>Ga0315273_10002650_pt1 | contig 21210 bp, 11 predicted proteins | sample YL17G02_0_MG_FD_205753 | JGI IMG/M metagenome (GOLD analysis project Ga0315273, IMG submission 205753) | Sediment microbial communities from Yellowstone Lake, YNP, Wyoming, USA - YL17G02_0 | ecosystem: Environmental > Aquatic > Freshwater > Lake > Sediment | place: USA: Wyoming | collected... | reverse complement strand
TCTGTGGGCTCACGGGTGGCGCCTGGGGGGTGGCACGGTCACGCGCCGTTGCGTGGCCGTGCTTGCTCCCCCACGTGACCATGCACGGCCACGCAGAAGCGCGTGGCCGTGCCACCCGGCAATCGGGTTTGACGCTGAACAAGTACGCAGACCCGCCGCGCACCGAACCGACGGATTCCGTGTTGCCAGAGTTGGGGCGCAGGAGACATTTTTCTGGAACCACCGCCCACCGAGAGTGTCTAAAATGGCGCGCGGGTTTTCTGCGCCCACGCCAGGATGGCCGGCTGCACAGGTACGCGGAGGAGGCCTATGATCGCCGCCCGTCCCCCCCACGCGTGGGTCTTCGGCTGCACCCTCCTGGTTCTCGCATTGTCCGCAAGCGTTTGCCGGGCCGCGAGGGCGCCGGCGGCCGAAGACAGCGTCACGCTGCATGGCAAGGCCGTCACGATTTCCGGCGTGCCCGTGCCCGGCGTCAAGGTGACGCTGACGAGCTACGGGTTCGGCGAGCAGCACCGGACGTGGACGGCGACGAGCGGCGTCGGCGGCGCGTTCAGCGTGGTCGTTCCCGCCGACGCGGCCCGCACGCTTTCGGTGTCGGTCGAGGCGCCGGCGGGCGGCAGGCTGGCCCCCTGCGCGCTCCTGGGCGCGCCGATGCTCCGGGAGGAACTCATCCCCATGACCGTGCTCCTGGCCCCGGCCACGTCGCGGGTCGCGGGCACGGTGAGCGGTCCCGGCGGCGAGCCCGTGGCCGGCGCCACCGTGTCGCTTTCGCGTTTTCTGTCGGGCGATCTGGGCGTCCCAGGCGTCGCGGGGTGGGCGGCCGTGACCGACAAGCAGGGGAAATATCAGATCGCCGGGCTGGCGGCCGGCAGCTACGTCGTGGTTTCAGTCGATCCGCCGGCGGGCACGGCGCTCATCCGCCTGCGCTCCTGGAAACCCGGCAGCATGCGGTGCGTCGGCTTGGGCGAGGGGGCGGCCTCGGTCGAAGACTTCCGCCTGCCCGCGGGGGCGCGCCTCCAGGGGGCCGTCCTCGACGAGGCCGGAAAACCCGTGGCCGGCGCCGCCGTCTCGTGCGCGCTCGACGCGGCCACCGAGGAAGGTCCGCAGAACATGTACCAGATGCCCGGCCAGTGGTACGGCGGCGAGGCCGTCACCGACGCCCAGGGCCGCTACAGTCTCGGCGGGCTCACGAAGGAGACGTACCGGCTGACCGTGCGGCCGCCGCAGGGGGCGACCCTCGCGGCCGCGGTGGTGCGCGGCGTGAATGCGCCGGAGGCCGGCGACGTCGAGCTCCAGGGCGTGACGCTCTACAAGGAGGCCAGGCTCCTGGGCGTTGTCGCGGGGCCCGACGGCAAGCCCCTCGCGGGGGCGGAGGTGTCGACCGCCGCGCCCGGCCTTCCCGACAAGGAGAAGCCGAGCGCGGTCACCGATGCCGCCGGCCGCTTCGCGCTGGCGGGCCTGCCGACCGGCAAGTACGCCGTCACCGTCCGTCCGCCCGCCGGCTCGACCTGCTGCGAGCACGTGTTCGACGGCGTCGCGGCGATCAGCGGCTTCGCGCTCGAGCACCCGCTGAAACTGCCGGAAGGCGCCTGCGTCGCGGGCACGGTGACCGATGCCGGCGGCAAGCCGGTCGCCGGCGCCGGCATCAACATCTCGCTGGGCTACCAGTCGCACCTGAAAACGGTTACCGACGCCGTCGGCCGGTTCAAGATCGTGGGCGTGCTGCCCGCGCTCCGCCATACGGGGCCGGGACAGCCCCCGCCGATCACGCTCTCCGTCGCGCCGCCGGAAACGGGCCCCACGCTTCTCGGCGCGTCGCAGCCGCTCAAGGACCTGGCGGCCGGCAAGACCACCCAGGTCGATCTCAAGCTGGGGGCCGGCGGCGCCATGGAGGGCGTCGTGAAAGGTCCCGACGGCAAGCCCGTCGAGGGGTGCCAGGTCATGGCCTTCCAGCGCATAGGGCAGTTCGGCTACACCGCGACCGGCGGCGGGCGGACCGGTCCCGACGGCCGCTACACGGTCCCGCATGTGCCCCCCGGCAACTGGGCGCTCAGCATCGTCCCGCCGGCAGGGGGGAGCCTCATGCTCCAAGCCGTGCCCGAGAAGGCCGTGGTTGCGGGCAAGACCGAGACCGCCGACGTGAAGCTCCAGAAGGGCCACACCATCGTCGGCCGGGTCGCCACCACGAAAGGCAAGCCGGTGGCCGGGGCCTACGTTCATCTCGACGTGGGCCGCGATGGGGGCCTGCCCTACATGCCCGGCATGGAGAACCAGAACCGGTACGTCGCCCTCACCGACAAGGACGGCGGGTTCCATTTTGACGGGCTGATCCCCGGCACGCACAAGATCCGTTGCGACCCGATCGACCCCGGCCTGCTCGTCGAGGCGGCCGACGTCAAGATCTCGCCCCCCGGCCCGCAGAAAGTGGAGATGGTCGCCCACATCACGGGCGTGCTTTGCGGCACGGTCCGCGATGCCGACGGAAAGCCGCTGGGCTACGAGTTTCTTTCGCTCCGGCTTCAGCCCCCCGCGGGCGGGAAGGGCCAGTACTCGGCCTACCCCGATGCGGAGGGGCGGTTCCGCATCGCCGGCATCATCCCCGGCCCGTATGCGCTGACGGCGGTCCTCAACAAGCGGGGCCAGGAGAAGAACCTGGCCGCCCCCGCGCCGCAGGAGGTCGTCATCCGCGAGGCCGCGGAGACGGCGGCGGATATCAAGGTCGGGCCCAAGTAGGACCGAGCCACGAAAATGATCGAGACCAAGCCTGTCTCAGCGACTTGGTGCACGGGTAATGACGAATGACGAAATCCGAATGACGAATCAAACGGCAAGCCCGAATGACCAACCCGGCGGCGCCGGGATACGAAAGGCCCACGGACTTGGCCCGCACACTTCGTCATTGCCGTTTCGTCATTCATTCGGCATTCGCGTTTCGGATTTCGTCATTGGGAACCGCGATCCCGTACACAAGAACCGGTGTTGCATATGATACAGGAGGACTCTCCATGACATCGATGCGAGGTAAGGTAGTCATCGCCCTGGCGGCGCTGGCGCTCGTGGCGGCCGCGACCTGCCTGGTCCGCGCCGACGTGGCCACCCCGCGGGCCCGATGGACGATGGTCCGCATGGAAAGCGAGACCGTCGGCATCACCCTCGGCGAGAAACGCGTGGCCGTCGAGGCCGTCTTCAACATGTACAACGAGGGCAAGGCCGGACCCGTGCGGATGGGGTACCCCCTGGGCCTCTTCGAGACCGAGCTCCACGACTTCGCCGTCACGGTCGATGGCAAGGCCGTCGAGGGCATCCGGACCGAGAACGGCACGCCCGAGGCCGAAGGTCCGATGGCGCGCCTGCGCCCGGGCGGCGAGGCCGGCGCCGAGTCCTACCGCTTCGAGGGGCCCTACAAGCAGTGGAAGGTCTGGGACCTGCCCATGGAGTCGCGGGCCGCCAAGACCCTCAAGGTCACCTACTGGGTCGAGCCCGCCCGCGTGAAGACGGCCGAGACGGGCGACCTCCTGTACTACTGCTACACGCTGCGGACCGGGGCGACGTGGAAGGGCAAGATCGAGCAGGCGGTCATCACCGTCAAGCTCGACGGCGTCGAGCCCGCCCGCCTCCAGCGCGTCGTTCCGGCCGGCGCCGTGTCGGCCGCCGAAGGCAAGACGCTCACCTGGACGATGCGCCAGTTCAAGCCCGCCGACAACATCGAGATCGCCTTCAAGCCGTCCGGCCCCCTCCAGGCCGCATCGCTGTCGCCGGCGCGGCAGCCGTAGCCGGGTCACGCCAGGCGGGTGTCGCGGACGGGGGACCGGGCTGTCGGCCCCGCAGGGGCCATTGTTCTGTAGTACTACAACGCCCCTTGACCCCGTGCGCGGTGGGTCTCCTGACCCGTACGTGTTTAGCGTGTTCCCTTCATGCTGTCACCCCGAGCGAGCGCAGCGAGTCGAGGGGTCTCGCCGTGCGAATGTCCGAACGGCAACGACCACAGCGAGATTCCTCGACTCGCTGCGCTCGCTCGGAATGACAACGTTAAGCGCATGCAGGTCAGGAGACCCGCCGCGCCAAGTGGTGTTGTAGCAGCGGCCACGGGTTTTAACTCGTGGAGCGCCTTATTCGGCCGCCGCCTCGGCCATCGCCTGCACGTTCGCCGGCGGGACGTTCGGCAGCAGGGCCTCGTGGCTGGGGCTGACGATGAGGCGCGGGGCCAGCAGACGCTTCACCCGCCGCACGTCGGCCTTCACCTCCTTCGGCGTGCCGTGGACGAGAAGCTGCTGCGTGTCGATGCCGCCGAGGAAGGCGATGCGGCCCTTGAAGTCGCGGGCCAGCGTGGCGGCGTCCATGTTCCGGGCGCGGGCCTGGAGCGGGTGCAGGCAGTCGACGCCCGCGCCGATCAGCCGGTCGATCACCTTGTGGATCGCCCCGCACGAGTGCAGAATGACCTGGTAGCCGTGGGCGTGCCCCTGGTCGGTGAACCGGCGGAACCACGGCATGATGAACCGGTCGAAGTGGGCCGGCGAGCAGATCAGGTCGAGCTGCGTGCCGAAGTCGTTGCCGAAGAAAAACCCGTCGACCATCCGGCCGGCCTTGGCGTAGAACCGCTCGTTGGCCTCCAGGTAGAACTCGCAGACGCGGCGCGTCACGGCGTCGACCACCTCGGGATGGGTGTACATCTTCAGCATGTAGTTCTCCATGCCGAAGAGGTCCATGACGTGGTGATAGAAACAACACCACATGCCGCTGGCGCGGTAGATGTCGCCGGCGGCGCGCAGGTCCGCCAGGCACGGCTCGAAGTCGAGGTGGTCGGGGTTCGGCCAGGCGAAGTCCTCGACCGCGTCGGCCGACTCGCACCGGGCGAAGGGGTGATGCTTGCCGTGGTCCTCGCCGAGGATGGGCGGGAACATGTCGCGGCTCTTCGGGTCCTTCCACGCGCCCGGGTAGAACTGCGGGCAGAACCAGCGCAAATCGTCGCCGAGCTTCCTGCGAAGCTCGAGCTCGGTGCGCGTGCCGAAGTAGGCGTGCAGGATCGGCCAGGTGTCGTTGTGCGGGTTGCCGAGCCAGAACGCGCAGCGGTCGGCGGGCCGGCCGGCGATGATGTTGCAGGTGCGCTCGCGCCGGCCCATGGGCGACGCGGCCTTCCGTGCCTTCGCCATGGCGGGGTCTCCTTCTCGGGGGCCTATTCCCTGTATCACCCCACGCGACGGCACGCAAGAAAAACACGCGCCCATCAAGAGGGGAGTGTGCCAGGATTCTGTGGCGAGCCTTCGACGCCATCAAATCCTGGCACACCTTCCCTCGCCGGCGGCATGTGGTATAATGACGGCAGGTGGACCTATGAGGGGAATGCGACTGGTTTGCGCGGTGGGGGGCCTCTGGGTTCTTGCGGCGAGCCCGGGCTGGGGCGAATCTCTTTCCGCGGGCCGCGGCCCGCCCGCCGACTACGCCGGCGCCGAGGGAACCGGTCACGCCACCCTGACGTGCTCCGACTGCCACGCTCCCATCCTGCGGGACCGCGACGCCTACAGCGTCGCCCCGGTGTGGAACCCATTCCGCTCGTCGGACAACCTGCCGGTCTTCCGGCTCTACCGCAGCCCCAGCTTCGACAGGCTGGGCACCGACATCTCGCAGCCCGACGGCGCAAGCAAGTTGTGCCTGGGCTGCCACGACGGGAGTTATACGGGGCCTTGCAGCGGCTGCCGCAACGGACTCCGCTTCAGCCCCGACGACTTGGCCCGAAGCCATCCCATCTCGTTCACCTTTGACAGCAGCCTGGCCATGCGGGCCCGCACGCAGGGGCTGAGGGACCCCGCGGTCGCCTCCTCCGGGCTCGGGGGCACGATCCGCCAGGACCTCCTGGATGAGCGCAGCCGCATGCAGTGCACCTCGTGCCACTCGCCGCACCCGTCGGCGTACCCGCGAAAGCTCCTGCGCTATCCGTACGACCCGGCGGGGCGCGACGGGGCGGCGTTCTGCCGGGTGTGCCACGCGAAGTGAAGCCGCCCGAGAGGCAAAGGAAACACGCGCCCAGCAAGCTGGGCGGCTAAATGGCCTTGCGAGGTTGCCTTCGCCCATTTAGCCGCCCATCTTGATGGGCGCGTGTTTTACTGTGGCGTCGACAACTGGGCGATGAACTCCGCGATCCGGCCCCGCCACTCGTCGTAGGTCCCGGGCGGCTGGACGGGCACGCGGCCGCCGCCGATGGGGTCGTAGGCGTCGGTCCGGAGGACGATCTTGCCGGCGATGTCGTCGAGGAATTTTCTCGCCGCCTCGGCCGCCGGGCCGGTCTTTCCTGCCAGGAGTTTTTCGAGCGTCGCCAGGTACCGGAGGTCCTTCGTGCCTTCGCGGGCCATCTCCCACCGCAGCGTCGGCACGTGCCCCTGCGCCGGATCCTCGGCGGGCCAGGTGTAGTTGTTGGGCGGCGTGCCGGCGTGGTAGTAGACCCACTGGGCGGCGCCGGCGGCCCTGGACTTCCACAGGAAGAAGCCGTAGAACGCCCGGACCGACTCGATGCCGCCGCCGACCGATCCGTCGCCCGCCATGTTGTAGACCTGGACGAGGGCCTTCGGGTCGCCGGCCCGCACGAGGTCGAGCTTGTCGGGCAGCCAGCGGTTGGTGGTCCATATATTGATGCGTCCCTTCCAGAGCTCGTCCTCCGGGCGTTTCATCGCCCACCCGCCGCCGACGGTCAGCTCGCGCAGGACGTCGGGCGCCTCGGCCTTCACCAGGTCGTTGTAGTGCTGCGCGGCCTCGGTGGTCCAGGCGTGGCTGCCCGGCTCGTCGGCGACGGCCAGCAGGAGCGCCAGGCCCCGCGCCTTCGCCTCGTCGCGCAGCATCCTGACGGCGTCGGCGAACCGGCGGTCGAGCTTCTCGCTGAACGGGTGGAACCGGAACCACGGGCCCCACATGGCGATCGACTGGTCGGGCGTGTTCAGCCACTCGGCCGTGAGGCGGTTCCACAGGCCCGTGTGGACGTACGGCCGCGCGAAGCCGATCTTCTTATAGAGGTCGAGCCACGGCGCGGCGCCGGCGGCCGTGAGCTCGCCCGCGCGCGTCACGGGCATCTCGAGCGACGCCAGGGTCATGCCGTGGCACCGCTGGTCCGCCAGCTCCCGCGCGGCCGCGGGCAGGTAGGCCGGCTCGGGAATGTTATTATAGTAGATATACAGATTGGCATCCGGCTCGGCCAGCGTGAAGCCGTAGACCGTCAGGGCCAGGGGGACGGTCAGCTTCACCTCGTTGTCGAGGCGGATCATGAGCTTGCCAACGTAGGTGCCCGGCTCGGCGCCCTCGGGCACGTGGTAGGTGATCCAGAACGGCTGGACGCGCCCCGCCGGCACGTTCTTCCTGAACATCGATTCCAGCAGGAGCGGCACGACCTCCGGGCCTTTCGGGCCGGGCACCTTCGCGTAGAGGACCACGCGGACCTCGAGATGCTCGGGGGGGATCTTCCGGCCGGCGGCGCTCGCGAGGCCCGTCCATTCCACCGTGTACTCGCCCCCCTTGAGCGCCAGCACCGCGAACTCGATCGGCCCGTACTGGCCGGGGCAGTCGCGGGCGGCGAGGCGCGGGCTTCGCTCGTCGGCCGCCGGCACGTGGTGGGGCCGGATCAGGAAGCCCGGCGGCTTCGAGAAGAAGATGAAGCCGCGCGCCTTCTCCTCGTCGCTCGCCGGGGCGGCGACGGGGGCAGGCTCGTCGAGGCCGGGGTCGGCCAGGTACGGATGGGCCTTCGCCCGCGCCCCCCACACGCGGTACTGCTCCGGCGGCTCCAGGGCCCAGGCGCCGGCCGCCAGGCCGAGCACCCCGACGGCCGCCACAATCCGTATCACGCTTTTCATGCGAGGCCCTCCGCGCGAGCGACCGTGCTTTCCGCCGGCGCGCACCAAGCCCTCTCGGCGGGTGGCACGGCCACGCGCCGGTACGTGTTAAGCGTGTTGCTCCGGATAGCCGGGTGGCATGCCCACGCCGCTGTTCGCGTGGGCATGCACGCCGGACATCGGCGAACATGCCCAGGCAAAGGCGGCCTGGGCATGCCACCCTACCAAGTGAAAGTCCGCACGCTAAACAGGTACACGCGCCGTTGCGTGGCCGTGCATTGTTCGGATATCCTGCATGGCCACCCAACAGGGGGTGGCCGTGCCACCTATCTTCACGAGGGCCCTGCCCGTGCGAGGCATTTGGTGCTGGACACGGCGCGTGAAAACCGTAATTTTGATACCACAAGCACCCGCCGTTTGCAACGGTCGGGCGCCCCGGAGGTTCCTTTATGGCACGCAAAGCCTTTGCCGTCCTGCTCCTCATGGTCTTCGCGAGCGCCGGCGCCTGGGCCGCCGCGCCGGCCCGCACCCTCGTCGCCACCGAGGGCCAGGGCTACCTCGAAACCGTCGACGGCTACCGCGTCCTCCATCTCAAGGGCACGCCCGAGGAGATGGGCCGCCAGCACGGCCGGCTCCTCAAGCAGGCGATCGCCGAGAACGTCGGCTTCCTGTTGCGCGAGGGCGATGCCGTGAGTTTCGGCGAGTTGACGGTCACGCGGCCGCAGCTTGCCATGGTCCTGAACACGGCCTTCGTCGGCAAGATTCCCGAGGCGTACCTGCGCGAGATGAAGGCCCTGGCCGAGGCGGCCGACCTGCCCGCCGACCGCGTCGTCGCCTGCAACCTCATCCCCGAGATGTTCCACTGCAGCGGCTTCGCCCTCCTCAAGAAGGTCACCGCCGAGGGGAAGCTGCTGCACGGCCGCGTCCTCGACTACGGCGTCGATTGGCGGCTCCAGGACCACGCGGTCCTCATCATCCAGGAGCCGGAGGGCAAGGCGGCGTTTGTGAACGTCTCGTACGCCGGCTTTATCGGCTCGGTGACGGGGATGAACATGGAGCAGATCAGCGTGGGCGAGATGGGCGGCGGCGGCACGGGCCTGTGGAACGGCGTGCCGATGGCCCTGCTGGTGCGCAGGGTGCTCGAGGAGGCCCGGACGCTCGACCAGGCGATCGGCCTCTTCCGCGCCGGCCCGCGCACGTGCGAGTATTATTACGTGATCGCCGACGCCCGCGCCGACTCGGCCGTCGGCGTGTGGGCCACGCCCGACAAGCTTGAGCTCGTGCGGCCGGGCGAGGCGCACGCGCTCTTGCCGACCCCGGTGCCCGACACGGTCATCCTCTCGGCCGGCAGCCGGTACGCCAAGCTCTGCGAGCGCGTCAGGGAAGGGCAGGGCAAGTTCACGGCCGAGTCGGCCCTGCGCCTGATGGACGGCCCCGTGGCGATGGGCTCGAACCTGCACGATGCCCTGATGGTCCCCGCCGACGGCGTGATCTACGTCGCCAATGCGGCGGCCGACGGCTCGCCCGCGTGGAAGCAGAAATACTATCGGTTTGACGTCCGGCGGCTGATGGCGGAACGGCCGCCGGCGAAGAATGACTGAATCCTGGGGAAAGGGGATTTCGGCAGGGCGCGTTCCCAGGGGTCGCGCCGTTGTCTTTGCCCGCATTTCCGGCGGGACGATGAGGCGGCTTTGAGCCGCCTTCGCGCCGCGAAGCGGCGTATAGCCCCGACCTTTTAGGTCGGGGTGCGCAGGGCGAAATAACGGTTTCTCTCTTTTCATCTTTCAGCCCGCCTTGGCGGGCGTCTGAGGTGGGGTTTGAGGTCGGCTCCGCCACGTGCCAGAGGCCCGCTGAAGCGGGCTGCAAGAAAAGGAGGGAGGAGGGGAAGGGTCGCGTCCCCGCCTCGGCCTGGAAGGCCGAGGCTACACCCCGCTTCGCGGGGCGAAGGCCCATGAAATGGGCCTTCAAAGGCACGGTTCCGGGTGAGGTGACCCGAGAAAGATGGGGGTAATGACAAGGGCTCGCGCCCCGGGCTACCGTCTTCCGCTCCATGCGGGGCTGGCGGCAACGACAGGCGGACTGCCCACACGGGTGGCGGCGCCGCCGCGTTACTCATTGCAGTTTGTCGTTTGATTAGACATTATAAATTAGTCATTAGTCATTGGTGGTGTCCAGGAACAGAGTAAGTTCAGAAAAGGGAATTCGCGTGAACATCATAATGATTATCTCAGATACTTTTAGGTACGACAACCTTTTCCGCCGCGCGGCCATGCCGGTGCGGGCGACGCAGCTCGAGCAGTTCGCCCGCCGGGCGGTCGGCTTGTCGAACTTCTACAACTCCAGCTTCCCCACCATCCCGCACCGCACCGACGTCACCACCGGCCGCTTCGGCTGGCCGTGGTACCCGTGGCAGGCCCGCACCCTGAGCGGCAAGAACCACCTGCCCTCCATCCTCCACCAGGCGGGGTACGTCTCGCAGCTCATCGGCGACACGCCGCACATCTTCCGGGCGGGCTTCGACCTGGGCTTCGACGGGGCGAACCTCCTGCGCGGACAGGAGGCCGACCTGCCGATGCTGCGCATGAACCACCCCATCGACAGCGTCATGCCGCCCGAGAAGACCCGCGCCGGCCGCCACTTCCAGGGGCACAACCTCGTGGACCTCCACCGGTGGGAGAACCGCGGCTGGCGGCGCGAGGAAGACTGCTTTCCGCCGCGCACCGCCGCCCTCGCGACCGAGTGGCTCGAAGAGAACTACAAGTGGCACCCGTTCTTCCTGTGGGTCGACTTCTTCGACCCGCACGAGCCGTGGGACCCGCCCGAGTACCTCGTTCGCCGCTACGATCCGGACTACGCCGGCACGCCCATGCTCCACCCCAACTACGGCAAGGCCTCGGACTATACGCCCGAAGAGCTGAAGAACCTGCGGGCCCACTACTGCGCTGAGGCGGAGCTCGTGGACCGATGGGTCGGCCGCGTCATCCAGAAGATCGACGACCTTGGCCTGTGGGAGAACACCGTGGTGGTCTTCACCGCCGATCACGGCACGAGCCTGGGCGAACACAACCGCACCGGCAAGTCGAACATCAACGATCGCGACGACCGGGCCTGGCCCATCTACCCGGAGGTGGCCCACATTCCTTTTCTGGTGGCGGCCCCGGGCATCGAGGGCGGCAAGACCGTCTCGGCCCTCCTTCAGCCGCCCGACATCCTGCCGACGCTCCTGGACCTGGCGGGCGTCAAGGTGCAGCCGCCCGATCCGGTGCACGGCCGCTCGTTCGCGCCGCTGGTTCGCGGCCAGGCGCAGGAGCCGATCCGCGACATCGCCGTCTCGGCCTCGCACTGGCGCCGCAAGCCCGGCGAGAAGGTCGGGAAGGCCGTCACGCCCGTGGTGTATACCGAGAAATGGGCCTACGTGCCGTTCGGGCCGAAGGGCGAGCGCGAGCTGTACGACCTGGCGACCGATCCGCTCGGCGAGAAGAACGTGGCCGCCGCCAACGCGCGGACGATGGACGATCTCCAGGGCCGCCTGATGGGCTGGCTGAAGAAGATGGAAGCCCCGAAGGAGGCCGCGGCGGCGCTCGAGATCTGAGCGGCCCGACAGGCGCCTTGCGCGGCGGGCAGTCCTGCCCGCCGCGCTGGAGATCGCACAGGGCTGCGGCGGGCAAGACTGCCCGCCGTGGGGCAACTTGCGGCCACCTGTCATTCCGAGCGAGCGCAGCGAGTCGAGGAATCTCGCTGTGGCCGTTAGGATTGCGGATTGCGGATTGCGAATTGCGGATTGAAAGGCAACGGCCAACGGCAGGCATGCAGGGTGGGTCCCCCGGCCCACGTGGTTGCTGTTCAATCGAAAATCGAAAATCAAAAATCTAAAATCCAGAATAGGACCCCGGAGCCCGCCATGCCCCGTCGCGCCGCCGTGTGGCTCGTGCTGCTCCTTGCCCCCCTCGCCGCCTTGGCCGCCGAAAAGCCGAAGGCCGACCCTTATCCGCTCGCCGACGCCGTCGAGTGCCGCGCGCGGGGCGGCCTGCCCAACTTCTTCGCCAAGCTCGAGGCCGGCGCCGAGGTCCGCATCGCCTACCTCGGCGGCAGCATCACCGCCCAGCCCGGCTGGCGGCCCAAGACGCTCCGGTGGTTCCAGGACCAGTACCCCAGGGCCAAGGTCAGCGAGATCAACGCCGCCATCGGCGGCACCGGCTCGGACCTCGGCGTCTTTCGCCTGGAGCGCGACGTGCTGCGCCAGAAGCCCGACCTGGTGTTCGTGGAGTTCGCCGTCAATGACGGCGGCGCGGCGCCCGAAGATATCTACCGCACCCTGGAAGGCATCGTCCGGCAGACGTGGCGGGCCGACCCGGCCACCGACGTCTGCTTCGTCTACACGCTCGTCGCCGGGTTCGTGCCGACCCTCCAGGAAGGCAAGTTCCCCCGGGCCGCCAGCGCCATGGAACGCGTGGCCGACCACTACGCCGTCCCCTCCATCCACATGGGCCTGGAGGTCGCGCGGCTGGCCAAGGAAGGCACGCTCCTCCTGGCCGCCAAGAAACCCAAGACCGACGCCGAGAAGGACGCCCTCAAGGGCAAGACCATCTTCTCCGAGGACGGCGTGCACCCCTTCCCCGAGACCGGCCACGAGCTGTACCTCGAGGCGATCGTCCGGTCGATTCCCAAGCTGAAGGCCGCCGCCAAGCCCGCCCCGCACGCGCTCGGCGCGCCGCTGGCGGCCGACAATTGGGAGCGGGCGAAGCTCCTCGCGCTGAGCGCCGCCAAACTCTCCGGCGGCTGGCAGAAGCTCGACCCGGCCACCGACAAGATGGCGAAGAGCTGGACCAGCCGCATGCCCGAGTTCTGGAAGGCCGGCGCCGCCGGGGCAACGATCGCCTTCAAGTTCAAAGGCACCTCGGCGGCCATCTACGATCTTCTCGGCCCCGACTGCGGGCAGGTGCGCGTGACGCTCGACGACCAGCCGCCGCGCCCCGCCGCCCGCTTCGACCGCTACTCGACCGGCCACCGCCTCGCCACGCTCTCCATCGGCCGCAACCTGCCCGACGCGGTGCACACGGTCAAGCTCGAGCTCCTGCCCGACCCGCCCGACAAGGTGAAGATCTTCATCGACGGCAAACAGGACGCCGAGAACCCGAAAGACAACCCCAAGTACGCCGGGATCAACTGGTACGCAGGGGGAATCCTCATCGTGGGCGAGTTGGCCGAGTAGCGCGAGCCTTGCTTCGCATCGTTGAGCCGTCGCCGGTACGGCGACGATTGATTGCGGATTGCGGATTGAGCGGCGAAAGGCAACGGCGAGCCGAATCTGGCCGCCCAGCCCTCCCGAGGCGGGTCGCCTTGGCGGGTTGGGCGCGGACGCCGAGGTGCTCTTTGAGGCGTGATGGCCTCTATCTGGCCGACATCGTCGAGGCGGCCGATGCCATTGCGGAGGTCGAAGCAGGAATGGGGAAGAGCGCCAGCACCGCCTGGCATGAAGGTGTCTAACTAATGAAGACAGTGCTTTTCACAGGTGCCGGCTTCTCGGCGGTTGCTGGCCTGCCCACAATGGAGCAGTTCGGCGGGGCGTTCCGCTCCATCTTTCCGAAGGGAGATATTCTCAGCGATCCGCCGGCCTGGCTTGGGCGTGCGGGCTCGGAGGAGTGCCGCTTGGTATCTCAAGTATTCCACCGCACACACTCTCTAGGAGTATCAGAGGAACTCTCGGCGAATCTCGAGTGGGTGTTCGCGCACCTCGACATGCTCATAACGCTTTGGCCCGACGCTTGCGCACACGGCGCATGGCCACCTCCCCCTGGGTCGGGCCGTGATGATGCCCTCGATGAGAGGAAGACTCTGAGGGATTACCGCGAAGCCCTGCGCATAGTGGTTCACAAGGTTCTGCGTGACCCGGTTGCACCGGTTGGCGTGGAAAGCACGCTTGCCCGGTTCGTTGGACAACTGAGTCCCGATACAATCATCACAACAAACTATGACCGGGTAGCGGAGCGTGTCTTGGATTCAGTGGGTCTCCGTTGGCATCACGTCGCTACTGAGCAACAGAGTCCTCACAATATTGTCAATATATGCAAACTCCACGGTGACACGCTGTGGAAAGAAGAGGGGCAGGGAGTGTGGGGAGTCCCGTCGCTGCATGAGCGCGGCCGGGGTGCGCAACAGGGTGAGAGCGCGAGAGATGACGGATGGTGGCACGGTGTGCAGGAAATAGTTCTGCCCACATGGGTGCGCGAGGCGCCCCGGCCCGGACTAAAGCGAATTTGGGCAGAGGCCCTATCCGCGATAGTGGACTGTGAGCGCCTGGCCATTGCCGGATTCGGCCTGCCCGCCACAGACCAACATATTGCGCAGTTCCTGACGGCAAGTCTCTGCCTGGCTCAGCGCATTGGCGATCACATATTGAAGGATATTACTATTATCAATCCTGCTGTGGACGCCATTTCCAGGCTGCTGAACGTCGTTCCGAAGGGACTCCGGCCCAAGGTGAAGGTCCACCCCGTCACGCTGGAGGAATTCGTGGCGCAGTAGGCCAGGGAATCGTGTGTCTGGAAAGCACACGCCATCTCGGGGCGTGGCGGACGATGGACGCCACATGCCAGTCGCTTTCAGGAATATGGTACACTTAGGCTCAGAGACCAAGCACTCGCCTTGCGGGTCGAAGGAGTCAGTCCATGACGCGAATCACGGGTTGGACCGGAAAGGTCGGTGTGTGTCTCTTGTTGGCGGCGATGGCGGTCCTGGCGGCGGCCATCTATTGCGCGACGGTCGGGGCGGAGGAGAAAGCGCCCGCCATCGACTGGAACTACGCCCAGCGACTTATGCAGAAGTCCCGCGGCGGCGAGACCCTCACGCCCGAAGAGCAGTCGTACCTCGACCGGGCGAAGGAGGAACGCCGCAAGGGCGGCGGCCCCGGCGGCGCCCAGCCCCCCGGGCCTCCGCCGCAGCCGAAACCCTCGACCGGCCTCGTGCCCCTCGACCAAATGACGGCTGAAGATAAGTACAAGGACGAGGACGGCGGGCTCTACGGCGGCGGCCGGAACGTGCCGTCCCCCGGGCACCAGCAGGCCGCCGGGAAGGAGCTGGCGAAGGTCGTGCCGCTCGACGCCGCCGGCAAGCCTGCCGCGGGCGGCAAGATCGTCCTGGTCTCCATCGGCATGTCGAACACCACGCAGGAGTTCTCGAAGTTCAAGGAATTGGCCGACCGGGACCCCGCCAAGTCGCCCGCCGTGGTCATCGTCGACGGCGCCCAGGGCGGCCAGGACGCCATCCGGTGGACCGACGAAAGCGATAGGTCTCCGTGGTCGGTCCTCGACCAGCGGCTCCAGGCGGCCGGCGTCACGGCGGCGCAGGTCGAGGCGGCGTGGGTCAAGCACGCGAGGATCGGTCCGTCGAGGTATGGAGATTACCCCAAACACGCCGACGAGCTGCGCGGCCACTGGCTTACGTCGCTGCACCTTGCGAAGAAACGGTTCCCGAACCTCCGCGTCGCCTACCTCTCCAGCCGCCTCTACGCGGGCTATGCCGCCACGGCCCTGAACCCGGAACCGTACGCCTACGAGAGCGCGTTCGCCGTGCGGCGGCTCATCCTCGACCAGGCGAAGGGCGACGCCGCCCTGAACTGGGACGCGTCGAAGGGCGACGCCGTAGCGCCGCTGCTCCTGTGGGGCCCGTACCTGTGGGCCGACGGCACCACGCCGCGCAAGAGCGACGGCCTGACGTGGGTTCGCGAGGACCTGGCGGGCGACGGCACGCACCCCAGCCCGACCTCCGGCCGCGAGAAGGTGGCGACGCTGCTCCTCAAGTTCCTCAAGGGCGACCCGAACGCGCGGGGGTGGTTCTGCCGGTAGGGCCGGGCAGGGGGTGAATGCAGGGGGCGCGGGGGGGCACGGTCACGCGCCGGTACGTGTTTGGCGTGATCCTTTTCCCATGGGCCCACGGGAGCCATTTGGCGAACGCTTGCTCGTCTCTGGCTCGCAGTTTCCCATCTGCCCACGTGGCGCGGAGGTTGTCGCCATATAGGTGGTCAAGACGCAACGCCAATTGCCCCGTGCACTTCCATTCGCGTTGCCAGGGCCGTCTGGTCGAGGAACCGGGCACACACTGCTTCTTCTCCATCAGGGTTACCGCAACCCGGTTCTCGCCGATGCCGAAACACGAACACCACTTCGTTTCATCAAAGTGGCGACTGGTCGATGGCAAGTGCCGCGAGCGATTCCCCAGGGGTCGCGTGCTTCATGGGGCTTTCCGCGATCCGACGTTCTCCCAGTAGGCGCCTCGGCCGCGCCGAAGACGCGCTTGGGACGCGCTTTTCCTGCTTCGGGCGGCGTTTCCTTCCCCAAAACGCATGTGCGCATCTCGATTGCCCGCGGTCTCATGGCCCAACCTTGCCTCAGCCGCGTCTTTCGGCCCTAACATGCCGCCAACCCAATTCCCCTGGACCACAACAGGCGTGGCCCGTCACCTGCTCCGTTTCGGTGCGGATGGGGTTCTCGGGAGGGACACACTTCATCTCGCACCTCTCGGATGACGACCGAATCGGCCACCGCTTGCGCACGCTCGGCGCCGCGTACCTGTGCCTCACGGTGAAGCCAACCGGCGCCGCGAGCAGGCCAGGCCTGCTCACAGGGTGCAAGCCCGGCTCCGGTGCCTGAGGCGCCGCAAGAACACCCAGCCGCCCAGGCCTAAGAGGCTCAACGTGGCCGGCTCGGGCACGGTAACGATCGAGAAGTCGAAGGGCTGGATGTCGGCGTCCAGGTCGACGCCCGGCAAGGCCCAGGTCACGGTGTCGTCCGACGCGGGATCGTTATCCTCGATCCGCAGGGCGGTCGTCTCGCCAAGGACGCTGCCGCCGGTGAACGTGAAGGTCCCCAGGAAGACCCGACGGACGTTGGCGGCGGGGGCCTCCGCCGCGACGCCGGCGGCCTCCAGCATGTCGCGCGATTCCAGAAGCGCTGCCCTGTCGAACGCGCCACCGGTCAAGTCCACGGTCTTCAGGGGGCTGACGGTCGCTTCGGGCTCGTCAAAGGTCGGGTTGGGCGAGATGCCGGCCACCGAGAGAACTCCGGCGGGCCGGGTGGGTCCCGCCGAAGTGCGGCGAACCGCCACGCCGGCGCTGAAGAGCCCTTCCTCGTCGTCCAGGATCGACGTTTCCGAACCGGGGTCAAACGTCTCGTAGAGGTAGACCTTCACCGCGCGTGCACCGCCCGCGGCGACCTCGTAGCTGTTGGTGAGGCCGTCCGTCCCATACTGGATCACGGACCCGCAGGCCGGCGGGACAAGCCATCCCACGGCCAGCGCCGCGGCCACGGCAAGCATGACTCCACCCCTCATGGACGATCCTCCTCATCGCAATTGCTCGATCGCAAGTCCGTCACACCTCAAGCGGGCGTCAAACGACCAGCCTCTGGCCCAGCCGAAGCTTCATCGCCGCCAGGTCCAGAGCATCCACGTCGCCGTCACCATCGGCGTCATAGAGACTGGAGTATTCCGGGCTGCCGGCCGAGGAACCCAAGGCCCCACGAAGGCTCGCCAGGTCGAGCCGGTCCACGTCGCCATCGCCGTCGATGTCTCCGAAGAGCCGGTGGAATCGCATCGCCAGGTCGCCCGTGCCGACCGCATTACCGGCGCCGTCCCAGATCATCCCGCGATGCACCTTCAGCGTGTAAACGCCGTCCGCCAGAGACCCGGCGACCACGCCGGGCCCGCTGAAGGTCAGTCGGACCGACCGCCCGTCCGCCGCCAGGGTGGCCGTCACCGGGACGGCGGCCCCGTCGTCGCGGATGACCTCAAGGGCACCGGCCCCGAGTGTCACCACGGGCCGATCGAAACTCACGGTGAGGCTGTCGACCTGGGAACGTTGCAGTTGGCCGTCGTTGATCCCGCCGCTGACCTGGGCCGGCGCGACATGCACGACGCTGTTCACGGTCTTCCTGTACCGCGAGCGGAACTCCACGAGATCCGCCACGTTGATGCGGCCGTCGCTGCTATAGTCGAAGCAGGCCACGTACCGGGGTCGGCCGATCACCTGACCGTAGGAGCGGGCAAACACCCCGTAATCGCGTATGTCCACGTCGCCGTCGCCATCGCTGTCGCCGAAGAAGCGGTGCAGGTTCTGTACGCAGTCAGCGGCCATGGCCCCGCCCGCAAGGTTGCGGACCCTGGCCGCCACGACCGTCAGTTGGTAGCGGCCGTCGTCCAGCGAGCCTGCCCGCGTGCCGGCGCCCGAGAAGGTCAGCACGTACGTGCGTCTGTCGCCCGACGGGTTGGCGACGCCGACGGCGATGGGCAGCCCGTCCGAACGGACCACCGCCATCGCCCCCGCCTCCAAGGCGACGGCCTGATCGAACGTCACGGTGAGGCTCTTGATCACGGACCGCTGCGCCGCGCCATCGCCGATCTGGACCGCCACGACCGCCGGCTCCGAGAGAACCTTGACCGCCAGCGTGCCCGACGCCCGGCCCCCATCGCCATCGTCGACCGTCAGGTTGACGGTGTAGTCGCCGGCCTTGGCGAAGGCATGGCTCGTGTTCGGGCCGGCGGAAGGGGCACTGCCATCGCCGAAGTCCCATGTGTAGATGAGCGTGTCGTTGCCGGGGTCGGTCGCGGCGGCCGAGAAGCTCGCCGTCCCTCCCCGCGTGACAAGCGTATCGCCGGCGAGGCTCGTGAGGGTCGGCGCCACGTTGTTCACCGTCAGCGCCAGCGTGCCGCTACCCGACGCCCCGCAACTGTCGGTGACCGTCACCTGGACATGGTAGACGCCGTTTTCGGCATAGAGGTGCGAGAGGTCGAACGTCTTGCCGACCAGGGCGAGCGGCTGGGCGCCCGCGCCGTCGTCGTAATCCACCGTGGCCGTCCAGGCGTCGCCGGGGTCCGGATCGATGATCTGGCCGGTGCGGGTGAAGAGGCTCCCCTCGGCCAGCGTGGCGTCGCCGCCCAGGACGACCTGCGGGGCGGTGTTGGGCACGGTGGTCAGCGCGTCGGCGGCCGCAGGCGCCGATTCCACATTGCCGGCGTTGTCGCGCGAGGTGCTGTAGAAGGCGTAGGTGTGGCCGCGCTTGCCGGCGAACGGGGCCTCCGTCAGCGTGGCGGCCGAGAGCCACGGCTGAAACGGGCTGCCGTTGTCGGAGACATAGACCGTGCAGCTCTCGATCGCCGAGCCGCCGGGCGCGTCGGCGCCCGACCAGCGGACCAGGAACTCCTCGCCCGCCGCGATCGCGGGCAGCGGCGCGACGGCGCTCGAGGGTGCTGCCGCGTCGAGCGTGTGGAAGATGGGCGGCGTGTCGATCGGCGGTTCGGTGTCGAAGACGATCGTGGCCAAAGCATCGATCACAGTGCCGGTAGCCGCGCCCGCGGAAGGACGGACCGTGTAGGAGACGAGGCCCTGGCCGCGGCCCGTGTCGTCGTTCGGCGGCAGGAAACCGGACGTGGCGCTCGTGGGCATCTCGCCGGTCGCCGGGTCGATCGCCGTGAGGGTCCAGAAGGCCTGGCCGGCGGCGATGTCGATGCCGGCCGCGGCATCGACGTAGATGCCCATCGTGTCGCGGAGGTCGAGGCGCTCGGAGTAGAACGCGCGGTTCTCGGGCACGTGGATGTAGACGTCGCCCCAGCCGAAGTCGCCGATGCGGAAGGTCCGCCAGTCGAGGTTCGCGTCGAGCCGCTGCGTGACGGCGACCTGGCGGGCCGGCGCGCCGGCCGTGGCGGCATTCTCGAAGCGGATCGTGTACGGAATCGCCTGCGCGGCGGGGATCCAGTGTTCCGGACCGAAGCCCGGCGGGCCGAGGATGTCGTTCGGGTCGATCGGCACAACCACGTTCGTGCCCGCGCCGCCACCGGGGTCTTTCCCCTTGGGTCCCGGGAACTTGGTGCTGATGACGAGCCGGTAATCGGGATGGAAGTCGCCGCCGTTCTCGGACTTGTCCTCCAGGATGGCGCCGTGGCCGAAGACGTCCAGGTCGAAGTGGTACTTCTGCTTCGTATGGAGGCCGTCGATAGCGATCTCGGCGTCGCCACCCGCCCGTTCGATGTCCGCCCACTCCATGAAAACGCTGGGTTGCCAGTCCATGGAGGACAGCCGGAGATCGAGGTCGCCGTAGCGCTCGGCGAATTCCACGCGGGCGGTCAACGTGTAGGTCTTGTCGCCCTTGGCGTCGGTCGTGGCGGGGATGTCGAACTCAAACGCGTCGGTGCCGCCCTCGTCCTTCTTGGACATGATGAGCCCGTCGAGGGAGATGGGCGCTGACAGGGTCCCCAAGTCGTAGACACTGGAGCTGCTGTAGTACTTGTCATCGGCAACCGGTATGCCGTGGTCGATGAAGATGGCATCGATCTGGCGCTTGGCGCCCGGGTAGGCCGCCGTCAGGGCCTCGTAGAAGGCCTGCGGCGTGCTCCCGGCGGCGGTGGCCGTCTTCATGGCCGCCCACACGCCGGCGTTACCGACGCCGGCGCCCCCGGCGGCCAGGTCCCAGAGGATGCTCTCGACGGCCCCCATCACCAGGTCGCCGGTGTTGGCGTCCTTGTTGATCCCGTTTGCGTTGAAGAGTCCGGCGAGTTGGGAGGCGTCGATGGCCGTGTCGCCAGCCGCGCCGTTGCCGGCGAAGCCGTAGGCATCGTAGCCCATCCAGAAGTTATTGGCATCCAGGAACTGGCCGGACCGGTTGTAGTCGAGCCGGACCAGCGTGTTGGCAGCGCCCTTCTTGACCGTGCCCGCCGAGTAGAGGACCTTCGCCGCCACAAAGGAGGCCCAGGCCTCGGCCAAGGTCGTCGTCTGGGCCGAGCCCTCCTGGATGACCCCGTACCAGGAATTCTTGTCGTACGGGAAGCTGAGATAGTTGTTGGCCGCAAACTGAAGGGCGTGGCCGTACTCGTGCATGATGATGCCGGGCGTCGCGATGGCGTTAGTGCCGACGCTGATGTAGTCCCAGGACCAGTGAGCAGCGTTGTCGGGGCTGGCGCCTTGACCCAGGGCCCATGGCACCGAGATGGCGATGGTCCGCCGCGGCGGCGCGCCGGTCTCCTTCTGGATCCACAGGGCGCCGTACCTGATCCACTCCGGCAGGCCGAACTCGTCGTTGTAGACCTGGATGTCGGGCATGGCGTAGGTCTGGAACGGCGTCGTGGCAGAGGAAGGCGGCTGCATCTGGATGGCCGGCGAAGACGTCGTGTCCGCGTACAGCTTGCCCCACTGCCATTCGGCCGTCGCCCCCAGCGGGTAGCCCTCCGGGTGCAGCGGCGTGAGCCACGGTTTCTTCGCCAGGTCCGCCGGCTGGGTCTGCGTGACCGAGGCCTCCTCGACCACGAATCCGTAGGCGTTCTTGGCCAGCACCACGACGTAGTACTTGGCCATGGCGGGCAGGAATGGGTTGACCGGGTCCTCGAGATCAAAGTCCACGTTGTAGATGCGCAG
>Ga0315273_10002649_pt1 | contig 21211 bp, 20 predicted proteins | sample YL17G02_0_MG_FD_205753 | JGI IMG/M metagenome (GOLD analysis project Ga0315273, IMG submission 205753) | Sediment microbial communities from Yellowstone Lake, YNP, Wyoming, USA - YL17G02_0 | ecosystem: Environmental > Aquatic > Freshwater > Lake > Sediment | place: USA: Wyoming | collected... | reverse complement strand
GGCGTATCCAGCACGATGACGCCGACATCGGTGACGATTCCGCCATAGTTCGCACCGCGCTGGTCCGTCTCCACGTAGATTCCGGGGGAGATCTCACGCATTGTTACCTCACGTCACCTGATCGCACGCCGTCGCAAGCTTTGGGAAGCGCAGCCAACGCCGCGGCCAGCGCGACTTCCAGGCCAGCGTCCACGGGCACCCCGCCCTGCGCCCATTCGGGCCGGCCCCCGCCGCGGCCGCCGGCTGCGGCTGCAGCACTCCGGAGCAACTCGCCGATGTTCAGGGCCACATCGTCGGCCCGGCCGAAGATCAGTTGCGGCCGTTCGCCGCGCACCCCGAGCAGCACCACCGCCCCGGGACGGGACCGCAGCGCCTGCGCCACTCGCCTGGCGCGCTCGGAAGGGTAGTCCACCACCTGTGCTACGACCCGGAACCTTCCATCCGGCGCGTCGCTCGACAGGGCCAGCGGCTCAGCCCCCGCCCACAAGACCGCGGCGGTTGAATCGACCCACTGGGCTTCCAGCTCTCCCAGCTCCTTCCTGAGAGATTTGTTTTCGGCAGCCTGCCGGTCCACCGCCTGTAGGAGTTCGTCCTGTCCGGTCGTGAACCGCGCGACCAGGCCCTCGGCAAGCGCCTGGAGCCGGGCGTAGCCGGCACGCGCCCGGCCGCCGCACAGAAAAGTGATGCGCGTTTCCGGGCCGCGCCGTTCGGCGCCGACAATCTTGATCAGGCCAATCTGCGCCGAGTTGGCGACGTGCGTTCCCCCGCAGGCCGACCAATCAAAACCGGCCACCTCAACCACGCGAATCTGTCCGGTCACCTTCGGCGGCTTGCGCAGCGGAACACTGGCCAGAGACGAGGGCTCAACAAAGACGGCCGTCACCGGACGGGCTGAGTCGATCACCCTGTTGGCTGCAGACTCGGTCGCCGCCAGATCGCCGGACCCCAGCTCGGTCCGGCTAACGTCGATCGTGCTGGCCGCGGTTCCCAGGTGAAAGGCAACGGTCTCGGCGCTCAGCGTCTCGATAAACGCTTCCGACAGCACGTGTTGCCCGGTATGTTGCTGCATGTGATCGAAGCGGCGCCCCCAGTCGATGGCCCCAGTGACCTGGTCAGTTCCGAGCGGCCCGCCCAGGGTGTGCCAGATCAGCGCGTCGTCGGAGAAGACGTCGATCACCGGAACGCCGCCCAGCACGCCTGTATCGTTGGGCTGCCCTCCCCCGGTGGGATAGAATGCCGAGCGGTCGAGCGCGACACACTCGCGCCCATCACAGTCCCGCCGCGCCAGCACCCTGGCCGTGAACTCGCGCAGGTAGGCATCCTGGTAGAACAATCGCTCGGTGTTCAATCTCACTCCTGACCAACAACCGTCGAACCCCGATCACGTCCTGTAGGACGCAGCGATCTCCTCGGGACGAGCATTCCGAATGGCCTGGGCACGTCGATAAAGCTCCACGTAGCGCAGCGCCGAGTGATTCCACGAGAAATCCGCCACCATGCAGCAGCGTACCAGTTGCAGCCAGATGTCGGGATCCCGATAGCATTCGACGGCCCGGGCCAGCGCTTCGTAGAGCGCCCCGGGCTCACATTCGGTGAAGCGAAAACCGTTGCCCTGACCCATGTCGGGATCGTATTCGCTCACGCTGTCGGCCAACCCGCCGACGGCATGCACGACAGGCACACTGCCGTAGCGCATCGCGATCAACTGATTAGTCCCGCACGGCTCGATCCTCGACGCCATCAGGAAGATGTCGCTTCCGGCGTAGATGCACATCTCGAGCGGGCGGTTAAAAGTCAAGAAACCGGCCACTTGACCGCGGTATCGGGCGGCCAGTGAGTTGAGCAACTCGTGGTACTTGAGCTCACCGGTGCCCATGACGACAAGCTGGCAGCCCAGCTTCTGCACAAGCTCATAGGCGACGGCGGCGATCAGATCGAATCCCTTCTGGTCGGTCAGCCGGGAGATCACTCCGATAAGCGGCGCATCGGACCGCACTTCGAGGTTGGCCTGCGCCTGTAGGGCAGCTTTGTTGGCTGCCCGCTTTTCCAGGCGGATCACATCGTAGCAGGACGCAATGTGCGGATCGGTCGCCGGGTTGTACAATTCGACGTCGATCCCGTTCAGGATGCCGAAGAGCCGGTCGCGACGATCTCTCAGGACAGGATCCAGCCGCTGGCCGTACTGCGGGGTCTGGATCTCCCGCGCGTAAGTCTCGCTGACCGTGTTCACGACGTCGGCGAACGAGAGTCCTCGCGCCATCATGTCGACAACCTGATTGAGATCCGGAGCGATGTCGGGGCGCGCGATGAAGCCCATGTCGGCCAGCCCCGCGATCTCCAAGATCCGGTACCCGAAGATGCCCTGGTACTCCAGGTTGTGTGCCGTATAGAGTGTGGCCGTGCCGGTGAAGAAAGGATCGCTCCTGTACACCGTACGCAGCCAATTCGGGATCAAGGCCGTGTGCCACTCGTTGCAGTGAATGACGTCCGGACACCAGTCGAGGGCCCTGCACATCTCCAGGGCGGCCCTTGAGAAGAACACGAAGCGCTCCGCGTCGTCCGGGTACATGTAGATACCCTGCCGGTCGAAATAGCGGGCGCTATCGATGAAGTAGACGGGTATCTCCGACGGGCTAGCGCCGATGCCGCCGAGATAGAGACCTGCGGGCTCACTTCGTTCGTCCATGGGGACGGCGACTTCGCCTGGCAGGCGTTGCATCTTGAACCTGGAAGCCTCCACGCGGCCATATCGGGGCATAACGATGCGTATGTCGTGCCCTAACCCCCGGATCGCCCTTGGGAGCGATCCGGCGACATCGGCAAGCCCGCCTGTCTTGGCAAAAGGCACCACTTCTGCAGACAGGTAGAGGACCTTCAGGGGTTGCTGTTCGACCATCGTTGGCTCGTTCCCCGGCAGACGTGGTTTCCGCGCCAGCGGATTTGCCGACCTGCTCGACAGGCCGACGCCCATGCTAGCACACATCATAGTAAAAATCAACCCAATTTCGCGTTCACGGCCTCCGGCAGACTGGCGCCAGAGAGCACACTGGTATATAATTCGAGGCCAATCGGAACCCCTTCAGCCACATCCTGGAGCGCATAGTGAAAGACCCAACCCCCAAAGGAGGCAGGTCGACCGGCGACGTTGGGACCATCCAGTCTGCTACCGACGTGCTCTCGGGGAGCAGCAAGAAAACCGGTCTGGCGCGCCTGCTGCCGTTTCTGGGGCCGGCATTCATCGCCAGCGTGGCCTACATGGACCCCGGCAACTTTGCGACCAATATCGCGGCCGGCTCGCAGTTCGGCTACCTGCTCCTTTGGGTCATCGTCGCCAGCAATTTGATGGCCGTGCTGATCCAGACCCTCTCGGCCAAACTGGGCATCGCGAGCGGCCGCAACCTCGCGGAACAGTGCCGCGCTCATTTTCCGCGGCCTGCCGTCATTGGGTTGTGGGTGCTCGCGGAGTTGGTCGCCATCGCCACCGACATGGCGGAATTCATCGGCGCGGCACTTGCATTCAACCTCCTCCTGGGCGTCCCGTTGTGGCTGGCCGGCATCCTGACCGGGATCGCCACCTTCCTGATTCTCGGCCTTGAGCGCTACGGTTTCCGCCCCCTTGAGGCGGTCATCACGGCCATGATTGGCGTCGTCGCAGGCAGTTACCTCATCGAGACGATCCTCGACAAGCCGCAATGGAGCGACGTCATGTACCACGCGGTCGTGCCGCAATTTCAGGGGCCCGAGAGCGTGTTGCTGGCAGCCGGCATCCTCGGTGCGACGGTTATGCCGCATGCCATATACCTACACTCGGCACTTACACAGGGCCGGATTGTCGTCAAGGACCCATCCCAGCTCCGGCGCCTGTTCCGATTTGAGATGATGGACGTCGGCGTCGCCATGGGACTGGCCAGTGTCATCAACATGGCGATGTTGATCATGGCCGCCTCCACCTTCTATCATAAGGGGTACACGAACGTCGCCACGATCCAGGATGCATACCTGACGCTGGAGCCTCTGTTGGGCAAGGCGGCTGGTTTTGTTTTTGCAATATCCCTTCTGGCGGCAGGCCTGTCGTCGGCGGCTGTCGGCACGATGGCCGGTCAGGTGATCATGCAGGGTTTCCTGCACCGCGAGATCCCGAGCTGGATCCGGCGTCTTGTGACCATGGCGCCGTCGCTTGTTGTCCTCGCCATTGGCCTGGATCCGACTCGAACGCTCGTCATCAGCCAGGTCATGCTCAGCTTCGGATTGCCCTTTGCGATCATTCCTCTGGTGATGTTTACTCGACGACGGGACATCATGGGCGTCCTGGTCAACAAGCGCGTCACCACGGTCCTGGCCAGCGCCGTTGCAGGAGTCATCATCGCTCTGAATGGGTATCTGCTGTACCAGGTGTTCTTCGCGGGAGGGTGAGCCGATGTTCAAGCACTTACTGGTTCCGTTGGACGGTTCAAGCCTGGCCGAGACGGTGCTGCCAGCCGCAGCCTACCTTGCGCGCGCGCTGGGCGCCACAGTTACGCTGGTGCACGTCATCGAGCACAACGCTCCCCAGGAGGTCCATGGTGAACACCATCTCAGCGACCCGGACGAAGCCAACACCTACCTGGAAGGCGTAGCGGAGAGGGCATTTCCGCCCGACGTACACGTCGATCAGCACGTACATAGCAGCGAGGTGGGCAACGTCGCCCGCAGCCTGGTGGAACATGTGCAGGAGCTGGCCCCCGATCTGATCGTAATGTGCAGCCACGGCAAGGGAGGACTGCGGGGGTTCCTGTTCGGGAACATTGCGCAGAAGGTGATCGGGCTAGGTACTACTCCCGTCCTTCTGATCCAGCCGCCTGAGACGGGCGAGGGGCCCCCATTCACCTGCCAGCGCTTGCTGGTTCCCGTCGACGGACAACCGGAGCACGAGGGAGGACTTGCCGCCGCGAGCGAGCTGGCGCTGGCCTGCTCGTCCGCAGTGCACTTTGTCTACGTCGTGCCTACCGTGAGCACACTCAAAGGAGAGCGAGCCGCCACCGGCCGCTTGCTGCCCGGTGCCACGGCCGCGCTCCTCGACCTTGATCAGCAAACGGCCGAGAGCTACCTCAGGGCGCGTGCAGAACCGCTAAAGAACAGCGGGATTACAGTCACGGCCGAGGTCGCCCGAGGTGAGCCTGCAGCGACGATCGTGAGCACCGCTGGGCGGATCGGGGCGGATATGATCGTGCTCGGCACCCACGGCAAGGCCGGTGTCGATGCGTTCTGGTCAGGGAGCACGGCGGCGAAGGTCGCCCGCGAGACGCGAACGCCTTTGTTGCTGGTGCGAGCCGGCGAGAAGTAGCCGCTCCGGCGTTGTCTCGCGCCCGTTGTGTGAGCCGAGTCGATCCGGGCGGGCCGCAGCCCCTGTGCTATTCCACAATCTCGGCGCGAATAGCGCGTGCAAGCCTCAAGAAGTCGGGCTCTGAGGTGACGGACTGGGCGCGGGGGCGCTCGAGGGGAACCGTGAATTCAGCGCGGATCCGGCCGGGACGGGGAGTCATCACGAGCACGCGATCGGCCAGGAATACCGCCTCGTCGATACTGTGCGTGACCATCACTACCGTTACACGGCGCGTGTCCCAGATTCGCAGCAGCTCACCATTCATGCGCTCGCGCGTCAACGCGTCCAGCGCCCCGAAGGGCTCGTCGAGCAGTAGCAGGCTCGGCTCGTGGATCAACGCTCGTGCAAGCGCGACCCGCTGCTGCATGCCCCCAGAGAGCTGGTTGGGATAGGCGCCTGCGAAGCCCTGTAGTCCCACCAGAGCGACCAGCCCCTCGGCACGTGCGAGCGCGGCGGCGTGTGGCACGTGAGCCACCTCCAGCGGCAACGCGATATTGGCCAGCACCGTGCGCCACGGCATCAGGTTGCCGCGCTGGAAGACCATCCCGATCTCCCGGCGTGGACCTGCTAGCTTCTCACCCCGCAGGCACACCTCGCCCGCGATCGGACGGTCCAGCCCACAGAGCAGATGCAGAAGCGTGCTCTTGCCGCAGCCCGACGGCCCCACGATCGCCACGAACTCCCGCTCCGCTACCGCCAACGTTAGCCCGTTCAGGGCAAGCTGTTCCGAGCGGTCGGGGTCCACAAACATCTTGCTGAGGGAGTTGGCCTCCAGGAACGGCCGCCCGGCGGGTGTTGCGACCTCGACCGCGGCCGGTTGTGGATCAAGCATGGACTATCTCACGAAGGCGTTGGTGTACAGGTCATCCGTCGGCACATCCTGCTGGATCAGGCCCATCTGCTTCATGAACTTTTCGGCATTGGCCCAGGCGGCGGGGTCCGAATGGCCCAGGGTGCCCGGTTCCGCCTGCCACAGGCGCAACGACTCGTCGAAGATCGCCCGGCTGACCTTGCTCTGCGCGCCGCCAGCCTCCGGGACCGCTTCCAGACTGGCAACGAAGGCGGCGTCTGGGTCGGCCAACGTATCCGATAACCCGTGCAGTATCGCGGAGACCACCGCCTGAACCATCTCCGGGTGATCTCTGATCGTCCGGTCGTTCGTGATGATGCCGTTGGACGGCAGGTCCACATAGTCGGTCACCGGGATGACGGTGACCGCTTGGCCGGCTTCCCGCAGCTGGACAGGGCCGCTGACGCTGTAGTCCATGGCCGCATCCACCTGGTTCTGGCTCACTGCGGTCGCCTGCGTGAAACCAATCGTCTTGAGATTCACTTTGCTGGCATCCAGCCCGCTTCCGTAGACGATGGCCAGCCAGCCCACGTAATTGGCGCCGAACGGGCCGGGGATGCCCACCTGCTTGCCGATCAAATCTGAGGTCGACTTGATCCCCTTGTCGGCCTTTGCGAACAAGACTGACGGAAAACGGCGGTACCAGCGCATGACGTAGCGCACGGGCAGGCCCTGGCTTCGGCCGAGTATCACCTCTTCGCCGGAACCGATCATGAATTGGAGTTGGTCCGTGCCCACAAGCTTCAATAGGTCCGTCTCGATGCCGTAGCGGAAGGTGACGTCGAGCCCAGCATCGCGGAAATAGCCCCGTTTCTGCGCCAGGTAGAGCGGTGCGAATTGTACGCTAGGCACATAACCCATCGCCAGGGTGACTTTGGTAAGGCCGGGCGTCGACTTCGGCGCCGCGGAGGCAAAGGGTGGAGTCGACGAGGGCCCAGGGACGGGAGGTGTCTGGGTCACCGCCGGGTAGCACCCTGCCAGGCAAAGGACGCACGCCAACATGGCCAGTAGATAACGTCTCATGCAAAGGACCTGCCTTCTACCCGGCTCGGGCCGGGTTCACTCTGCCCGGCGCCAGGCCAGGACATAATACTCGAGCAACGCGACCGCGCCATAGAGCACCATTGCGATCAGCACCAGGGTGAACAGGGCGACGAACAGCATGGGAGTGTCCAGGAGGCCCCGGGACAGGTTGATCAGAAACCCGAGCCCTCGATCGGCCCCCACAAACTCGCCCACCACGGCGCCGATCACTGCCAACGTGACCGCTACCTTCAGGCCGCCAAAAAACACGGGCAACGCGGCAGGCACCTCAAGGACCAGGAAGGTTTGCGTGCGGCTGGCTTCCAGCGAGCGCATCAGCGCCCGCAGATCTGGATCGACGGAGCGGATGCCGATGATCGTGTTTACCAGGGCCGGGAAGAACACGGTTAGAGCACAAACCAATACCTTGGACAGCCCCCCGAAGCCGAACCAGATGACCAGGAGCGGAGCAAGGGCGACGATGGGCACCGCCTGCGAGGCCACAATGTAGGGCGAGAGGACGCGCTCCAACACGGGGGACTTGGCCAGGCCATACCCGATCAGCATCGCCACGGTGAGCCCCAGGACGAGCCCGCCGAAGATCTCCGCTACCGTAACAAGGGTGTGCGCCAGCAACGTTCCATCCGAGGACATAGCCAGGAAGCGGGAGAGGACGCGGTCGGGGCCGGGCAGGATGAAGGCCGGGTACTGCTGCCAGCGGACCAGGAAATGCCAGCCGAGCAGAAACAAAGCCAGTACCAGGGGCACCAGCACGATATCCACGCGCAGCAGGCGCTTCCCGGCTCGGGCTGGGGTACGCCACATGTCTTGCAGTTGCATGCGTGCATTCACAATGAAAAAGCCCCAGGGTGAGTCACCCTGGGGCATGGGCAGCTATCCACCGCGCACATTGTGCGCCGACCACCTTCTTCCATCCGGACTATACCGTCGGCCCCGGCATCACACCGGGTCTGTCCTCGGCCCACTTGGACCGGTGACTCGCGGGCTCGGCCTGTTCGGGCCTTACCGCCGGTCGAGAATTGGCTCGGCTGCCGGGTCGCTCATCGCCCGTCCAGTTCCGCCGCACTCTGCCCCGAAGGTGCTCTACTCTTCCGACGTGAAGTATAGCACAGGCCAAAAGGCTGTCAAGTCGCCTGGAAGTACTTCAGAAGTTCTGCATCAGGCCTAGATACGTGATCATGCCCAGCGTCATATTGTAGACCGCATGGACTATCATGGCAGTCGTTGTGTTGGCTCGGAGCCGGACCAGCCCGAGGACCAAGCCCACCAGGAATACTGCCAGTGTTGCTGTGCTGACCCCATAGTTGCTGTGCAGCAGGGCAAAGAGCAGGCTGGTGAAGATCAGACCGAACTTGGGCAACAGAGCTCCCCTGAAAATGCTCTCCTCGCCCAACGCAGCCGCCAGGCCAAGAGTCAGGATGCCCACGATCGATTTGAACAGCGGACCGAGCATCTGCTCCGTCAGTTTCTCGACGTCATCCCCCGGGGCAATCCCGGCGATCTTGAAGCCGTACTCCAGCACGAGCGCCAGGCCCACCAACAAGAGGCCTAAGCCCACTCCGGCGCTGGCCTGGCGAAGTGTGGGCAGAACAAGAGCCAGGCGTTTCAGTGCTGCCCCAAGGTTCGCTCGTGAGAGCCATCCTACCCCGACCAGGGCCATGAAAAACATGAGGATATCTTGCACCCAGAGTCCAGGGATAGGATTGTATCCGGCTGTTGCGGTGCCTGCTTCCATCAAGCGCTGTAGATTCCCGAGCCCGATGCCGAGGGTCAGCAACAGGTTCAAGAGGACCAGAGCCGTGAACGAAAGTGCGACTGCATCGACCGGGCTATGCGCGTCGATGGGCAATATCCGCGCGCAGATCCGGCGCACCGGGGGCAGCAACAGGAGCATGCCAAGCAGCGAGGGCAATGCGAGTCCCAACCCGATGTTGGCGATGGAGGCTGGTTCCAACCCTGCCGCTCGCAGCGCATCCAGGGGGGCTTGCGCTCCGCTGCTGCCCATCAACAGGCCGATGAGGCCCAGCAGTGCGCCGGAGAGCATCAGGGCACCGTAGAGCAAGGCCACGCCGAGGTAGGCCAGTAGCGCCAGCAAGCTGCCGTTTTGGACGTCTCCCCGGGACTGGCTTCTCAGGGCGAGATTGGCGACCCAGAGAATCAGTATGAGGGGCGCGAAGATAATGACAACCCCAAGCACATCCATGGTAGCATTCCCCCGATCGGCGACTACCGGTTCAGATCGATCAACTCGCCCGTTACGGCGTAGATAACGCGCTCGGCTACATTGGTCGCGCGATCGCTGACGCGCTCGAGCTCGTGCGCCACTTGCAAAAGGTGGGTCCCCGCCCCGATCAAACGCGGGTTCTCTAGCATGTAGCTCAAGACCACATTAAAGGTTTGCTTGTAGAAGGCGTCGACTTCATCATCGGCCGCACAGATCGCCTGAGCCTCTTCTACATCCCTACTGCTCAGCGCTCGCAGCGCGCGGTCCAACATGTTCAGAGACATCTCGCCCAGACGTCCGATGTCGCCAAGCTCAATCGGACGGGGATCCTCCAACATCCGGAGGAAGATGCGCGCGATCATTTTGCCGTGATCGCCGATACGCTCCAGGTCGCCGACTATGATCAGTGCAGCGACGATTGCCCGCATATCGCTTGCGACCGGCTGCTCGGTGGCGAGCAAAGCGTAGCATTGGGCCTCGACATCGAAGCGCATGCGGTTGAGGCTGACGTCTTCGACGATCACCTCGCGCGCCAGGTCCTGGTCGGAATCACCCAATGCCTGAAGGCCGCGGGCGACGGCCCTCCGCGCCAGCGTGCCCAGCTGCAAGACGTCCTCGTTGAGCTGGGCCAGGCGCTGCTCGAAATGAACGCGAACACCAGGGGCCATGGGGTCTCCTTCAGCTATCCAAACCGGCCTGTCACGTAGCCTTCCGTACGCTTGTCCTGTGGCCTCGTGAAGACGCTTTTCGTTTCACCCACCTCGATCACGGTGCCCGACCTGCGGTCGTCAGTGAGCATCATCATAGCGGTGAAATCGGACGAACGGGCCGCCTGCTGCATGTTGTGCGTGACAATCACGATCGTGTAATCGCGCGCGAGCACTCGCATCAGCTCTTCGATCTTCAGAGTACTGATCGGGTCCAAAGCGGAGCAAGGCTCGTCCATCAGGATGACCTGCGGCTTGACGGCGATGACGCGGGCGATGCACAGGCGCTGTTGCTGGCCCAGCGAGAAACTCAAGGCATCCTGCTGCAGGTGGTCCTTCACTTCATCCCATAGATCGGCGCCGCGCAAGCTGGCCTTGACAATCTCGGCCAGGCTCTGCTCGCCATCGCCGGTGCGACCATCGGCCATCCCCAGCACCCGGGGGCCGAATGCTACGTTGTCAAACACCGACTGTGGAAAGGGGTTGGGGCGCTGGAATACCATCCCCACGCGGCGGCGCAGCTCCACCACGTTGGTGTCCGGCCCGTAGATGTCACTGTCATCTAGAAGCACTCGCCCCCTGACTACGGTGCCGTGGATGGTGTCATTCATCCGGTTCAGGCAGCGCAAGAAGGTGGATTTGCCGCACCCCGACGGCCCGATCAATGCCGTGATCTGGCGCTCGGGGATGTCGATCGAGACATCGTTGAGCGCGAGTTTCGTTCCGTAGGAGCAGAACAAGTGCTCGACCTTGACGTTGCCCATGATCCTTACCCGAACCGGCCGGTAATATAGTCCTCGGTCCGGCGGTCGCGCGGCGCTGTAAAGAGTTGATCGCCGGGCCGGTACTCGATGAGCTCGCCCATAAGGAAAAAGGCCGCCTGATCGGCGACCCGGGCCGCTTGCTGGATACTGTGCGGCACGATAACGATCGTGTACTGGCTCTTCAGCACGAAAAGGGATTCTTCGACTTTGGCCGTCGAAATCGGGTCAAGCCCCGAGGTTGGTTCATCCAGCAGCAGCACCTCGGGCTCGAGCGCCAGGCTGCGCGCAATGCACAATCGTTGCTGCTGCCCGCCCGACAGGGAGGTAGCCGGCGCATCGAGCCGGTCCTTCACCTCATCCCAAAGGGCGGCCTGGCCCAGGCTGCGCTCGACAGTCCCTTCAAGAACGGCGTGGCTGCGTTCCCCGGCGAGCCGAGGGCCATAGGTAATGTTCTCGCGCACGGTGCCCGGCAAGGGTAATGGTAGGGCGAACACCATCCCTACCCGGCGCCGGAGGCTGGCGATATCCACGCCCGGAGCGTAAATGTCCTCGCCGTCCAACAAGATCCGGCCGGTCAACTGCGTGCCGTCGACCAGGTCGTTCAATCGATTGATCAGGCGAAGCAGCGTGCTCTTTCCACTACCAGCCGGGCCCAGGAAAACCGTCACCGAATTCGGCGGGACATCCAGGGTTACATCGCGCAGCACCGATTTGGCATCGTAGGTGTAACCGACCTGCTGAATCTGGACTTTCGGCCCGTCCGTAATCCGGACCTGGCTCACCATTGCCGCCGTCTCCGGTAGTAACTGCGGATCAAAGTCGCCGTAAGATTGAGCGACAGTACCAGAACCAGGAGCACCAACGCCGTGCCGTACTGGATGGACAGCGGCATCCCCGGCACCTGGGTGCTAATGACGTACAGATGATACGGCAGCGCCATCGTCTGGTCAAATACCGAGCGCGGCAGTCGAGGCAGGTAGAAGGCCGCCACGGTGAAGAGGATCGGCGCCGTTTCGCCCGCCGCCCGCAGGAGTCCCAGGATCACGCCGGTGATGATCCCGGGGAGCGCTTGCGGTAGTACGATCCGGCTGATGCCTTGCCAGCGGGTACCGCCAAGGCTGGCACTGACGGTACGAAACTCGGTAGGCACAGAGAGCAGCGCTTCCTCACTGGTGCTGATGACGATCGGCAGCGTCATGATCGCCAGCGTCAGCGCGCCCGCCAGGATCGAAGTGCCGAAGCGAAGGAACAGAACGAACATCCCTAGACCGAAGAGCCCGTAAACTACGGACGGGATGCCGGCAAGGTTGACGATCGCGAGGCGGATGGAGCGCGTAAAAGCGTTATCGCGGGCGTACTCCGAAAGATAGATCGCGCCGCCCACCCCGATCGGGATGGCTGCCACCGCGGTGCCCAGAACCAACAGAATTGTGCCGACAATTGCCGGAAAGATGCCGCCCGCTTTCATGCCGTCGCGCGGCATGCCAAACAAGAACTCCCAGCTGATGGCCGCGAGTCCCCGCACCACAATGGTGGCGATTACCACGAGGATGGGGACCACTACTACGAGCGCGGCAATGGAAAGCAACACGATGCCGAGCCGCTGGACAGCAAAACGATCGAGCTTTATCAGCGCAGCCCTCCTTTGCGCCGTTTCTGGAACAGGCTCTGGGCTGCGGTGAGATTGATGAGAAAGGTCAGAACGAACAGGATGATCGCAATCCCAAACAGGACGTGATAGTGCGTGCTGCCACGAGCCACCTCACCCATTTCCGCGGCAATTGTCGCGGTCATCGTGCGGGCGGGGCTGAAAAGCGAGTTGGGTGTGAGCGGCATCCGGGCTGCGTTCCCAGTCACCATCATGACCGCCATCGTCTCGCCGATCGCCCTCCCGAGACCGAGCATAATCGCCGTAATAATGCCCGAGCGCGCCGCCGGCACCACCACGCGCCACACAGTCTGCCATTGGGTAGCGCCCATGGCCAGGCCGGCGTCGCGATAGCTCTTAGGGACGGCGTCCAACGCATCCTCCGCTACGCTGATGATCGTGGGCAGGGACATGTAGGCCAGCAGCAGCGCCCCGGTGAAGGCCGTCAGTCCGGTGGGCGCCCCCAGCCGGTAGATTACGGGGCTGAGCAGCAGCATGCCAAAGAAGCCCAGCAGAACCGAAGGGATACCGGCCAGCACTTCGATCATCGGCTTCAGGATTTCGCGCGCCCAATTCGGCGCTATCTCGCGCACGAATACGGCGGTGGCGACCCCAAGGGGCACCGCAATGATCATCGCAGTCAGCGTCACCAGGATCGAGCCTAGAATGAGCGGCAGAGTCCCGAAGGAATTAAGGGTGGGGTACCAGCTCTTACCGAAAAGGTTGGCCGGTGATACGCGGACGAAGGCGGGCACTCCCTGCTGCAACAAGTACAGGAAGATCAGGATGACAAAACCGACCGTCGAGAAACCTGCGATGCGCACCAGGGATTCGAGAAAGAACTCGGATAGCCCTTTGCGTTGAGACTGGTTCATGGCCTATCTCATCTTCATAAGGTTATTGCAGCGGCACAAAGCCAAGATCGCGCACGATTTTCTGGCCGTCGCTGATCAACCAGCTGATGTAGTCCTTGATTTGTCCGGTCGGCTCTCCCGCCGTGTACATGAAGAGGGGACGCGAGACCGGGTAGGTCCCGTCGTTGACCGTCTCGACCAATGGCTGCACGTACGGGCTACCCGCTGCTTTGGCGACGCCCAGGGTCTTCTGATCTGGCGTCACGTAGCCGAGGCCATCATAGCCGATAGCGTTCCTGTTCATGGCAATCTCGCTGCTGATCCCCTGCGAGGAAGGCATCAGCAGCGTGTCCGGGGAAAAGACAAGGTTGCTCTTCTTGCCCTGGCGCACTACGTTCTCCAGGAAGTACGTGTAGGTGCCTGAGTTCGATTCGCGGGATAGCCGCACGATCGGGCGGTCTTCTCCGCCAACCTCTCGCCAATTGGTGATCTTGCCGGTGTAGATGTCGGATATCTGCTGGAGAGTGAGTCCTTGCACCGGGTTACCGGGGTTGACGACCACGGCGATCGCATCACGGGCCACTGAGTGCTCCACGGGCGTGATGCCGTTCGCCTTGGCAGCCGCGATCTCCTCCTTCGTCAGGGCGCGGGACGCGTTGGCGATATCGAGCGTGCCGTTGATGAGGCCGGCTATGCCGGTGCCGCTGCCACCGCCCGTGACGGAGATGCGCACGTCAGGATGCAACTGCATATACCGCTCGGCCCAAGCAAGCGCCAGGTTAACGAGCGTATCGGAGCCCTTATTCTGGATCGTCTGGACCGGTCCGGCTGCTTGCGCTGATTTCGCTCCGGACGCGGCCGGCGGCGGGTTGGAGCCGCATCCGGCCAGCAGCGCGACCAAGCCAAGGCCGGACAGGCCAAACGCCAGCCAGTTTCTAACTTTGCCCATGCCACTATCTTTCGGGAATGGATGACGCGGGATACGGAGCAGTTTCCGAACGCGCGGCGCGCAAGAACCGCATGGTCACTCTATTGCGAGGCTACCATACGATCGTTAAGCGCGGGTTATCACCTTGTTAAGAGACGTTCACATTCAAGTTAAGGCCCCTTAACAAGTCTTGGTATTGCATGATCGGCGCACAAGCAACAGGGTTTGGATGGACACGCGGCGCTCAACCCAAGTCGAGCAGCGCTCCGGTCACACTGTAGACCACACGCTATGAGCGGCTCATCGCCAATTTGGCTGGATCAACGGTACGCGGCTCGCAAACTGCACGGCGGCTGGCTACTTTGTGATTCCTTAAGATAAGGTTTACGAGATGTTAACGATTCAATAATGCTGCCATAAACGGGGTGCTATAGGCTGTGACTATGGAGAGTAGCGAGCCGTAATGTGTGCATCTCGGCAGGCTGAGTGGAGAAAGAGTCTGCTCCCGGTGGCACGTTCGGTCCACAATCCAACCAAAACGTCCAAAGGAGGAAAATCTGTGTTTGCTCGCAAGTCTAGTTATGTCTTCGTTTGTCTGATGGTGTCCCTCATAGGGCTGACGGCCTGCGCCGCGCCGGCTCCGCAGCCGGTGGAAAAAGTTGTGACGCAAGTGGTCGAGAAGCCCGTGGAGAAAGTCGTCACCCAGGTGGTGGAGAAGGTAGTCGAGAAGGAAAAGAGCGTCGTCGTTACGGCCACGCCTGCTCCCGCCGAGCCCAAGGCCCAGCCGGGTGCCATCAACATGAGTGGCGCCGGCGCGACCTTCCCCTTCCCGCTCTACTCGCGCTGGTTCTACGACTACGCTTTCGTCGATCCCGCTGTGAAGTTCAATTACCAGTCCATAGGCTCCGGCGGCGGCATTAAGCAGATCACGTCCAAGACCGTTGACTTCGGGGCGTCAGATGCCATCCTGAATGCGGACCAGTACAAGGCCGCTCCCGGGATCCAGATGCTGCCCACGGTGGCCGGCGCCGTCGTGCCTGTCTACAACGTCAAGGAACTTAGCGGCATCAAGGACCGGCTCGTGCTGGACAGTCAAACCTTGACGGACATCTTCTTGGGTAAGATCACCAAATGGAACGATCCCGCCATCGTCAAACTGAACTCCGCCTTGACCGTGACGCTCCCGGCCAAGGACATTGTGGTCGTCCATCGCTCTGATGGATCCGGCACGAGCTTCATCTTCACCGACTATCTTTCGACGGTAAGTGACGAATGGAAGACGAAGGTCGGCAAGGCCACCTCCGTCAAGTGGCCGGTTGGCCTGGGCGGCAAGGGCAACGAAGGCGTAGCGGGCACCGTGAGCCAGAACGACGGGGCTCTGGGCTACGTCGAGCTGGCATACGCTCACCAGAACAGTATGCCCATCGCGCAGATGATCAATGCAGCCGGCACCGTTGTCACTGCGTCGTTGGATAGCACTCAGAAGGCCATGGCCGACTTTGGCGGCGACATGCCTGCTGAACTGGCTCGCTCGATTGTGAATGCGCCGGGCAAGGATTCGTGGCCCATCGCGGGCTACACTTACCTGCTGGTGTACATGGACCAGCAGGACTGCACCAAAGCCCAGAAGCTGGTGAATTTCATCAACTGGGCACTCAAGGACGGTTCCAAGTCGGCCACCGATCTGGAGTACGTGGCCTTACCTGATGCAGTCCGCACCAAAGTGCTGGACAAAGTGGGCGCCATCACCTGCCAGGGCAAGCCCTTAGGCAAGTAGGGCCCGCCTGTTCGACGAATGACGAAGGATGGCGGCGGTCCTGTGCCGGTCATCCTTCGTCATTTGTCTTTGGGTTCGGAGGAAACCGAATGACCGCTGATGTGCACGCAGACCGGCGTGCCGCTCCCGTGGCCCGGAAAAGCGACGCATGGAATCACGGAGATCCGCTGTTTCGGGCGCTCACGACCCTGGCGGCCGTTGCGGTGTTGGTGCTGGTGCTCGCCATCGGTGCCGAGCTGTGGCGAAGCTCGATCCTCTCGCGCCAGGCCTTCGGGCTCAGCTTCCTTACGACATCCGTGTGGGATCCGGTCGCGGAGGTGTTCGGAGCGCTGCCGTTCCTGGCTGGGACGCTGGTCACCTCGATCGTGGCCCTGGTCATCGCTGTGCCAATCAGCCTGGGCGTGGCCATTTTCCTTTCCGAGCTGTCGCCAATGTGGCTCCGCCAGCCCCTGGGTTTCCTGATCGAGCTGCTGGCCGCTGTGCCGAGCGTCGTTTACGGCCTGTGGGCCCTTTTCGCGTTTGTCCCCAGCTTTGTAAAACCTGTTGCGCTCGCCTTGAACGGCAAACTCGGGTTCCTTCCGCTCTTTGCCGGCCCTATCTACGGTCCAAGCCGCCTGGCGGCCTCGCTCGTGCTGGCCATCATGGTGTTGCCCACCATCTCGGCGATCAGCCGAGATGTGTTCCGCGCGGTGCCGGTGGCGCAGCGCGAAGCCGCATTGTCCCTGGGCGCAACCCGCTGGGAGACCATCTCGCAAGTGCTTGTGCCTTACGGTCTCTCCGGGCTGCTGGGCGCCGTGATCCTGGGCCTCGGCCGGGCATTGGGCGAAACGATTGCGGTGACGATGGTGATTGGCAACAACCTCGATGCCTCTGCCTCACTCCTGCACCCCGGCTACACGATGGCATCGATCATCGCCAACGAGTTCGCCGAAGCCACGAGCGAGTTGTACATACAGGCTCTGATCGAGATCGGACTGGTGCTCTTTGTCTTCACATTAGTGATCAACTTGATCGCAAGGCTTTTGATCTGGCGCGTGGCGCGCGGGACCGTGTCGGAGGGACGATCATGAGCGAGACCACGAGGCGGCGCCCGCAGGCTTTCACTCGAGGCAATGGCGCCGGCGGATTCAGGTTGGCCTGGCGCAAAGGGACGAACACGGTCATGCTGGCGCTCTGTGCCCTCGCAGTCGTGGCCGGCGTCGTGCCGTTGCTGTGGATTCTGTGGTACACCTTGCGACAGGGGATCGCCGCGCTGACTCCAGGCTTTTTGACCAGCATGCCCACGCCGGTCGGCGTTCCTGGCGGCGGAATCTTCAACTCGATCGTGGGGTCGGCCATCACAGTGGGCCTCGGCGTCCTCATCGCCGCCCCCGTCGGGGTTATGGCAGCCATGTTCGCGGCCACCCGCGCCAACACGCCGTTGGGCCTCGCGCTGCGCTTCGGCACCGACGTGATCGCCGGTGTGCCGTCCATTATTATGGGCATCTTCGTTTACGCCTTGATTGTGCTGCCCCAGGGTCACTTTTCCGCCTTTTCGGGCGGTGTGGCCCTCGCCTTCATCATGCTACCCATCATCATCCGTACCACCGAAGAGATGCTTAAGCTGGTGCCCGGCTCGTTGCGCGAGGCATCGTTGGCGCTCGGCGCAACTGAATGGCGCACCTCGATGAACGTGCTGTTGCCGGCCGCGCTGAGCGGCGTGGTCACCGGGGTTATGCTGGCCGTAGCTCGTGCCGCGGGCGAAGCCGCTCCGATGCTTTTCACGGCCTTCGGCAATCCGTTCCTGAGCTTCAAGCTCAGTGAGCCCATTGCCACCCTACCGCATACCATCTTCGTCTATGCCATTTCGCCTTACGAAGACTGGCGTGCCAAAGCCTGGGCTACCGCTCTGGTTCTCATCGCGCTGGTGCTGGGTCTGAACGTGCTCGCACGCGGCCTGACCTGGTGGCGCGTCCGCAAGGTCGGCAGCGTGACTCGCTAAACGGAGCGATTCTATATGAACAAGCAACAAGATGTGAGGACTTCGATGCCACCGTGGACAGAGATACCGCAAGTGTCGCCATTCGAGTCGCTTGCCGTGAAGGAAATGCGCGGAGAGGCCAGCATACAGGAGTCGCGGATCTCCATCCAGGACGTGTCGGTCCATTATCGCAAGTTCCGTGCGATTGCGGATGTGACACTGGACATCCCGACGAACAAGGTGACGGCCATCATCGGTCCTTCGGGCTGCGGCAAGTCCACGCTCCTGCGTAGCATGAATCGCATGACCGATCTAGTGCCCGGAGCGCGCGTGACCGGATCGATCCAGATCGACGGCCAGGACATCCTCGCATCTTCGATCGATGTCGTCGACATCCGCCGGCGCATCGGCATGGTGTTCCAACGGCCCAACCCGTTCCCCAAATCCATTTTCGATAACGTAGCCTATGGTCCGCGCCTTCAGGGACTACGCGGCCAGGCTCTGCAGGAACGTGTTGAGCGCAGCCTCAAATCGGCCGCGCTCTGGGACGAGGTCAAGGACATCCTTCAGCAATCGGGGCTGGCCCTCTCGGGCGGTCAACAGCAGCGCTTGTGCATCGCCCGGACCCTGGCTGTGGAACCCGAGGTTATCCTCATGGACGAGCCTTGTTCGGCCCTCGATCCGGTTGCCACGCTCAAGATCGAGGAGCTGATGCGGACGCTGACAGCGGATTACACGATTGTCATCGTAACGCACAACATGCAACAGGCTGCACGGGTCTCCGACGTGACAGCAATGATGATGCTCATCGAGGGTCAGAAGACCGGCACCGTGATTGAGGCCAGCGACACGAAGACCATATTCACGAAGCCCAAAGACAAACGCACGGAAGCCTATGTCACAGGCCGGTTCGGATAGGCCCAAGAGGAGCCCGCATGGCAACGGCGGTACGGATTAGCTTCGAACGACACCTTTCCCAGCTCGGGGACGATGTGTTGCGGCTGGGCATGATGGCACGACTCGCTGTGGGACTTGGGCTCGCAGCGCTCAACGATGGCAACGTTGAGCTCGCCCGGGAAGTGATTGCCGAAGATGCTGCGATCAACCGTCTGCGCTTCAGCGCGGAGCGCCAGTGTTATTCCCTGATCGCCACGGAACAGCCGGTCGCGGGCGATCTACGAGCGATTGTTGCAGCTCTGACAGTGAGCGCCGATTTGGAGCGGATTGGCGATCACGGCAAGAAGATCGCCAAGGTTGCCCTAGGGATGGCCGAAACCCCCCGGCCGTTTTTCATGGGCGCCATTCCTCGCATGGGCGAGCTTTCGCTCTCGATGCTGGATCGCGCCCTGCAGGCGATGGCGGCGCGCGATGTGGTGGAAGCCAGGTCCGTCTGCGAGGTCGACGACCAAGTGGATGCCCTATACAAGGAGTCCTTCAATCTGTTTCTTACACGCATGCTCGAGGAGCGGCGCGCGATTGGCACAGGCACGCACCTGATCCAGGTGGCTCACGAACTCGAGCGGGTGGGCGACCGCGCCACGAACATCGCCGAACGAGTCATCTACTCTGTGACCGGCGAACTCGCTGATTTGAATGTTTGAGGATAAAACTGTTCTTTGCCACAATTGGGGCCGATCGGAGTCCGGCCGTTCCAGTATCTCGAGGAGGTCGTGGGGATCGCTCGTGGTGTCCAGGCCGACTTCACAAATCCTATGCAACTGGAAACGGGTAGTGCGCACGCTCGTCGATGCGGAGTAAGGAGCATGCCACCTCCGCAAGCAAGCGTGAGACAAGCAGGCGGACCCTGACGAATTCTGGCGTGGCGGTTGGGCCTCGCCTGGTAAGGCTTCCGAGGCGGTTTTCGGACGTTGCGACCCGGATGGACATGTATGACCGAGAAGATCCTTCTGGCAGATGGTGAGCCTGCTCTGCGAGAAGCTTTGGCTTATCATCTACGCAACCTTGGCTACGAAGTGGACACTGCCAGTGATGGAACTGCGGCATTGGAGCTCGCCAGCGCCACGAAGCCCGATCTCGTGATCCTCGACCTCACCTTGCCGGAGATTGACGGCCTTGCGGTTTGCCGCAGCCTGCGCCAAATCTCCCAGGTACCGATTCTGATCCTGACTGCCCGCGCCAGCGAGCTGGACAAGGTCATGGGGCTAGAAGGTGGCGCAGACGACTACCTCACGAAGCCTTTCAACCTCGGTGAGCTCCTGGCTCGCCTACGCGCTCTCTTGCGGCGTGCGCAATCGACCTATGTCGCCGATGAGGTTCGGGCGGGCAATCTCCGTCTCAATCTCGTTAGCCACCGCGGCTTTCTCAGTGACCGTGAAGTCAAGTTGCGTCCCAAGGAATTCGCGCTGCTTGCCGAACTCATGCGTAACAGAGGCGCTGTGCTGAGACGCGATCTCCTTGTAGCGCGCATCTGGGGCAATGATTTCATGGGCGACAGCCGGACTCTGGATGTCCATGTGAGCGGCCTGCGGGAGAAAATTGAGACAGATCCAACCCGTCCGAAGCGCATCCTGACCGTACACCGGATCGGCTATCGCTTTGATGGCTAGGCTGATAGATCGGTGAGATTCACATGGATTATGTCATCCTAGAGATTGAGATCCAGCAGTTCACCCGTCGCGGTGTAGATCACCCGCTCGGCGATATTGGTGGCGCGGTCGCCGACACGCTCCAGCTCATGAGCCACCTGGAGCAAGTGCGTGCCCGGGCTAGTTGTCCGAGGGTCCTCCAGCACATAACTTAGGATAATATTGAAAGTCTGCTTATGCTGTGCGTCTACGTCGTCGTAAGCGGCGCACACTGCCCGCGCTTCGGCCACGTCTCGGTTGACCAGCGTGCGCAGCGCACGGTCAAAGAGGGAGAGGGCCATCTTGCCAAGATGGGGGATATCGCCCAGTGGGACGGTTCGGGGCTCCTGGTCGAGGCGGAGATGAACGCCGGCGATTTTTTTGCCATGGTCCGCAATGCGCTCGAGATCGTTCGTAATCGACAGAGCAGAGACGATAGCGCGGAGGTCTCCGGCGACGGGTTGCTCGGGGGCCAGGAGCGTATAGATGTTGGCCTCCACATCGAACC
>Ga0315273_10002648_pt1 | contig 21211 bp, 17 predicted proteins | sample YL17G02_0_MG_FD_205753 | JGI IMG/M metagenome (GOLD analysis project Ga0315273, IMG submission 205753) | Sediment microbial communities from Yellowstone Lake, YNP, Wyoming, USA - YL17G02_0 | ecosystem: Environmental > Aquatic > Freshwater > Lake > Sediment | place: USA: Wyoming | collected... | reverse complement strand
GCCGGTTTGTTCTCACCGGTTCGTCCGCGCGCAAACTGCGACGCGGCGGTGGCGTCAACCTGTTGCCGGGCCGGCTGCTGCCCTTGCGCCTCGACCCGTTGTCGCTGGCCGAGCGCATCCCGGCCACGCTGGAGGAAGCACTCCTGTATGGCAGCTTGCCCGGCATCGCGCTCGCGGCCGATGGCACGGCGCGCGAAGAGGACTTGCGGGCCTACACCACGTTGTATCTGGAGGAGGAGGTGCGGGCCGAAGCGCTGGTGCGCAATCTCGGCACGTTCTCGCGCTTCCTGCAACTAGCCGCGCTTGAAGCGGGAAACATCAGTCACTTCCGCGGTATCGCTCAGGAGCTCGGCGTGGCCCACACCACCGTGGCCGGCTACTACGAAGTCCTGGAGGACTGCCTGATCGCCGAGCGGATTGAGGCGTTGTCGGAGAGCCGCACGCGCAAGAAGCTCACCAAGTCGCCCCGCTACCTCTTCTTCGACCTCGGCGTGCGGCGGGTGGCCGCCGAGGAAGGCCGTCGCCTGCCACCCCGCGTCCTCGGCGGGCTGCTTGAGCAGTTCGTCGGGCTGGAACTGCTGCGCGCCACCCGGCAGACCGCGGGCGACCTGCGGCTGCGGTTCTGGCGCGACCCCGACGGCCCGGAAGTGGATTGGATCGTGGAGGGCGAAGACCGCTGGTTGCCGGTGGAAGTGAAATGGAGCGATGCGCCCGCCGAGCGGGACACGCGGCATCTCCAGACGTTCTTGTCCGAGTACCCGAAGGCGCGCGAAGCGGTGGTGGTCTGTCGGACGCCGCGGCGGTTCAAGCTCGCCCCGAAGATCACCGCCGTTCCCTGGCAGGAGATCCCGAGGCTGCCGGAGAGCCTGACGTGAGCTAATGAAGTGACCAGAACTACCAGCCCTGAAAGGACACAACCATGAAGATCACCCGCACCCAAAACCTCATGGCCGCCGCGCTTGCTGGCGTGCTGGCGGTCGTGACGACCGTCGCTCAGGCCGCCGACGCGTTGTCGTCCTGGAACGACAGTCCGGCCAAACAGTCGATCGTGGACTTCGTGAAGCGGGTCACCACGCCCGGCGGCAAGGACTTCGTGCCGGAGCCTGCGCGCATCGCCGTGTTCGACAACGACGGCACGCTCTGGTCCGAGCAGCCGATGTATTTCCAGGCGTTTTTCGTCTTCGACCGGATCAAGGCGCTCGCGCCGCAGCACCCCGAGTGGAAGGACAAGGAGCCGTTCGCCTCGGTGCTCAATGGCGACATAAACTCCGCGCTGGCGGGTGGCGAACACGCGCTCCTCGAAATGGCCATGGCCACGCACGCGGGCACGACCACCGAGGAGTTCGAGAAGATTGTGAAGGATTGGATCGCCACCGCCAAGCACCCGAAGACCGGGCGGCTCTACACCGAGATGGTTTATCAGCCGATGCTGGAGCTGCTCGCCTACCTGCGGGCGAACGGTTTCAAAACCTTCATTGTCTCTGGAGGCGGCATCGAGTTCATGCGCCCTTGGATGGAGAAGGTCTACGGCATCCCGCCCGAACAGGTCGTCGGCAGCAGCATCAAGACCAAATTCGAGATGCGCGACGGCAAGCCGGTGCTCGTTCGCCTGCCCGAGCTCGACTTCGTTGACGACGGCGCGGGCAAGCCCGTGGGAATCCAGATGCACATCGGCCGCCGCCCCATCGCCGCGTTCGGAAACTCCGACGGCGACCTGCAGATGCTCCAGTGGACCGCCACCGGGCCGGGCGCACGCTTCTGCCTCTACGTTCACCACACCGACGCCGAGCGCGAGTGGGCGTACGACCGCAAGTCGGGCATCGGCCGCCTCGACAAGGGCCTCGACGACGCCAAGGCCAAGGGTTGGACGGTCGTCGACATGAGGAACGACTGGAAGATCATCTACCCGTTCCAGAAGAAGTGAGAACGGGGGCAACGTCGGGTGCGCCAGCTGACAATCGGTTGCAGCGGACGGCGCTCACGCGCCGCCGCCGAACCGCGGCGTCAGGCGGTGCCAAGTCCTGTTACGGGAGGATTTTGCGCACCTGCGTTTCAGCGACAGTCGTCCTCTTTCTCACCCGAGCCGGCCCACGCATGCTCTGCGCTCAGTCTGCGGCCAACGCGCGCGCTGCGCTCGTACTGCCTCCCGTTTTCAGCAGCCCCTGTTGGACCAAAGGCCAATAGACGGCGTTGCGTCGCCAATCTAGGTTGCAGGGGTGACAGTCGGACGGGGCGCAATGCCGCAACTAGAGCTTGCGGGGAGTGAGGCGAGCCACAGGACCCGGCGATGGCGCGGGATCGGCGCAAAGGGGCGACCCGTTTCATGGTCACGACTGGGTCGTGCGGTGTCGCCGGATGGGGACGCCGGTGCGGGCGTGCGAGCTGCCGTCGGGCTGTGCCCCGACCCGGCCGAGATCGTCGCCACCGTGCTACGATTCGCCTCCGTCCTGACATTGGCACGAGGTTTGCTTTTAATTGCAGGGCGGACATGGGGGGAAGAGCCCCCTCACGGAGGATGCAGATCATGGGCAAGAGAATCCTGACACTCGGTGTTTTGCTGGTCGCCACCGCTGCAGCCGCAATGGCAGACCAGGGGTGGCCGCGGGAGATCAAGACGGCGAAGGGCAGCCTGCTCATCTATCAGCCGCAGATCGACAGCTTCCACGGAAACATCGTCGAGGGGCGGGCAGCGGTGTCGTTCACCGCCGCGGGGACCAGTGAGCCGGTCTTCGGCGCGTTCTGGTTCAAGGCGTTGCTCGAGACCGACCACGACACCCGGATGGCGACCCTCCAGTCGATTCAGGTGCCGCGGGTCAAGTTCGCGAACGCGACGGAGGAGAAGCAGAAGGAAGTCGGCGCGTTCCTCGAGCAGGAGATCCCCAAGTTCGCCATTCCCATTTCCATCGACCGCCTCGCCGCCGCCGTGGAGGACGTCACCCAGGAGAGCAGGGGCGCGGGCAACTTCAAGCACGACCCTCCGAAGATCGTCGTCTCCTACGAGCCGGCGGTGCTACTCATGTACGATGGCAAGCCGATCCTGCAGGACATCGAGGGGCAGAAGGGCATCTACCAGCGCGCCGCGAACACACCGCTCCCGGTGGTGCTGGACGTGAAGGCCAAGAGGTTCTACCTGTGCGGCGGCGAGATCTGGTACGTCTCGTCCGATGCCCTCGGTCCGTGGTCCGTGACCACCAACGTGCCGGCGCCGCTGATGGCGATGAAGGCGGAGGCGGACAAGCAACAGCAGCAGCAACAACCGCAGCAGGGCGGCGCCGAGAAGGCAGCGGAGCAGGAGCAAGCGCCTGCAAGCGACAAACCCCCGAAGATCGTCGTCGCCACCGAACCCACCGAACTCCTGGTGATCTACGGCCAGGCCAACTGGGCTCCCATCAAGGGCACGGATCTGCTCTACGTCTCGAACTCCGAGAACGACATCTTCAAGGAGATCAACGCGCAGAAGACCTACACCTCCCTGTCCGGACGGTGGTTCTCGGCCGCCTCGCTGGACGGGCCGTGGACGTTCGTGCCGCCCGGTTCGCTGCCGCGCGACTTCGCGAGCATCCCGGAGGACTCCCCTGTCGGCAACGTGCTGGCATCGGTGCCTGGAACCGATGCGGCGCAGGACGCGATGCTGGACGCGCAGATCCCCCAGACCGCCGCGGTCAAACGCGACGGGGTGACGCTCGAGGTGAAGTACGACGGCGCCCCCCAGTTCAAGCCGATCGAGGGCACGGGCATGGAATTCGCCGTCAACACCAGCTACTCGGTGATCAAGGTGGGCGCACGCTACTACTGCTGCCACCAGGCGGTGTGGTACGTGGCCGGCACCCCACAAGGTCCCTGGCAGGTCACGGACAAGGTCCCGGACGAGATCTACACCATCCCGCCGTCCAACCAGAACTACAACGTCACCTACGTGCACGTCTACAACTCGACGCCGACCGTGGTCTACACGGGCTACTACCCGGGCTACGTCAACAGCTACATCTACGGCGGGTGCATCGTGTACGGGACAGGCTGGTACTACCCGCCGTATGTCAGCCCATATTTCTACTACCCGTGGCACCCCACCTGGGGCGTCAGCGTCGGCTGGAACCCCTGGACCGGCTGGGGGTTCGGCGTCAGCTGGGGGAGCGGCCCTTTCCGCGTGACCGTCGGCTTCGGCGGGTGGGGCGGCTACGGCGGCTGGTACGGCCCGGTCGGCTACCGCCCACCCTACCGCCCGTACCCTCCCAGACCGGGTGTGCCGCCGGGCTACCGGCCCGGTGGTCCCCGGCCGACGCCCTACAACAGCAACGTCTATGCGAGGCAGCAAAACCTCGACCGCAATGCGAAGGTGCCCAGGGACAAGAGCGTGCAGCCGGCCAACCGCGCTGCGAAGGGCGGTGTCAACAACATGTACACCGACCGCAACGGCGATGTGTTCCGCCGCAACAACGACGGGACCTGGCAGCAGCGCGACAAGGGTGGCTGGTCGAAGCCCGAGGTGAATCCGGGCACCCGTCCGGGCGCCGGTGCAGGAACGGGGCCCAGCACCCTTCCAGGGGCGGAAGCGTCGCAGCGCCCCCAGGTCGGTCAGCGGCCAGCCGGGCTGGAGCGGGATCACCAGGCCCGGCAGCGCGGGAGCAGCCGGGTCCAGAGCTTCCAAAGGTCCGGGCCGAGCGCGCCGCGCTCGTTCAGTGGAGGTGGCCGCCGGCGCTAGGTGTTTGATTCGATGGAGAGCTAGGCGCAGCCTGGAGAAGGCGACAGATGAAGAGTGATCTGAGGTTCGGTAAGAGCCATTTTGCTGCGGCGGTCGCAATGACCATCGCGGTCGGCGTGCTTGTCGCAGCGGTGGCGAGCCGGGCCGCCGATGCGCCCAAGCCGTGCTGCTTCACCAACGAGCACTACTCGGGGACGTGCAGGGTGGTGCCGGGCAACGATGAAACCTGCGGGGGCATCCTGGCCTACCTCAACAATCCCAGCAGCACCGGCAGATCCTATTGCGGCGGCACCACCGTACGCGGCGGCTGGAGCCAGGTGGACTGCAATGCCGGGAAGACGGCGGCTCAGAAGAGCACTGCAGGCTCCACCGCCCATCGTCAGAAGGACAAACCGGCGCAAACCCAGGGGACGGCCAGGTGAGGCGAGCCCGTGCGATCGGGGTCGTTCTTGCGGTTGCTGCAGCTCTCGTCCTCGGCAGCGCGTGGGTGCGGGCCGGGTGGGGTGACGACTCCGGCGGCCCGGAGGATTTCAAGGCCACCGTGCAGACGGAGGGCGGCCGGATCCCGGGGACGCACCAGATCCAGGTCACCATCCACCTCGAGACAACGACGCCTCTCGAGGTCGCGAAGCAACTCGCCGCCCTGGCGTCGTCCGGGGGCCAACCCGTGCTGCAGGCGGCGCTCGACCCGTACTCCAACGGGGTCGTGGGCTTCGGGGCTCTCCAGTACCCGCTCAACGTGGTGGTGAAGAAGCCCAGCGACCGCGGGCAGCGCTACGTGATCGTGGCCAACCGCCCGTTCGGTGCCTACGAGGTGAACACGGACCAGGACTCGGTGAACTACCCCTTCGGCGTGGTCGTCTTCGACGTGGACGACCGCGGCAGGGGCGAGGGCAAGGTTTTCCAGAGGGCGCAGATCACGGTCAACGACGACGGCACGGTGGACGTCAACGGCTACGGGCAACCGGCCCGGTTGCTGAACGTCTCGCACCAGTAGCAGCGGCCCCCGGCCGGTCAAGGGTGGTACGCTCGGCACAGGGGGATCCGTCGAAGTTGCGTTCGGAAGAGGGGCACGAGGGAGCGAGGGCCCGGGCACCGAAGCGCCGCCTATTGGAACGGCAGAGAAAGAAAGAGGGCGCCGCGCGTCCTGCGGCGCCCGCAAGGTGGAGGGAAGAAGGGCCGCGTGCTTACTTGCCGGCTCCCGGTGGGTACTTCGCGAACATCTTGTTCATCGCGCTGTTGAGCGCCTCCTGCTTCTCCTCGCCGCTCTTGTTCTGCCCGATCGTGTCGCTGGCCGTGCCCCGCCAGACGAGCTTGTTCGTGGAGGCATCCACGAGGTCCACGACCAGGGTGCCGACGTCAACGTTCTGGATGGTCGCGGTGCCGCCGCCGCCTCTCCAGCCGCGCCCCCAACCGTAGCCCATCCCCGTCGAACTGACCTGCGTCTCCTGGGAGAGCTTGGCGAAAACGGTGATCTGAAGGTCAGCCGTGCCCGAGGCCTGTGAAAGCTCCCTGGCCTGCAGTGCCTGGGTGATCGCGGCCTTGATCCGGTCCGCCGCGAGTGTGTTGGTCTGGAACTGGGCCAGCGGCATGATCGTGAAAGTCTTGTACTGCGAGAAGTTAGCAGTTGGATCGTAATCCGTGTTCACGGTCACGGTCGAGCACGCGACCAGGCCGGCCGCGAAGCCCAGCGTCGCGGCGATGACGAGAAACCGCTTGGCATTGTTCATCCGAACCCTCCATTCCTGTCTCACCGGACGAATCCTGCCCCGCCCGCGGTGGGCCGTCAATTGGCCTTTGGTCCAATACGGGCATGGACTTGGGATCCCCAGCGATGGGCGCCGTCTCGGTGTGAACGGATGATACCGAGTCTGTCTATAGGGGAATTGTTGTCACTGCGAGGCCCCAAAGGGCCGAAGCAGTCCCGTCCCCACCCCTTGTCATTGCGAGCCCCGCCGCAGGCGGGGCGAAGCAATCTCGTCGATTTCGGCGAGATCCCGCCACGCGGCCTTGCCAGGCCGCTCGCGGCTTCGGCGTCGGCCCCCTCGCTGCGCTCGGGGCCTCGCGATCCCGCAGCGTTCTGTTGTCATCGCAAGGAGTCCCGTCCTGCCCCGCAGGACGGGACGACGCGGCGATCCCGTCGAGATTGCTTCGTCGTCCCGCCGGAGGCGGGGCTCTTCGCAATGACAGGAGGGGGCGCACCAGCGCTTCGTCGTCCCGCCGGAGGTGGGACTCCTCGCAATGACAGGAGGGGGCGCACCAGCGCTTCGTCGTCCCGCCGGAGGCGGGACTCCTCGCAATGACAGCGATTCCTCTACGACGGACCGTGAATTGGGATCAGAGTGGAGAACTCCAGGCAGGACGCTCAGCGGCCGGTCGGGGCTGGCGGCGAGGCGCCGAGGCGCGCCGCGATGCGGGTCCGGTAGGAATCCGGAAGGTCCTTCGCCTCGAGAGCCTGTCTCAGAACCGCCTCGGCCTCGGCCCGCTTACCCTCGCGCTCGAGGATGTCGCCGAGGAGCAGGGCGGCGTCTCCGTGCCCGGGGTGGCGGCGGAGCAGCTCGTCGAGCGTCCGCGCGGCGCCGGACCGGTCCCCCGCCCGGTCCTGGAAATAGGCCAGCGTCCAGGCGTACCTCGGCTCCTCCGGCCGCGCCGCCGCCGCCTTGCGGGACAGCTCCACCGCCTCGGACGGCTGGCGCGGGGCCACGAGCACCGCGAGGTTGTAGGCGGCCGCGGCCAGCGTCGGGTCCGCCTTCAGCGCCGAGCGCAGCGCCTTCTCGGCCTCGGCGATGTTGCCCTCCTCGGCGAGGAGCAGGCCGAGGTTGAACGCCGCCCAGGCGTTGTTCGGCTGCAACGCGACGGCCTCGCGCAGGAGTTGCTCGGCCTCGGTGTTGCGGCCCAGTTGGGCGAGCAGCAGGGCGAGGTTGGTCTTGGCGAGGAAGAACTGGTCGTCGATCTCGATCGCCCGGCGGTAGTGCTTCTCCGCCTCGGCGTAGCGGCCCTGGATCGCCTCGAGGTTGGCGAGGTTGTAGGGCCCGGACGGCATGTCCGACGTGTAGAGCTGGATCGCGACGTACTCCTCGAGGGCTCCGGCCTGCGTCTTGCGCCGCGCCTCGGTGAGGAGCTGCTGTGGGAGCTCTGCGAGGCGTGCTGCGGCCTCCGTGCGCACGGTGCGCACAGGGTCCTTGAGGAGCGGCACGAGCGCCTTTGCGAGGCGTGTCGGGTCGGGAGGCCGCAGGTGGCTCGCGGCCGTGTGGCGGATGAGGGCGTCGTCGTCGGCGAGCGTCTTCTCGAGCGTGGCCGTGGTTTCCTCTCCCGGGTAGCGGCTCAGGAGTTCGAGCGCCGTGGCCCGAGCGATCGCGGGCCGGAGCTGATCCTGTGCGAGCTGCACCAGCTCGAGCCCCGCCCCGGGCCGCCCCTCGCGCCCGGCCGCGAGCACGGTCCCGTAGTGAGGCTTGCGTTTCTTGCCGTACCACGTGTCGTACTTCTCCACCGCCCACGCGACGGTTTTGTCGGCGTGGCAGCCGGCGGCGCTGCAGGCGTTGGGCGTTCCGATCGAGGCGGAGAGGTCGGGGCGTGGCACGCGCATCGAGTGATCGAGGCGGAAGTGAACCACCATGTAGTACTGGCCGGGCATGTGGCACGAGGTGCAGAGCGCGCCCGCGCTCGCCGCGCCTTTGTAGACCTTCTTGTGGAAGTGATGGGTCTCGGTGTCGTAGGTGTCGGCGCGGTGGCAGCGCGTGCACAGTTCGTTGCCGTCCTTGTACCGCTTGGCCCTGTGCACGTCGTGGCAGTCTCGGCACGAGACGTTGTTCGCGTACATCTTGCTCTGGATGAAGGAGTGGTACTCGTAGTCCTCGTCGAGGATCTGGCCATCCGGCCAGAACGTGCCCGGACTCAGTAGCGTCGGGATGTAGCGGTCGAGCAGGGGCGCGCCAGGCAAACCCTGGTCCGCGATCTGGGCGCGGCGCGCGTGGCAGGGGGCGCACAGGTCGACGACCTCGCGGTTCGAGAGGCGTGACGTCCGCGTGAGCAGGGCGAAGTTCTCCACCTGCGGCCGGGCCATGGCGGGCTGGTCCGCCCAGGCGGCGTGGCGGGAGCCCGGCCCGTGGCAAGCTTCGCAACCGACCATGATCTCCGACCACGTCGTGTGGAAGGTGTCGGTCGGCACGTCGTAGCGCTTGCGGACCGCGGTCGAGTGGCAGTCCGCGCACATCGTGTTCCAGTTCTGCGCCTGCCTTGTCCAGTGCAACCAGTCGGTCGGCGGAATGTCCTTCCCCGGGTAGAGGAAGAACCAGCGCTTGGCGCGGGTGTCCCACGCCACCGAGAGGCACTGCAACCGGCCACCGGGGAAAGCGATCAGGTACTGCTGCAGGGGATCGATGCCGAAGGCGTAGGCGACCTCGTACTCGTGCAGCGCATCGTCCGGACCCTCGGCCAGGACCATGAACTTCTCGCCGCGCCGGAAGAAGCGCCAGGTCTTGCCGCGGAGCGGAAACGTCGCGTCGTTGAAGTCGCCGAGCACCGTGCCCCCGCGGGCGGCCTGCATCGCGAGCTCGTGGTGGGATCCCTTCCACTTGTCGTAGGCGGCCTTGTGGCAGGGGGCGCAACGCTCGCTGCCGACGTAGAGCGCCTCCGGCGGCCCCGTGGCGCGCGGCCCCCGCAGCGAGCGCACGGCGAGGTAGAGCGGCACAGACAGCACGATGGCGAACGTGGCCGCCACGCCGACCAGACGCCACCGCCAGAGTGGATCGCGCTCCTGTGCGGCTATAGTCGGCGTGGGGACTTCGGGCCCGCTCATTCGCTCGGCCCACCCAAAAGCACGGGTTTCGAAGAGCCAAATGTGGGGCCGGCGCTCCGCGCTGGCCGGGCACCCGCGGAGCGCGTGCGCCACAGCTTCTCGCCCAAACGATGAGGGCGTCTCACAGGTACGCTACCTGGCTGTCGTCGAACCGCTCGCGCTGGATGCGGCGGCCGGTGTCGACCTTCACGACCCCGCTCTCGATGGTGATCGGAAACAGATCGAGCGCACGCGGGGCGGGCGGTGAGAGAACGTTCCCCCGCATGTCGAACACCGACGCGTGGCACGGGCACGGGAACGTCTTGTCCTTCTCGTTCCACGGCACCGTGCAGCCGAGGTGGGAGCACTTGGAGGAGAGCGCGAGGAAACCTCCATCGGTGAGCCGGACCAGGTAGAAACGTCCCTGCGGGAACGGGGTCACCGAAGCGGGGGTGAACTCGCCCACTGGCCCGGCCTCGACGATGCCGCGGCCTCCCTCGCCCTCGCCCCTGCGCGGCCAGAGATACGCCGCGACGACGCCGAGGAACTCGGCCGCCGCGACCAACCCGAGCACCTTCCACGCCAACGACAGGAAGCCGCGCCGGTCCGGCTGCGGGGGACCCTTTTTCGTGTCGAGCGGCACGTCCGTCACGGGCTCTCCTCCTCAACGCACCGCGGCGACCGCCCACGGCCAGGCGAGAGCCATCGCCTGGCCGCGGAAGAGCGAGCCGGTCACCGTCAGCACCACGAACGCAACCGTCAGAAAGGTGAGCAGGGCCTGCACCGCCTCGAGCCGCGACGCGGACAACAGCCTGCGCACCGCGAAATACAGCACAGCGAGGACAGCACAGACGAGGACCAAGGGGACGAGACCCGTACGAACCACCGCCGGCAGGGAAGGCAGCCACGGCGGCGTGCGGCGGATCGTCTCGTCCGCGAGCACGTAGAGCGGCGTGAGCACGAGCGCTGCCACTGCCGCAGCGAGGGCGGTTCGCGAACCTGTCCGCGAGTGGAAGTACGCCCCGCTCGGCGCCTCGCCGTAGCGCAGGTAGGGCAGGGCCAGGAGCAGCGCGGCCGCCAGCAGCGGCACAACGAAGACGGTAAACGCGGGGTGGAGGTGGACGAGCAGCTCCTGCAGCCCCATGAAGTACCAGGGGGCCTTGGCCGGGTTTGGGCTCATCCCGGGGTTGGCCTGCGCCAGCAGCGGCGCCTCGAGGACGGCCGCGAGGAGCAGCACGACGGCCAGAGTCACCAGAGCCGCCGCGCCCTCACGCGCCACGAGGTTCGGTGACGTCGGAACCAGCGTGCGGCGCGGCGCATCCTCGCCCTCGTGGCGGGGCAGGATCACACCCCCGCCCTTGCGCACCAGCCAGAAGTGGAAGGCGGTCAGGACGAACAGCAGGATCGGCAGGATCGCCACGTGCAACACGAAAAACAGCGCGAGCGTCTTCGACCCGACCTCGCTGCCTCCCCGTGCCGCCCGCAGCAGCGTGCCGCCGACGAGCGGCACGTACTCGAGCATCCCGGTGGCGATCGTCACCGCCCAGTAGGCGAGCTGGTCCCACGGGAGCAGGTAACCGGTGAAGTTGGACCCGACCACCAGCAGCAGCAACGCCAGCCCGACGATCCAGTTGGCGCGGCGCGGCGGGTGGTGGGCGCCTGTGTAAAACACCCGAAGCAGGTGCAGGAAGGCCACCAGGAGGAAGCCGTTGGCCGCCCAGTGGTGGACGTTGCGCACGAACGCCCCGAAAGGCGCCTGGTCGATGATCTCCCGCACCGAGCCGTAGGCCCGCTCGGGGGAGGGTTCGTAGCCGAACAGCAGCAGTGACCCGGTGACCGCGAGCAGGACGAAGAGCACGACCGCGATGCCGCCGAGCGCGAAGGTTCGGGGGAAGGCGAGCGCCTCGGCCGGCACCGCCCTCGGGTGAAGGTGGAGCAGCAGCATCGAGAAACCCGAGGGCTTGCGCTCGGGCGACTTCACAGCGACCGCATCAGGAGGTTGCGTCGTGCCTGTTTGGGCCGGCCTGGGCGCTCCAGGCGTGGGCGGGGATGCAGGGGCGACGGCGTGCGCCTCGGCACGCTTGGAATCACCGGATCTCTTCCTGCGGCCCATCCTGCGGACCTGCCTCCCCCGGCCGTTTGGTTTCACGCGCCGGGCGTGCCGATTCTACACGGTCGTCGCAGTGTGTTTGCCTTGACGGAATGGGCCAGCGGCTGAACGATCGGGGAATTCTTTTCACTGGGGCCGAGGGTAGTGCTGCTCTGAGGGGTGTCAGGGGGCGCCTGGGTGGTCTTATACCGCTTTTCGTTCAAACGTAGCGTTTTCGTTGTCTTCGCGAGGCCCCCGAGCGCCGCGAGGGGGCCGTGGGGAACACTGTCATCGCGAGGAGTCCTGCCGGAGGCAGGGCGACGTGGCGATCCCGTCGAGATTGCTTCGTCGTCCCTCGCTGCGCTCGGGCCTCCTCGCAATGACGGCAAGGGGGGGATTGCTTTGTCGCCCCGCCTGCGGCGGGGCTCGCAATGACAAGGGGTGGGGACGGGACTGCTTCGGCCCCTTCGGGGCCTCGCAGTGACAGCCATTCCTCTACGACGGACCGTGAATTGGTCTCAGGCACCGGTGGGTGGGGACGGCAGTGCTGGTGGTGGCGGAGAAGGCTTGCGGTTGGGTGCAGCGAGACATTGTGTCCTGTCCTGCAGGTCTGCAGGGCACGTCTCCGCCTGGCGCCAGATCACCGACACCCCGCTCGGGGTTGGCGCGCATGTCCTCGCCTGTCGCGCCAGGCTCTCCCTAGATTTTCTTGGCCGGTTTGACCCGGTCAAACCAGATCCACTGCCACGCGACTCCGATGGTCCGGAACTTCGACCCGATGCGGGCGCTGACACCGTTTGACCAGGTGAGCTTGAACGACTGGCCAGGCGCGACCGGCACCACAACCGTGAAACCGCCGCGGGTGTTGTTCTGCCTGTCCTGCTTGTCCCGGCCTCCCACCGTGGTCTGCCCGCCGTTGTAGTACGTGAAGTCGAAGGCGGCCCACAGGCGAGGGTTGAAGCTGTACACGACGTGCGCCTGGTAGGACGCCAGCGGGCTCTGCGTTCGGACCTGCCCGCCGTAGAAATCGGCATTTTCGGTGAAGAGCCAAACCCCGGCGTAGACCTCGAACGCCCACTTCCCGGCTGGATGCGAGAGCCCCAGCTCTGGCTTGAACGCCCAACGGTTGGTACCGATGTTGATGAGCTTCGAGGGGAAGTACTGCCCGTAGGGACACACGACGGTGAGGCTCACGCCCAGCGTGGTCTCCGGCGTGCGCGCGCGAAACTGCTGCACGGTCAACGCTGGCCCGCCGAGCAGGTTCACGGCGAAACGGAGCTGCGGGTCGGCAAAGCCGGAGCGGGTGACGCTCTGGCGTACCTCCATGACGTCGCCGCTGGCGCTGCCCCACGCGTACGGTGCCACGACCGTGACGCTGGCGAGGCGGCCGAAGAGCCCGAACGTGCGCCCGTAGTACGGCGCTACGCCGTTGAGCTGCGCGCGCACGTTCTCGACCGGCAGCGACGGGTCGAGGAGGACGCCGCCGTGCGAGTACCCGTAGGCCAGGCCGAAGAAGTTCGTTCCGATCGGGGACGGAGAGTAGGCACGCGGCTCGAGCTGTTGCGCTGACAGCGTTGCCGCGAAGGCAGTCAGCAGCGCGAGCGCGACGCAGGCCGCGGCACCGTGTTTCTCCCCTGCGGCGCGTCGGACAGCGTGACTCTCCATCTGCGGACCTCTCAGTTCCCTCGCGGTGGTGGCTCCGGAAGCCTCACGAAGGCGACGGCGAAGCTCTGGCCGAGCATGGCCTGATAGTAGACCCCCTCGAGGACGTCTCGCCGGGGGTCGTAGGTGAGCGTATAGGTGCTCCCGGGGTAGTTGACGTCCTGCAGCTCGACGAACACGGTCGCCGAAGAGGGATCGCCGGTCGCGGTGGCCTTCGCCACCCGGATCGGGTTCGGGTTGAAGTACGCCACGTCGGCGGTGCCGCTCGGGTAGACCTTCCGGATCTCGAGCACGTAACCCCCGTCCGGGCGCTGCCAGCGGCCTTCCAGCCCCGTGAGCCCGGCGCCGGGCCCCGCCTCCTGCACCGCCGGGGATGAGGTCCCCGCAGGCCGGTGACCGCGGAGGAGCAAGAAGGTGCCGGCAGCCGCTGCAGCCACGAGGAAGGCTGCCACGATCGGCACGACTCCGCGTGGACGGCGAAGCGGGCGCCCCTGTCCTTTTCCTATCGTCATGACTGTTTCTCCGAGTCCGTCACCCCGTTCAGCACGAAGGCGAGCCTGACGGGCCACCCCGCCCGGAGGGAGGCGGCCTGGCCCAAACAACCGGTCAGCGAGCCTGGAAGGTCACGCCCGTTCCTGCATGGTCCTGGCGAAACGCCGCAGCCTGCAGGCGAGCGCCAGGCAAGGATGCCGAAGACGATCGCAAGGACCCCACGCAGGAGCAGGAGCCACCAGTACCCGGAGAGCAAGGCCCGCATTGCCCGTCTCCTCCTTCGCGCGCTCAGCCGCTCCTACACTGATCCCCCGGCGTGACGACGGGAACCAGGTTCGGCGCCGGGGGCTCAGGACGGCCCCTGTGTCGCGCGCGTCGTGCTACTTGGTCGCCTCCGACCTGACGTTGAGGACTCGGAGCGGCTGGGTCCCGAGGTTCTCGAGCTCTAGCTTTCCGTCCTTGTCAAAGCTGGCCTTGATCGTGGGGAGGAGCTGCCCCGTGCTCGTCCCCTCCTTGTTCACATCGAGCACGATCATTCCGACCGGGTAGTCGAGCGAGCGGGTGCTCCTCCACAGCTCGAAGAGCTGGATGGGACGGTCGGCGATGACGACGATCCGATACCCGGTGGGGGTAGGGATGTAGCGAATGACGGGGACCTCGTAGCCGAGGGAGTCGCCGATTCGGACATAACCGCGTCCTGACATCTTGAGCATCGCTTCGACGACCGCTCCCTGCCCCTTGTCCCTGAGTATCGCGGCAAGGTTCAGGACCTCCTCGGGCGGCGAGAAGCTGTCCGCGTGGACGATGAGCCGGGCCGTGCCTCCACCCTGCATGTTGACCACGTTAGCGACCCACTGCTGGGGGCCCGCTGGGACGCCGGCCGGCGCCTGTGCGGCCGCCGTCGCGGCGCAGGCCAACACGATCAAAACTGCGAGCGTTGCTGCGGTACGGATGCTCTTGGACATCGTGTCATCCTCCCTTTCACTTTTCCGTGTGCCCGCCCCGGTGCGGGGCGCACTGCAGCTCAGGACCGTGGCCTGAGCACGATCTCGCCTCGTTCGGCAATTCTCATCCGTCCCCTGCGATGGCGTCAATTGGCCTTTTGGCCAATGGCGGCACCGCGGGAGTCGGTCGTGTCGACATCGTTCACGACCCTGTGGGCACCGCGGGGGAGGCGTCGATCCCGGCTGCCCGGCGAACCGCGTCCAGCAGAATCTGTGCGTCCACGGGCTTACGGAGGTAGGCGGAGACCCCGACCCGCTGCGCCCGCTCGCAGATGCGCTCGTCGTCGTGTGCGGTGATCAGGACGATCGGCAGACGGTGACCCTCGTCGGCGAGGCGCTCCGCCAGGTCGAGACCCGACATCCTCCCCAAGTAGACGTCCAGGACCAGGCAGGCGAAAACCTGCCGCCGCATCGCTTCGAGGAACTCGTGGGCGGACGCGAAGGTCGCGACCGCAAGGCCGGCGGTCCTGAGCAGCCGGTAGAGCGCGCGACGGATGGACTCGTCGTCGTCCACCACGGCAATGGTCGGGGCGGTCGACAGCACGCGCTCTTCGGTCTTCGTTCCGGTCATCGGCTGCCCGGCCTTTCCAGGGCTCGTCGGCACGGCCCCTGACGACGCGGCCGTGCGACCCACTGCCAGTGTGGGGGGGGAACCGTGACCTGTCTATTGGGCTTTGGGCCAATACGGGGAGGGTTTGGGTCAAAGCTTCGGCGGCCCGAGCCCGGCCTTCTCGGCCAGGCGGACCAGCTCGGCGACGGAGCCCGCCCCGAGCTTGTGCATGGCCCGCGAGCGGTGCACCTTGACGGTCTTCTCGGTGGTGCCGAGCTCCTGGCCAATCTGCTTGTTGAGCTTGCCCGTGACGACCAGCGCGACCACCTCGCGCTCACGCGGGGTGAGCAGGCTGAAACGGGCCGCGACGGCATCGGTCGCCTCGCGGTCCTGCCGTGCCTCGCCGTCTCGTGCGATCGCCTGGCGAACCGCGTCCAGGAGCACCTTGGCCTGCACGGGCTTGGGCAGGAAGTCCACGGCGCCGCCCTTCATGGCCTTGACGCTCGAGGGGATGTCCCCGTGCCCGGTGATGAAAACGATCGGGATCGTCCGTCCCGCTGCGGCGAGCTCGGCCTGCAGGTCCAGGCCCGAAAGGCCGGGGAGCTGGAGGTCGAGCACCAGGCAGCCGGGCCCGTAGTCGCCCTCATGCCGGAGGAACTCCTGGGCCGAGGCGAAGACCGCGACCTCGTGCCCGGCGGACTTGAGCAGCCGTGCCAAGCTGCGTCGCACGGAACTGTCGTCGTCCACGACGAACACGATGGGGGAGCGCCCCGACATCGCGTCCGATTGTCTCACCGCGTTGCCGGCAGGGCCAGGGTGAACGTCGTCCCGCCGCCGGGCGCGTTCTCCGCCCACAGACGGCCTCCGTGGGAGTGCAGGATGGAGCGCGCGATGGCGAGACCCATGCCCATGCCGTCCGTCTTGGTGGTGAAGAAGGGCTCGAAGATCCGCTCCAGCTTGTCCGGCGGGATCCCCGGGCCCGAATCGTGCACGGCGACCTTGACGGTGTCGTCCGTGCCGGCCTCGGTGTGGATGAGGAGCTTGCGGTCGGCTCCCGGGCGGCTCATGAGGGCATCGATACCATTGAGTAAGAGATTCAAGATCACCTGCTGCAGCTGACCCCGGTCCGCTCGCACGCGCGGCGCGTCGGACGCGAGGTCGAGCGTGACCGAGACGTTCTTGATGATCGTGTCGCTGCGGACGAGACTCGCCACCTCGCGGACCAACTCGTTGACGTCCAGGTCACGGAACTCCAGCTCCCCCTTCCTGAGGAGCGTGCGCAAGCGCCGGATGATCCCGCCCGCACGTTGGTCGTCAGCCACGATGTCGGCGAGGATCTCGCGGAACTCCTCCAGGTCCGGCTCGCCGTCTCCGAGGAGGCGCTGCGCCGCCTGCGCATTGCTGAGTATGGCGGTAAGCGGTTGGTTCAGCTCGTGGGCGAGCGAGGAGGTCAGCTCGCCCATCATCGTCACGCGCGCGACGTGGGAGAGCTCCTGGTGGAGGCGCTGGGTCTCGAGCTCCGCGTGCTTGTGGGCGGTGATGTCAGTCTGGACGGACGTCGAGCGCAGGATATTCCCGTTGTGATCCCTCTCCGCGCCTACGTTGAGGATGACCGCTCGCCGCTCGCCGGTCTTGGTGATGATGACCATCTCCTCGTCCACGATGAGCCCGGTGCGCTGCCACTGGGCAAACAACTCCTTCATCCCGGCCTGGGACTCCGGGGCGTAGATCGTGGCAAGGGGTTTGCCGACGATCTCCTCCCTCTCGTAGCCTAGCGCAGCCAGGGCGGCGCTGTTGATATCCAGGATCTCTCCCTGCGGCGAAACGATGTAGCAGTAGTCCGGCACCTCCTTGAAGAACTGCCGGAACTTCTCCTCGGAAGCCCGCACCTCCTGCTCCGCCCTTTTCCGATCCGTGATCTCGCGCTGGGTCGAGGAGATTCCCCTGATCCTGCCTTTCTGGTCGTGGATCGGTGAGTCGTTGATCGAGAGGTCCGCCAGCGTCCCGTCTTTCCTCAAGCGGACGGTCTCGAAGGGTGTGATCGCGCCGCCCGCCATCACTTCGTCGAAGGCCGAGTGCGCTTCCCCCAGGCGGTCGAGGGGCACGAGGATATCAACGTTGCGCCCCATGACCTCCTCCACGGCATATCCGAAGATCGCCTGGGCTCCCTTGTTCCAGCTGGTGATGCGCCTGTCGGGGGCGATACCGATGACGGCATCGTTGGACGACTCCACGATCGCGGAGAGAAGCGAGTGGCGCTCTTCGGCACTCCGGCGCCGTCGCCGTTCCACAACGAGGCCGACGACAAGACCCGTCTCGGCGAGGAAGAACAGCAAGGTTCCGAGGACGAGCCAGGGGTGCTCGCGCCACAGGGAGGGTTGCCTGAAGCGCACCACGCTGCCGGCGGGGAGGGCGCTCTCGCGGATCCCCCAGCGCTTGAGCTCGCGCGCGTCGAACATCCATGTGGACAGATCATCAACGGAACGCGGGACGTCCCGGGTCCGCTCGCCGTGGAGCACCCGGAGGCCATACTCTGCCGCCCGGACTCCGGCCTTCTCGAAACTGTCGAGGTGCCCGCCCACGATGCCGTGGCCCAGGAACGACTGCGCCGTGCTAAACACAGGTACGGCAGAGTGTCCTGCGACAAGCTCCACGGCCTCTCTTGGTATGAACAGCTTGCCTGTCCCGTCGCGGAATACGGTCCCGCAGAAGACAACGGTGTTGTCCGGGAGCGCCGCCACGCGCTGGAGGAGCTCCCGCATCGGGAGGCCCACCCAGTACTCCAGGCTCAACCTGTGGTCGAGGCCGGCGACGTCCATCCGGAGATTCTCCAGATAGTCCCGGTCGGCGTCGGAAGCTCCGGCGACCACAACGGCTCTGGTTGTGCCGGGACGCAGGTGGAGCGCCATCTCCAGCGTCAGGCGCATGTCGTAGCGGGCGGGAACGCCTGTCGCCTGAAACCCGGACGGCAACCGGGCCAACTGATGGTCGAGCACGCTCGAGTAAACCACCGGCACTCCGGGGAAGGCGATCGCGCCCCACCTGGCTATGAAATACAGCGCGCGCGGCCCCACAGAGACGATGAGGTCGGGGTGCCGGCCTGCGTATTTCTCGCTGAACACGGTTGCGAGGCGTTGCTCGTAGGCTTCGCTGCCGAACCGCGAGAGGTCGAGATACTCGGTGTAGTATTCGAACTCGAACGACGGATCTTTTGCGAATCCGGCCCGCAGCCCACGGTCGGCGTCGAGGTTGGCGGGGAGGGCGGATTCGTCGGAGAACAGGAAGGCGATGCGCTTGGTTGGCCGAATCTCCTCGGTGGCCGGCTCCGCGAGGGCCGTTCGTGCCGGAGCGAGGGTGATTGCGAGGCCGAACGACGCGAGCGTCACGACGAGCAGGCAGCGCCGCACCGCCAGCGGGGTCTCCGCTGTGTCGGAGGCACCCCCGTTCCGCTTCGGCCTCACCAACGACGTGGCGCGGCCCGGTCGAAGTCGCCAGTGCATCATCCTCACCATGGCCTCGGTGGTGCCGTCAGGGGCATTCTCTGGGCAACAACTCCGCCGGAGAGCAGGGCCCCTAGCTGACACCTTCCGCGACCGAAGCGCCGAGAGGATACCACACAGGGCTGACGCTGGTGTGCCACGCGTTACGGCCGCACTCCTGTGGAGAGCAAAGTGCCATGAGAACGACGGGACCTTGATGGAGACGGCACACAGGCGGACCTCAACTGGGGCAGGGCTTCGCCCGCCATCTCACCAGCCCGGTGGCGCTCGGCGTCGTCCTCGGTCCCGTGCTCGGGAAGCACATGCGAGTGACAGGAGCGAGCGGGTTGGCCATCCGCTTCGGCCGGGCCGGCATGCCGGAAGCGGTCAACTGGCGGCAGCCCTGCGGCGTCGCCTTCCCCGCCAGCATCGGGTTCACGGTGTCGCTCTTCATGACCGACCTGGCCTTCGCCGACGAGAGGATCGTCGCCAGTGCCAAGGTCGGTATCCTGGTGGCCTCGGTCCTGGCAGGGGTCCCGGGCTTCCTGGTTCTGCATCGCTCGCTTTCGGCCGGCGCGGCCCCGGGAGGTGGGGACTCACACCCAGCCCACGCATGACGGGTTCGATCCCCGGGATTGGACCAAAGGCCAATAGACAGGAAGGGGAAAAGGAGCACACTGGCTCCGTGAGTCTCCGGCGTGTCGAGAGGGAACGGGTCCGCCCCTTGCCGGGCGCCGAGGTGAGCCGGGCACCGGGAGTGAACGCGAGTTCCGTGGCCCGGGGGCAGGTTCGAACAGGTCTTCCCTTGACGTGCTGCGGTACACTCACGCTCGACGAGACTAGGGACAGATGCAAAGGGTTTGCAGCAGCGGGACACAGATGAGGGCGAGACGGAATAGCCGGCACACGCTCGGGCACTCGGGCGCCGGCAGCGGTGGGCCGCGGAAACGGAGCGAGAGATGAAGAGGACGGTTCTGCTACTGGTGGCGTTTGCGATGCTGGCCGCGATGCCAGCGCTGGCACAGTCGGTGGTGAGCGCCGTGGATCGCGAGGCGATACGCGGAGTCCCGGACAAGTGGGGGTTCAGCCTGGGGGCTTTCTGGCAAACGTTCGACACCAAGGTTCGCCTCGACGGGAAGACCTCGACCGGCACCGAAATCGACTTTGAGACGGACTTCAAAATGGACAAGAGCCTGACTGCCGCCCAGTTGGGCGGCTTCTACCGGTTCGGCGACCACGGCCGTATCGACCTGACCTACGTCCCGTGGAACCGGGAGAAAACGCGCACAATCGACAAGGACATTCAGTGGGGCGACGTGATCTACGAGGCCGGCGCCACCCTCAACACCAAGGCGAAGCTGCAGATGCTCAACATCATCTACAGGTACTCCTTCATCAACAACGGGAAGGTGACCTTCGGCCTGAACGGCGGCGTCAGCTCGCTCTGGACCAATTTCGAGCTCTCCGGCGAGGGCACGATCTCCGGAGGTGGCAACGTCTCCGGGACGATCGCTAAGAAGAGCGACGTTATCTTGCCGATCCCGGTGATCGGCGTGCACTTCGACATGATGATCATCAAGAGGCTGATCTGGCGGGCGGAAGGAAACTTCTTCGCCGCCAATGTCGCGGGCTACAAGGGCAACATCAACGTGCTCAGCACATCGATCGCCTACTTCCCCACGAAGAACTTCGGCCTGGGCGCCGGTTTCGCCTCCAACATGTACAACGTCACAAAGAGCGGGGACAAAGGTGGGGACCTTAAGGTCCGCTACGGTTTCAGCGGTGTGACGGCGTTCGTGCAAGCCCAGTTCTGACGTCGCAGCCGAGGTGAACGCATCAGGGCCAGCCAAACGCTCACGGCTGGCCCTTTCGCTTCCCCTCGCGACCATCGGGTCCCCGCCCGGCGGCCAGTTGCGAAGGCTCGCACCACTGGATGTTCTACACTCGGGCCACGTGAGGTGGTGAACTGCGCCAACTTTTTCGGAGCCGGCGTGCCGGGTAGAACCTGAGAACAAGGCCGGGCCGGAGGCTCCGAGTCGAAGGGGCGAGCGTTTGCGCGCGCGGGCCACGAAAAGGGAGATCTGAGCGATGAGGACAAACCTGGTGTTTCTGATTGTTCTGATTGTCCTGGCCGCGGTCCCGGTCCGGGCGCAGTCCGTTGTGAGCGACACGGAGCGAGTGGCGTTGCGCGGCGTCCCGGACACATGGGGGTTCAGCCTCGGGACGTTCGCGCAGGCGTTCGACTCCCGCATTCGCCTCGACGGCAAGTACGGGGAGGCCGGCACGACCATTGACCTCGAGCAGGACCTCGGCCTGCCCTCCCAGCAGGACGACTTCAACCTCAGGGCCTTCTACAGGCTCAGCGACAGGAGCCAGCTCAGGTTCGACTTCCTGGCCTGGAACCGCTCCAGCACCAAGGTCCTCGCGCGCGAGATCCGCTGGGACGACCAGGTGTA
>Ga0315273_10002647_pt1 | contig 21215 bp, 29 predicted proteins | sample YL17G02_0_MG_FD_205753 | JGI IMG/M metagenome (GOLD analysis project Ga0315273, IMG submission 205753) | Sediment microbial communities from Yellowstone Lake, YNP, Wyoming, USA - YL17G02_0 | ecosystem: Environmental > Aquatic > Freshwater > Lake > Sediment | place: USA: Wyoming | collected... | reverse complement strand
ATCGTCCTAAGGGCCACGGCGTAAGTTGAGCTGTTCTTGTCCAGTGCCGCCCGACGTTCGTCCATGTCCCACCGGATGAGGGTGAGCCGCTTCTGGAGTGAATCGTCCTGCAACGCGAGGATGTCTTTCTCGGCCTTCGCCGCGATCGCCACGTTGCCCGTCGCCGCTTTCATTGACGTATCGTGTTGTTTCTCGAGGAGCGCGGCGTACCCCTTCCCCATGCCCGCCAGGATCTTGGCGACGTCAGCGGCCTGTGTTTGCATCGCCTCTTTGATGAACGTGGCCTGCCCGAGCTTCTTGATCGCGTCCGTGACCTTCTGGACCTCAGCCGGCACCGACAGCCCGAGTTCGGCGAACTTCGCGCGCAGGCCCGACGCGCCCGACCCGAGCGCCGCAAAGATCTGCTCGCCCGTGGCGCCTTGCGCCTGCAGAGTCAAGAATGCGGTCGTGAGTTTGGCCGCCTCTGCGGTCAGCGTAGCTAGGGCCTTCTCGCCTTTCGCGCTGGCCACGTCCACTTCCACGCCCACCCCGCCGTACGCCGCCCGGCTCTGCGCGGCGCCTTTTGCGATGATCCCTGCAACGTCGAGATGTGTTTTGCCGAGTTTGTTCAGCGCGGCTTCGATCTCTAGGTTGGCGGCCTTGGAGGCACCCGCCCAATCCTTTGCAGTCTGCTCGTTCGCCAGCATCGCCGCGCGATGCTTCTCAACGGACTTGTTGGCGTTGTCAACAGCTTGCCGCGCTTCTTCGAGGCTCTTCTTGTACAGGTCGCCTGTGCCGACCGACTGCACCTGTCGCATCCCAAGCGTGAGATACGCATACCCTTGCCGAAGCCGATCAACCACGAGGAGGAGATGGTTGTAATCAGCCGCCTCTTGCGCCAGTTCCGAGGCGACGAACCCGAAGGCCGTGATCAACGGTTCGATGCCGTAGCGCGCCACTTGGATCATGGCATCGCGGAGGTATTCGTACAGCGTGACCTGCGCCGCGATCGCCTCGTTGCCAGTGCCCATTGCGCGCGCCACTACCGCGATAAACCCACCCCCGCCACCCATCTCGCCCAGTGATTTATTGGTCTCGTCGACCGCGCCTTTCAGGAGGGTCGAAAGGTGGTCGGCCAGCCCGATGATCGCCGGCAGGAAAGCCGCCCCGATCCGCAGCCCGACCGCTTCGATCTGCATCCGGATCCGCGCGAAGGCATCCCCCGCCGCGTCAGCCGCCGCCGCCGTCTCGGTGGACATCACGAGGCCGAGATCTTTGGCATCGGCGAGCATCGCCGTCATGCTCTCTTGGGTCAGCCCCGCCATCTCCTTGAAGCCCTTGCCGAACAGGGCAACGCCGATGGCGGCCTGGTCCGCACGGTTCGGCACCGCCTCCAGCGCCGTCATGATGGCGATGAACGCTTCGTCGGGTTTGGAGTTTTTGAGCGTGTTCAGGTCGAGATGGAGAAGGGCGAGCTTCTTCTGTAGCTCCTCTGCCTTGGGCCCGGTCGTGCCGAGGGTCTGCTCCATCTTCACAAGGATGGTGTTGAAGGAAGAGAAGCCGATCCCGGCCTGCCCCGCCACATAGCGAAGCGCCGACAGGTTCTCCACCGACGCGCCGGTCTTGAGCGACATGTCGTACAGCGACCCGCCCAATGTGATCGTGTGGTCGATGAGCGAGGGAATCGCCCCGGCCATCTTTATGAACGCATCCAGCCCGACTTCAGCGATCTTCGTGAGGGCACCCGAGATGAGGTTGCCCGCCGTCACGCCGCCCATGAGCGTGCTGAAGAACCCCTTGCTCGTAGCGTCGGCCTTCCCACTGGCATCCGCCACCGCCCGCAGTTTCTCCGCGGTTTCCTGCATCAGCGGCGGGATAGGCTTACTCTCACGAGCCAGCTGCGCCATGCCCGCTTCAAGTTTCTTGAGCGCCGAAGAGGCGTCCCCAGCAGTGAGCGTAGAGGCGCCGATCTTGTCAACGGCCGCGGTGGCGTTCCGTGCGTCCTGCACGAGCTTGGCGCTGTTCGCGGTCCACTTGGCCGCCAGCTTATCGACAGATGGGCCAAGGGCTTCGATGGCGTTGCGGCCTTCAAGGAGGTTCTTCCGCAGTTCCTCCGTGTTGGCAGCAATGCGAACCACCATCGAGCTGAGGGCCATCAGCGATTTACCTCATCAATGACGCGCTGGAGTGATTCTTCAAGACGTCGATAGTGCGGCCCCATTTCCACGCGCACGGACGGCTCCAGAAACGGCTGCGCGTGCATCAGCATCGTTCCCCGTTCTAAGTAGAGGTCAACGTGATGCTGTGTGGTACGACCGCCCTTGCCGTGCCCGCCCGTGTCGTAGGCCATCACGACATACCCCTTACGATCCCGAGACCGTTCCCAATGGATTTTCGTCCACGTTGGAACGTCATATTTGTTCCATGGCCCAGCCGATCGCGCGATGCGCCTACGCGCTTCGTCGGCGACGGCTTGCGCCGTCTCCAGGCACGCCGCATGAAGCCGGTTCGCAAAATCCACGGCGGCATGATCGAGCATCCAGAGCACACGCTCAGCCTCGACAGCCACCTGTATCGCATCAGGCATCGTGTCCCTGCTCCCCGCGCCGCTTCTTGATCTCTTCAGCGGCGATGGCTAAGTCAATCTCCCGCACCAGTTGCATCAGCGGGTCCCTCATCAGCTTCATCCGCGTCTTCTCGTCGTAGTCACTCAGCCGGTCGTAGATGCCCTTCGCTGATTCGAAGGCCCGCGCCTCGATGATTTCCTCGAGGAGCCCAGCCGGCGCGATCAGCCATTCCCGATACGCCACCGAGGGCGTGCAGGTGAACGCCTCCGCAATCCTGCCGAGCCAGTGCGCGAATGGCTGCGGTCCATCGTCATCCAGAAACCTGGCGAGGACCGTCAGTCGTTTTTTTGCTCCGCCTTGGCTTCCTCACCCGTCTGGAACAGCCCCGGCTTCGACAGCTTCAGGATCTCGCGGGAGAGGAATGCGACCGCCTCTTCATCCAGATCTTCGATGCTCTCGGGCGTCACCGGCTCGGGGTAGCTCCATGCCTTGATCCCGCACTGCATCAGCACGTAGGGGTCATAGCCGTTCATCGGATCGGCCTGATGCTCGGCCACCTGCTTGGCGCGCTCGGCCGCGTCACCCATCCCCGCCAGCTCACGCTGGAACGCCGGCCCGCCCATGCGCTTGAGCGAGTCCACAGACTCCTGGAGGTTGGCGTCGTGGGCCTTCTGGAGATGGCGCCCGGCCAAGCGCTGGATGGTCACAGTGTTCGGTACATCAAACGGGATCTCGATGACCTTGATCGTGCGAGAGGCGAAGATGAACATACTGCACTCCTATGAGGGCGCCGGGCAGACCGGAGCGGAAGGCCCCGGCCGGACCAGCGCCGTGAGACGAAACGAACTACGACCAGACCCCGGCCGACTTCTGGCGGAGGGTGGTCGCGTACTCGGTCAAGTTCCCGTTCTTGCAGAGGATCTCGGTCTTGACCAGGTGCACTGTGACCGTGAACGTCGCCCCCGTCGCGGCGAGGATGGTCAGGATGCGGCCCACGCTGGCCGTGGCAATGTCGCCCGCCACCTGCTTCAGCACGGTCCAAGAGCCCACGTCTGCCGTGTCATCGAAGAACCCGGACAGCACGATGTCGGGAGTCTTCACGAGACCCGTCGGAGTGTGCTCTTCGGAGGTCGCGCCGAAGGGGTTGGTCTGCTGGGTCAGCGCCTCAATCGCCAGCCCCGAGATGCTGGTGACGTAGGGTGTGATGATCTTCGCGGCCCCCCCGGGGGACGCCGCGATGGTCACGGTGACGACGGTGGATCCGTATTTGGCCACGATGCCCGCCTTCCGCTCGCGTGCAGCGAGCGTCTGTGAATGAAGGCGGCCACGCGCGACAGCGACTGCTGTGAAGCGAGGCGGGCTTGTTTATCAACGACCGACGAGTTCCCGATCGACGTCTATGTGGGTGGCGCGAAACGCTCGCGTCTCGACCCACTTCTCCAGCGCCTTCCGTAACCCCACGGCGTTGCGATAGGCGTCCCATCCGCGCGCCAGTTCCGCCGGACTCTCCGTATGATCCAGATGGAACCGCACCGCCCGCTCCGTCTCGGCGGCCGAGGTCAGCGCCGCTGATAGACGGGCATCATCCACGAGTGAAGCCTACGAACACAGTTTGAGTGCCCGCACCTGCATAGAGACACTGGCAGGCCAGATACCGACGCACCTGCGTCGTCGGTGTGACTGTCGCTACACGTTGCGCCGTGCTGAAATCCACACCTGTATCCGTGAACACCGCCAAATCCGCCCAGGTCGATGCATCCACGGCGTGGATAACCCTCGCCACCGCGCCCGTGAATCCGCTGCCGGCCGTCACCTGGAGATACCCCGCGCCGCCCGTCGCTTTCGACACGCAGACGCAGTAGCCGCCCACGCCATCATTCGACACATTGACGGGGATGGTGAACGTCTTCAGCCCGGTCACCGTGGCGATATGACCGATGTACTGCCAGGCCCCAGCCCCCGAGTCGTTGATGTCCGGCGTCACACTGGTGTGCCCAAAGATCGCCACCACATCTCCTGAGACAAGACCATGATTGTCCGTGGTGGTAATGAGGCTGGGGCTGGCAAGACTGGATGTCGCGATTGGAATCTGCTCCGCGAGTGGATCATCCGCCGAGTCATAGGGCGATGGTGTTGTGACCCAGTCCGCTGTCTTCGTTTTGAGTTCATGGAGGATGACCGCGGCTTCGTCCACCTTGCCCGAGACCTGGTAGGTGACGTTGGCCTTCGTCAACTGGCCATTGGAGTCGAGTACTTCGTATTTCTGCGAGTAGGCCCCCTGGTAGCCACAGAAATGTTTCCCGGCGGTCTGCCCCTGGTCGCAGACGCAGACAATGCGACTCACGCCGAGGCCGCTGCCGGCAATACCCGCGTGCAGCGCATCAACCGCTTCATCGAAGAGCCCACCGCCGACCACGAGTGTGCCCTTGGCCAGCCCCACGGGCGTGTGTTGCTCAGACGCAACCCCGAACGGGTTGGTCTGCTGGGTGATCGCCTCGGTACTGCGCGTGATGCTCTCGGCCAGCGCGGCCGTGAGGTTGTAGCCATCTACGAGAACGCTGACTTGGGTCGAACCATATTTGCCCATGGGTTACTCCGGGAACTCAAACGCGCATTTCTGGCACGTCTCGTGAGGGGTTCCGAACCCGCCGGACTTCACACGCTGGTCCGCGCCGGCCCCACACTGCGGACAATTTGCATGGCGAGGAAGGCGCGCCGGCCGACCATCAGCCCCGAGGATACCGGGCACCTTGATGGTGGTATGCGACGTGCCGGTCATGGTCTCAAACGAGCCGGGCTCAGCCGGCCAATGACGCTCAGCAAATGGAACGGTTCTGCCCATGTCACGCCTCCCGCTAGTTCTCGCTCACGTATAGCCGCATGTTGGCGACCAGTTCATTGACCCGGACGCCTGCGACGGTCTCACCCGCGAGCGGGATGGTCTCATCGTGGAAAATGGCCCAACTGCCATAGCCCGCCACAGCCGGAGGATCCTTCAGAAGCTCGATGCACTTCGCCATCACGGCCTGTGCTTCACTGAAGCCGATATGCGTACTGAACACGTGTAGTCTAAGATCCACCTCCAAGCTTCGCTTCCCCGTGCCAGGCTTGCTGCCCAGCCCACCCATCACGCGCTCGCTGACTTCGTAGAGCACGTAGGGGAACGTCGTCACTTGTGCAACCGCATCGCCCACCCCGCCCGGCGCCAGCGCCGTCAACGCTGCGACATTCAGCGCGGTGAAGATCGCCGCACTCACTGGACTTAACGCGCTATATGAGGGGCTCACGCGGCAGCCCCTATCTTGGTCTTCCGCGGCCACCCAGTAAGCGCGCGGATTTCCTTGGTCTCCGGTGAATGCTTACCGCCTGTTTTCATCGCTAACCTTCGCCGTAGAACACGTGCAACTCCGCGCGCGTTGTGGAGACGGCGGAGAGGCTGGAATAACTAGGCATTCATAGCTTTCTTCGACGCGCCCGGTTTCGGCGGCTTCGGTACGAGTTGCCCCGGCATCTCCGGCGCGGACGGCGGAGGTGCGCCCGGCAAGGGCCGCTTCGCGAGTTCTTCCAGTAGGGCATCGTTTTCCGACTGCAACGCCGCGATGCGCAACACGAGATCGCCTGCTAGGACCCGGAGATGCTGTTCGATGGTGGCCATAATGTTCTATCCTCCCGGTCTCGCGGTTCCTTGCCCGACTGGGCTTACAGCTTGATCCGTAGTTCGCCCGTAGCCGACCGATAAAGCGTCCCGCTCGCTAGGCCCGCCGCTGCGGCTTCGTCTGCATAGGTCGGCAGGTACACCATACCGATAGTCGCCGCGTTAAAGGCCAGCACCTGGCTTGCCGTGGCCGCGTTGAAGATGCCATAGATCAGCGCCTTTGCTCGCCCATCGGCTTCGCTCGCCCGAAGGGCATTGTCGATGAACAGCTTCATCGCTGCGGTTTCGTGGTAGCCAGCGCCATACCCCACAAAGACCCCGCCACCCTGCGTCGTGGTGCTGAATCCAGTGAGGGTCCCAAGAAACGTGCCACCATCAGCCAAATTGAACGTCCCGGCACTCACTCCCCAAGCAGCATTCCCACTCCCGTCGACGTTGGAATAGAGGGCGGCCGTCCCCCCGGCCGTGTTCGAGTTCCCATCCACGTTCATCCGGAGCGTATTCGCGCCAAACCCACTGTTGCTATCCCCATCCCTGTTGTTTAATAGACTGTAGACTGCGAACGCTGCCAGATGCGCCCCCCGCCTGTTCGCGTTTAGTACGGCCTTGCCCCATCCTGTGTTGTTGGTTGAGGCAATGCCGATCGGATAGGTCGCGACATCCGTGGCCGTGATCACGCCCGCGGTCAAGTTATTGCGGTTGATCCAATCGTCAGAACCCAGGCTCGCATCAGAGGCCGCATCGATGCACGTCGTAACTGAGTTGTTCGCGAGAGTCACGACGAGGAAATAGGTAACCGTACCCGCCTTGGTTCGATAGATCTTCCGACCCGTCACCCGAGGATCAGATGAGATGGGAATCGCGCTAAGCGGGATGGTATTATTGCCGCCGCCCGTGGTCACGACAGACGAGACCGTACCGAGTTCAGTCTCACCAACCGCCGTAACAAACGTCACCTTATATAGATGCGCCCCATCGTCAACGCCGCCGCCTGCTGTCGGCGCGCCGCCTGTCAGTGCACCAGGGGCAATGACCAAACGAAAGGCCAGGTTCCCACCAGAAGTTAGCGCGGATCCACTTACTGGACTTGTCGTTCCGATGCCAACCTCCCCTGTTGTGGGATTCACAAAAAGCGCATTCCCACCCCAGATAGGTGCGGCGCCGATCCCATTCGAGACCAGGATTTGCCCCGCCACAGGAGCCGCCAGCCATGCCACCTTGTCGGGAGCCGCCACGGAATACAAAAGCAACGAGCCTTCGACGCCCCCACTAAACACGTGCGTTGGATTAGCCACGTAGTCCGTGAAGATCGAGCCCCAGTCTGACGGGCGCAGCTTCGTCGTGTCAGCCGCATCAACCGCCTCGCTCTCGAATCGATGCTTCAGGCTCACGACATCCACCCCGCCTGAACCCAAGGCAATACTGGGACTATCGTTTCGGCCACGGCGCCCTGCACCTCACTACACGAGAGGTGCAGTTCCCTCCGCGTATCCGTCGGGTCAATAATGGCTTCGATACTCAGCACGCGCGTGCCCACCCGAATCCGATCCGTGATCGCGATGTCCGTGCGGTAGTGGATTTCCCAGACGCTGCTCAAGGTGGCCGTGAGTTGCGCCGCCTGCATCGCCTCACGTCCGCTCAGGGGTCGTTCGTGTGCCCAAACCACACAGCGCAGCGTCCAGGCCGTCGAGTGCCCACCCTGCGCGTCCGTCGTGAGGACGGCCTGCTCGATGCGCACGCGCTTGACCTTGTTGCCGATGCTCATCAAAAACTCTTAAAAGGCCAAAGGAGCGCCCCGACACCCATCGGAGTCTCGGCCAGGTTCGCCGCGCCAACGGCCTCTCTCTGATTCCACCAGGCCCCGATGAGCAACTTGATCGCCGCCTTAATCCCCGCCGGCACCGCACTCGCGGCCCCATAGCCCGCCACGAAGCGCACGTTGACCGCGTTGGGCACATCGCGGGTCGAGGGATAGACCACGCCGTACGCCGGAACAATGCGCCCAGGAGCCGCTGTAGGCCCGGCAGGAGCATCCACGGTGTAGTTCGCTTCCGCCCACGTCGTGAGCGTGCCAGCCGTGGCGGTGTAGGTGACAATCAACCCGGTGGCCGTGGTGATCGAAATCAGGGGCGGCTTCGGCAGCCAGATCGCCTCACCGCATGGAAACCCGTCGAGCTTCAGATCCCAGGTCTGGGTAATCAGCGCGCGATGCGTGAACGTCTCGCAGTACTGCCGCGCGGCCGTCAGCCAGGACGTGAGTTCAGGATCGGCCGTGGTGTTCGTCGTCGGCGCTTGTGCCCCGAGCGACCCGTCCGCGATGTTGTCGGTGTAGGTCGCGCCATCATTCGCCGTCGCCGCCACGAGCAGATAGGTGGTCCCACCCGCCGCGGTGCGGTACAGGTCCATGTAGGTGACTGCGCTCCCGCCGAGCGGCTTCGTGACCGTGGCCTTGCCATGTGTGGCGAGAATGGTCGTCAGGGGCGCAGAGACCGCCCCGGCTTCGGTGGCGCCGTCCGCGGTGCGGGCCACCCACAGCCAGCGATGCACGCCTGCCGTGAGATTGCCCGCGATGACCACCAGAGCGACAGTGGGAGCGGTCGGTGCCGGCTCCCCGTTAGAGGTATCGAGACGGAGATGTTGCTTGACCTCGGAGATGGTGAGGCATTCCGTCGCGGCAGGCGTTACGAGCGAGAGCGCCATCTGACCACACCTCGGCCCCTTGTTTACGCAATCGCCGCCGGGAGTGTCTTCGCCGCCGGCAGATCGTAGAACGCCCGCGCCGTCACGTTTGTCGCGCCCACGCCCACGGTCAGGTTGTCGGTGTTCGCGTCCCACTTGGCGGAGACCACGTTCTGCGCGGTGATGTAGCCGAGTTGGACATGCGATGCCGTGGGCGACGGAAGACCCGCAATCGCCAGAGCCTCGGTCGTATAGGACATGTCCGCCGCGCTCGTGAACGCGGCCGGCTTGGTATGCACCGACCCATCCACCCCGATTTCCACGATCCAGGCACCCCAGAAAGCTGTCGCCGCTGCCGCCGCGTTGATCGTGTTGGCGGCAGAAAACACGAGGTCGTCGGTCGCGGCCTTGGCGTAGATCGCGCCTCCGATGGTGTAGATCGCCGTCGTCGTGGTTTTGAACTTTTCCGCCGTGGCCGAGATGGTGATCGTGCCGATCTGCAACATCCCATCGGCCAAATACGTGCGCAGCGAGTTGATGCGGGCCACCAGCAGATTCATCTGGTCCGGCGTCAACGTCGAGACCGTCTCGGACCCGGCGATGGGAACCGTCGCAAGCTGGCGCTGATCGAGCGGCGTCTTGACCAGGACGCCACCCGCTGGATCACAGAAGTTCAGATTCGTGCCGTCCCAGGTCACGCTGACGGGAGTCTTCGACATGTCAGTACGCCAACTCTTCCCACGTCACCGCCACTTGGAAGACCGCCGTGGTCGTGGCCGCTTGGAAGCACAGCGAAACCGCCGTGCCCGGCGCCAGCACGAAGTCGCCGTCGTACTGGACGCGCATCGTGTACGGAGCCGCATCCGTGGCCGCCGCGAGCGTGAGACAGCCAATGCCGGCCGGCCGGAGAAACACGGGCGCCGCGGTGAAGGTGTTCACGGTCGGTGACCACTGCCCCTTGTTCTGGAGCCCACCGGCGAGCGCGATCGGCGCCACGACCGTGAACGTCAAGATCGGCGCGCCCGTGGCCACAGACGCCCCGGTGTTCAGCGTAGACGCCCACTCAATCCCGCCCGGCTTGTGCGTGCCCGTGCGGTGCCCCATTTCGAGCCGAATGATGCTGAGATACACGTCGCTGTCACTGGGGTTCCAGAGCGTCGGGTGCCCTCCGCCTGCCGCCGGCGCAATCAGGGCGATGCCGGTCGAGGCTCCAACGCCGGTATAGACTCGGCCGTTGATCGCCTGCTGGAGATACTTGCCGTGCGAATCCGTGACGACCTTGGCGCCGTCGCGCGTGGTCCGGTCGGCATCGCTCGTGCTCAATCCGTCCTGGTCGTTGCGCAGGCCGATGTACTGTGCGGGCATCTCTGCAGCTCCTTTACTTCGGCGCTTCTTCCCACGTCACCGACACCTGGAATCCGGCCGTCGTCGTCGCAGCCTGGCTGCACAACGAAATCGCCGTGCCTGGAGCCAGCACGAAGTCGCCGTCGTATTCGGCGATGAGCACGAACGGCGCGAGGGCGCTGGCGTCCGCGCCCGTCACCAGCGAGAACCCGGTCGGTCGCAGGAATACCGGCGCGGCCGTAAACGTGTTCGTGGTCGGACTCCACTTCGCCTTGTTGTCGAGCGGCCCGCCGAGTACCCCAACGGGCGACACGACGGTGTAAGTCAAGATCGGTGCGGCCGTTGCCACAGCTGCGCCCGTCGCCAGCGTGTACGCCCACTCAATCGAGCCTGGCGCATTCGTCCCGCTGACGTAGGAGAGTACGAGCCGGATGATGCTGACGTACCGCCCGCTGTCTGACGGGTTCCACAGCGAGGGGTGCCCGCCCGTGGTCGCCGGCACGGTCAAGACATTTCCGGTCGAGGCCGACATGCCGGTATAGACCCGGCTGCGCGTGGTCGATTCGAGATACTTGCCATGCGCCTGCGTGACGACCTTGGCGCCGTCTCGGCTCGTCCGGTCGGCATCGTTGCCGGTCACGCCGTCCGGGTCGTTCCGCAAACCAACAAACTGTGCTGGCATGTGCCTGTCTCCTGTTCAACGCGGCACTACGCCGCAGTCACCGTCGCGCCCTCGTCGAGTGGTTTGTAGAACACGTCCCACTTCATGTTGCCCTGCTTGCTGGCTCCGCCGGCGAGTCGGATCGTGCCGATCGGCACCACGAACGAGCAGTAGGTCGTGGACAGCGCGGCACCGGCCAACGACTTGACCAGGTTGCCCGCCCCGACGACACGTAGGAATCCGCCGATCTCCAGCGAGGTTGTGTCCACGGTGGCCCCGAGCGCCAGCACCGTGCCGGGCGTCGGCGTCGAGTTGACCGACAGCACCGGGTCACTGTTCTGGATCGCCGTCGTCACCTCGCCAAAGAGCAGCGTCACTTCGACGCGGCCCCCGGCGACGGTGAACAGCGCGTGATTCGTCGACTGTGGCAATGCAGCCGTGGCTCGGGCGACGTGATACCCGAGATACATGGTCGTGAGCATGTCGCGTGAGGCGTCGTCATTCATGGTGTGCTCACTCCCCTCACGCGGATGTCCCGACCACGGCCGCGCCGAGATCGAGCGGGAAATACGTCAGGAACCACTTCATCGAACCCGTCTGGCTGGCCAGCGACTTGAGGACAATGCTGCCCACTGCCACGATGCAGTTGCAGGGCACCGCCGTCCCGAGGATCGCCCCCGCCAGCGACAGGACCAGCGCGGACCCGTCGCCCTCGACCGACAGGAACCCGCCGATCTCCGCGCTCTTGCTATCCACAGTCGAGGCCAACACAACGGCGGTTCCAGTGGTGGGCGCCGTCGTGATGCTCAGTTGTGGGTCCGTGGCCGAGATCGTATCGGTGACTTCCCCGAAGAACCGCGTGATGAACACGCGGCCCCCGGAGACCGTGAAGATCGCTTCCTCGGCGGTCTGCGGCAAGGTGTCCGTCGCCCGAGTCGCCCGGAATCCCTTGCCGATGTCGGTGATGACGCTCGCGCCGGGAGTAGGCCCTGAATACATCTCACCCTCCCCTGGTTAGAGTGCCGTCACGCCCGTGTGGCCCGGCCACCGCGGCTTCCCGATCGCCACGCAGCCCAGGTCCATCGGGTTCGCCGTCGAGCTCACCGCCCAGACGATGAAGCGATTCGTCGTCGTCATCTGGTCGCAGTCAAACTCGACCAGCATCGTGTGGTCGTCGAACGTCGCCGCCGTCAGTATCAGGCCGGTGTAGGCCACGGCGACCGGATCGCCGTAGGTGTCACCAAGCGTGGTGAGCGCGGCCGCGGCCGAAAGCCGGTACTTGAACGCAATGGCTGTGGCGCTCTTCGCCACTGCGATCGCATTCGTGGAGCCGGGATAACAGATCAGAGTCGAGTCGCCCGTGACGTCGCCAAACTGAAACACGAACGTCACGGACGAAAACCGGCTCATGTCGATCGCATCGCTGTCCACCCCGGCCCCGCCGTAGGCTTCTGGCGTGATCATCGGAACGATTTGCAGTTCTTCACTGAGTCTGCTCATGACTGGTGCTCCTTACGAACGAGTTGCAAGTACCACGCACGGGCTCAGCGTCTTCGTCGAGCCACCCTTGAACGGAGTCACCGCCGAGCGCGGCATCATCGCCCCGTCGCACCGATAGAACGCCCGGAAGGTCTGCTCCCCGCTGGAGAACAGGACGTGAATCGAACTCGCCTGCTCGACTCCACCCTTGCGGATGAGGCGGTACTGGCTCAGGTCAATCAGCACGAGATCGCCAATCGTGCCAAGCGTGGCGTTGTATTCGGTGAACACGACCGGGCGGCCCCACAGCGAGATCGCGCCATTGCTGACGCTGGCGTAGGGATACGCGAATCCGCCCGTGCCGACCGCTGTCGTGAGGATCGCGAGTTGCGGAATCGTGTCCCGATTGGCCAGCCAGACGGCATTCGCCGCCGACCGCGCCGATAGCCGCGCCCACATGTTCGTGATGTTCGGGCCGACAATCGTCGCTGCCGTCTGTCCACCTTGCGCGGAGACCGTCACGAGGCACGGGGCGCCGAGATAGCCGAGCGGCTTGTTCACGCCGTTGCCTTCCGTGATCGCGTCCTCGACGCCGAAGGTCAGCTCATAGCTGAAGTGCTTCTCGAGTTCGCCCCCGAGGGCCGCCGCGTCCGCGATCAATTCGTCGGTCGCGTACCCGAGACAGCCCACCTTGCGGAGCTTGAACTCGACGCGCGCCAGAGTCGGCTTCGAGGCGGTCGGCGCCGTGCCTTCATCGACCCAGTAGTGCAACACTCCGCCGGCCCGCGTGCTCGACTTGTCCGTCTCGTTGATCACGACGTAGGCCATGTTGTTGCCGGTGATCGTCCGGGAGTCGACCCGGCTCAGAAGCTCGCCGCCCTCGAACATGTACGTCTCGATGCCGGGAGCGAGTTCGGTCGGAATCGCAAAGGCCCCATCGGAGGGGATGGCCGTCCCCATGCCCGTCGCCACCGCGAACAGTCTCGGATCGGCTCCGCGCCCGGTCGCGACGTTCTTGACCGCGATGGCAAATTCGCCGAGCGCGGCCTGTCTGGCTTGGGTCTGGATTTCCGCCGACGCCCGTTCGGGGAGTTTCGGCCCCCACGGGCGCTCCGAAGCGTGGTCGACGCCCATCTCGATCCGGCCGCCGGCCGCGCGCTCCGCATCCTGGAAGCGCACCTCGCGGGCGATCTCCGGCTTGAGCGCGTTCAGCTCGGCCTCGATGGCGTCGCAGCGGGCCGCCTCATCGGCAGTCAGCTTGCGGTTGCCCTCCTGGCTGGCCTTGTCGAGCAGAGCCTTGGCCTCGACCTTCAGGTCGGCTTCCTGCTGTCGCAGGACGTGAATTCTGGCTGCCATCTGTGTGCTCCTTAGAATACGAAAGGCGCGCATTGGCCCAGCCCCGCATGACGCGATCTCGCACCACGGGCGGTCAACGCGCGCCTTCAACGGAAGTCGCGTTAGGAGGGATGTTACGGCCGAGCCCGAATTGTGTATTACGCTTGACAGTTCGGCGGGACTAAAGTGCGGAGCGGGGATGGGCAACTCACGGCAGGCTAGGCAGGGCAAGGCGTGGCTCGGGTGGCAGGCGGGGAGAGGAGACGCGAGTAATGGCCGGGCCGGTTCGGGTCGGGCTTGGTGGGGTTAGGCTACTGTTGGGGCTGTTCTAGGCATTCCTCGGCAGCCCCAACAATCGCATCTCGCACGAACTCGCTACGCGATTGGTGGTTGACCTTCGCGGCCTCGGCAACGCGCTTCTGTTCAGCCGGCGATAACCGAACGGTCACTGGCAGCGCCGGCGCTTCGGCCCTCAGTAGACGGCTCATCGTGTGTTCAATCTGTGACGGCGAATATCAATCTCACCGGATTCGACATGGACTGGGACGGCTTGCGCTTCGAGGTGTTCGGCCACCTCGTCATGAATCACCGCTTCGTCGGCTGCGCTCAACTGCGGCTCGTCCCCTTCGGCTCGCATCGAACCGCTTTGCTTCCGACCGACCAGCCGCACTAGGGTGTTGTCCATTGTGTCGATCCGATCGATCAGCCCGGCCGCCTTCGCGTCCTTGGCTGGGAGCGCACGGCCTTCGCCAAACCCGTTCCGCACCGCCGCCGGCGTCACCCCGCGGCCCCGGGCCACGTCCTTGACGAACTGCGCGTAGGCGTCGTCGACCCGTGCCTGGAGAAACACCTTCGCCTCGTCCGACAGCGGCTCAAACGGATTGCCTTCGAGCTTGTACTTGCCAGCCGAGATCAACGTGACGTCGACCCCTTCGTTCTCCAGCGCCTTCGAGAGGTCCGAGTGCGCGGTGAAGACGCCAATCGAGCCGGCCGTCCCGCTGGGGATGCTCACGATCTCGTCGGCCTGGCTGGCCAGCCAGTAGGCCGCACTCGCCGCCAGATCGTTGACCTGCGCGATCTGCTTCTTCTGCCCGCGAAGCGCGAACATCTGCGCGGCGAGCTCCTGGATGCCTGGCACCGTTCCCCCGGGAGAGTCCACGTCGTAGACAATCGTGCCGATGCCGGGGTCTGCCGCCACCTGCGCGATCATGGCGCCAATGATTTCCGCCGACACGCCGCCGCTCGACTCCTCCATCCCGCTCATGCGATTGGCGATCACGCCACGGATCGGAATGACAGCCACGCCGCCGCGCTTCGAGGGGCCAGTCGACTCTGCACCATCCCCGATGCGTGCCCGGATCTCCTCTGGCGTGAACTCGTGACCGGCGGCGCGGAAGGCCAGGACCGACACCAGTTCGGCCAACTTCGCCGGATGGATCGCCCAGAGCGTGTTGGCGACGTAGGCCGCGATGTGCGTGTATTTGGCTTTCATTGGACCACCTGTTCGGGTTGCGGCAGGCCAATCTGGATCTGCAGCTGGCCCGTGCATGGATTGAACGCGACCGAGTAGACCTTCCGACAGCTCGGGCAGGCGGCCGGGATGCTGGCCACAACCGTCACCAGCGTCTCCGCGCCCCCACAATTGCAGGTCAGCGTCGCATTGACGGGAGTCGACACCCTCACCAGCGCGAAGGGCTGCCCGACAATAGGCACGCCAGGAGCCGCCGGCGGCCGCGCAAACGGGATCGGCGACTTCTCTCCGTTGTTGCTCATGCTGCCTCTGCGAGAACCGCAATTTGTTCCCAGGTGAGGTTGCGCGTGTCACGCGCCTGTGCGCGGCTCACGCTGACCGACAGCGCACTCGGGGCGCGCGGTGAGACGTTGGCGCTGCCGCTCGCCACCGCCTGCCCCACGGCCACCAGCATCTCGACGCCGCGGGGGTAGGCGGTCGCGTCCACCCGGACGAGACGTTTCTTTGCCTTGACGGGTCCGATGCGAATGCTGCCGCCACCGTACCCGCCAGATACCGCGACGGGCGGAGCGACGACCACCGCGTCTGTGGAGGCGACGGCCGTCCCTACGGCAGAGACCAATTCGACGCCATGCGGTTCGGCCAGAGCATCGCCCGTCGCCGCGGCCGCCCCAACCGCCACGGTCGCTTCAACGCCGGCCGGATAGGCGGTGGCGTCACCCGTTCCGGTATCGCCGGTCGCGACCGCCACGCCGATCGCAGCGACCATCGAGACGCCATCAGGGAGCGCGCGCGCGCCGCCGGTCGCTGCCGGATCGCCCACGGAGGCCACGGCAGCCACACCGGAGGGCTCGACGACGGCGGCCGCGGTCGCGTCTACCGTCCCGACGGCGCTCACGACTTCGACGCCCACTGGGGATACCTGGGCGGCACCAGACGCTCCCGGCGTGCCGACATCCGCACCAGCCGAGACGCCGACCGGCTCGATGGCGGCCCCGCCTGTGCTTACCGCCGAACCAACCGCAAGTGCAGCCGAGACCCCAGCTGGCGTTGCCTCAGCGTTGACACCGCCGCCGCGCAGGACGGTTGGGTCCGACAGCTTCACCGTGGCCGGATTCGATTCGCCGGGATACAGGAACGTGCTCACACGGCTCCCGTTAGGGTGTTGACCGATGTTCCAGCCACATCCGTACCGCCCGCTTTGTAGGCCACGACGAAGAACGACACACCCGGTGGCACGTTGAACGAGTACGCCCCATTCGCGTCGGACACGACGACTTGTTGAAGCACGTTATCGTCTGTTCGGAACAGTCGCACGGTGGCCCCAGGAAGCACGGTCCCTGCCGCGTCTTTTGTGATGTCGCCCAGGTGATAGGACACGTCGACATAGGGATTGTACCCGTCCTGTGAGACGGTCGATTTCGGCCCCGTGGGGCTATTCGCCCAGGGCGACGGCTGCACCTGTCCACGTCCGGGTCGTCCTGGCATCGGTCTAGTTCCGCGCGAACATGTAGCAATACTGGGTCGTCACCGACCCCGCGTTGCCGGCCAAGGTTTTACTGATCCCGATGGCCTCGATGATCGTGAAGTCCACCGTGGCCGACGTCCCACCGAACGTGAGGACTTGGCCCTGGCCAGCCGTGGGCGCACTCGCTTTCGGCGCGGTCACGAAGATCCCCGTTCCAATACAGGTCGACGCCGCACCGGCCGCGATGGTCCGGATCACGAGGTCAAACTTGAGTCGCCAGGCCACGTTGGACAAACTGACCGGAAGCGTATGGGTGAGCGACACCCCGAGCGCGGTGGCCGTCAACAGCGGTGTGATGATCAGGGTCGAGGCCGACGCAGACGTCGTGATGATGCCGCCGGCCCGAACGCAGTACACCTTTCCGGCCTTCGCATCGGCTGGATAGATCGGCGTGTACGTCAAGGCGACCCACAAGGGCTCGATGGTGAGCGCGGTCAGCGGCCCGTAATCACCGACCTGTGGATCGACGTACGGCCCGTCTCCGTAAAGTGATCGCATACTCAGTTCCGTGAGAAGCAGTAGACATATTGGAGCGTCATCGACCCGGCCACGCTCAAGGTCTTTGAGATTCCGATGGCCTCAATGATCGTCGCATCCACCGTCGCCAGCGTCCCGCCGAACGGAATCACGCATGCGATCCCGGCCGCGGGCGCTGAGGTAAACGGAGCCGTCGCAAAGTAGCCAGTGCCGATGCAGGTTGAGCTGGCGCCCGCTCCGCCAATCGTCCGCCAGACGAGATCGAACTCAAGAAACCAGGGCACGGCCGTCATGTTGATCGGCACCGTCACGGTCTGAGAGACGCCCAACGCAGTCGCCGTCAACAGCGGCGTGATGATCAAAGTGCCTGACGCGCCAGTCGACATGATGCCGCCAGCGCGCACGCAGTAAATCTTCCCCGCCTTCGCGTCGTTTGGGTAGATAGGGGTGTACGTCAGCGCCACCCAGAGCGGCTCAATGCTCGTCGAGACGAGCGGCGTCCCTGACGCCACGGGAGGATCGAGGAAGGGTCCATCCTGAAAATATTGGCGCGCCATGTTACGTGATCCTCACTGTGGCCGTCGATGCGGCCGCGACGGGAAGCGTGACGAGGAAGTTGCCGTTTGTGCTCGTGATGGTGCCGCCAAAACTCAAGACGGCGACCGCCTTGTTCGTCTTCGAGCTGTTGTAGATCAAGGCGCCCGCTGAGGCGATGGTCGCTCCGGTCCACAGCGGATCAGTCGTCCAGTCGACGTAGTACGTATCGCCATCGAAGGCCACGGTAAAGCCAACCATGATCAGCCCGCCGGCCGCATACGTCCCACTGTTGCCGACTTCGTCCGTGACGGAATAGGCCGTTGTCGCCTTCGAGAGCGTGGCCGATGGCGTGTAGAGCGCGATCTTGTACACGTCGCCGGAGAGGTGGACGCCAGCGGCCGGCATCAGGATGTCGGACTTAAACGAAAGACAGATTGCGGCAGTGATCGCCATACCTACGTCTCCTCGATGGTGGCCCCGGTCGGCTCTCCATCGCGTTTCTGAAAGGTGATCTTCTTCTTCGTCGGCTTCGCGGGTGGCTGATGCACTGTCACGGAGGAGGGATGCACCTGCACCGCGCCGGACTCAATCGTCACGCGCGCTTCCGGCTTGCTCGCCAGCGCCAACAGGGCCACGGTCGCCGGATCGGGACGCGGGGCATCGAGCGAGAGGCCCACCAAGTAGTCCGTGTTCCACGTCTCGGCCGCGATGAGCCCATGCGCAATCAGGTCATCACGCTGGCTGTCGCAGTAGAGCTCCGCCTCGAGCGCGGAAATCTGCATCGCTTGCGCCACGGTGGGCTGATGGCTGGCGTAGAACGCCGTCGCCCATCCCGCAAACCCCGCCGAGTCGCCGGCATATTTCAGCGCCGCTTTCTCGGACGCGAACTGCTCTTTTCTCAGGAGACGGGCGGCCGATGCCGTCACGATGGCACGCACGCGCGCGTCACTGGAGGCTGCGGCCGGCGGAGCCTTTTTCGTGGGCGGCGGCGGTGGATCGTCCGCCGGTTGATCGGCTGGCGGTTCGCCTGATGCGGACGGGTCGGCCGCTGAATTGCCGGTGATGTTCTTGGGATCCCTGAGCTCGTCAGCTTTCCCTCCCCGCTTGTTCAGGTTCTCCACCGCCCGGACTTCGTCCACCGTCTTGATCCCCGCGTTGACGGCCTGGACGTGCGCATTCCACCGCACCGCCAAGGCCCCACGCACGATCGCCTCGCGCGTGAACTGCACGTAGAACCGACTCGGATTCAGAATGAGCTGGTCCCCGATCGCAAACTCAAAGAGCGACAGCCACGGCCCCATCGTGTAGGTGATGAAGTTCTGGTCGAACTGCTCCGCATTCCCGAAGCTCGGATCGTTGTTCTCCAACATCATCCGCGACACGCCGAGCCACCGCGCCATGTCATCGACGCTGAACTTCCGGCTGAGGAGCATCTGGGCGTCCTCGGGCGTCATCTTCGATTCAACCCACTTCGACCCCTCCTCGAGAATCTTTGGCAGATGCCAGTCGCCCACCGCCGTCACCCAGGACTTTGCCATGCGCTTCGAGGCTTCCTCGTCGAGGAGGCCAGGCACGGTGATCACGCCGCCGTTGAGCGTGCCTTTGCCGAAGATTCCCGCCGCGTAACTCTCAGTCGCGATCGCTGTTCCTAAGCTCGTCCGGGCCACCTCGAGGATGCCCTTCCCCACCACGCCATCATCAGACGCGCCCCGGAGGTGGAAGATTTCATCCTGGGTATAGGTCACGCTTTGCGCCGTTTTCGGATTCCTCACGCGGTACACGACTCGTCCGGAGTCCAACTGCGTCGGGGTCACGAGTGTCGGATGGATCGGGTGGAGTTGATCGACGAAGCCGCGGCCCCCCGGAACGATGAAGTCGTAGCCGTTCCCATAGTCGACCAGGTGATACATTTTCTGCCGGCGCCACTGGAAGGAATCCTGCCACTCGTTTGGCTTGTCGTGGAGTACGTCGTAGAGAGGATGGGCCTTGGCCGGCACGGCGCCGCCGTCATTGGACAGCCGCTCGTATATGGGCAATGGCAACATGGCGAGCACCGTTGCCAGAATGTCCCGGCCGCGATACCAGGCGGACACCTTCTGCGCGCCCGATTCGTCCACGCGCATTCCAGAAGATGTCATCGTGCCGACTGGTTGATACCATCGGTCATCGTCTGGCGCCCAGGTTTGCGCGCGAAGGGAATCGCCAGAAAGAAGCCGCCCGAGTAGGCTCATCGCTCCCTCACCACAACCCCATAAAGTGAAGGGCGCAAAGCACCAGCGCGATCTCGCTGGCGCAAATCCCGGAAAGATTGAGAGTCTTGCTCATCGCTTCGCCTTTCGCAGAGACGGCGCCACGGCCAGGCCCATCAGGAGCACGCCAGCCGTCACGTAGGCCGCTGGCCGCGACCACTGCGCGAGGCCGTACAGCAGCGACACGAACCCAATGAGGCCGATCAGGTCAGACAGATCCAGGCTGGAAAAGACAAGGCTCAGGCGGGCGCGCAGAGAGGCCACGGGCATTCGTCGGAACACCACTGCTGGTAGAATGCACGGTGTCGGGGGCTATTACTAGGGGGCTGTCGCCAATTGTCGCGCGATGTCACATCGCGCCGCGTATCGTCTCGCGCCTTGAAGGGGTACGCGGGGCCGGCGCGGGAAGGGATAGAGCACCACGAGCCGCCCAGCCTTGATGTCCCGCCAGACCGTCCGCTCGCTGACGTTCGCCATGCGGGCCACCTGGGCGATCTTCAGCACGCGCTCGACGACCTGTTCCTCGTGCCGGGCATACTCGATGATCTGGTGGGGCGTCATGGGCCTATTCACCGAGCCTGCGCACGCCCCTGGAAAGGTAGACTGACTTCGCGGGCGTCGGCATCCGAAGCTGCAGCGCCATCCCAATCGTCGCCGCAACCACCGGGTCAATCCGGCCGCGGCTCTTGCCTTTCGCAAACATCAAATTTGCCTTCCCGTCGATGTTCGGGACCACATTGGACACCGACCAGGCCGTGACCGGGCACCCGCGCGCGTCCACGTTCCCGCCGAGAATTTCAGCCTGCATCTTCAGACACGCGCTACTCATCCCCGCGTAGGTCTGCGGCACGGCGAGCACCTGCGTCTCGGGAAAGCCGTCCTCGTTGATGAGCTGCGAAATCAACGTGTCGGCATGCCACGGGTCGAAGCCGATGACCTGGATGTCATACTTCGTCCGCGCGTCCTTCAGCACGGCTCGAATGAGCTGGTGATCGATCTGCGTCCCCGGTGTGGCGTTGAGCCAGCCCTGATCCCGCCACGTTTCGTAGGGCGCCCGGTCCCGATGCGCGCGATCGGCGAGCGTGTCGGCCGGCGTCCAGATGTGCTGCCAGAGTCGCCACGTCGCGCGGCCAGGAGCCGGCGGAAACACGAGCGAGCAACAGCACAGGTCGAGCTTGGAGGCGAGATCGATCCCGGCGAAGCAGGGCTCGTGTGCCAGATCGTCGGGATGCCACGTCGATTGACCCTTGCGCC
>Ga0315273_10002645_pt1 | contig 21221 bp, 21 predicted proteins | sample YL17G02_0_MG_FD_205753 | JGI IMG/M metagenome (GOLD analysis project Ga0315273, IMG submission 205753) | Sediment microbial communities from Yellowstone Lake, YNP, Wyoming, USA - YL17G02_0 | ecosystem: Environmental > Aquatic > Freshwater > Lake > Sediment | place: USA: Wyoming | collected... | reverse complement strand
CGCGCTTTTTACTTTGGCTTTTTCATTTTACCCTCCTAAAAAAATTAAAGCACCTATCGCGCCACAATTCAAAGCCATTTTTAATTCATACCCACCTTTTTTTGCGCCAAAACTAAACGCCGCAGAAAATCAGTTTTCGCATTCAACTTTAACCACTCCCTGATAATCCGATGCCCCATATAACCCCAAAGAGTATTGCGCCAAAGACGCTTCCAGCCGGGAAAACTGAAAGGAGCAATAAAAGGAAAAACGAAAATCAATAAGGGAATTTTCCAAAAATTCCAGCCCTTATAGAACCAGCTCATAATTTCAATCGTCGAATTCTGGACTTCCAGCGCCGTCATCGGAGCATCCGGCTCAAAACACAAATGCCCACCGTCATAATTTTCCCAGCCGACAATCTCTCTAGGATAGAGACGACCTTGTTTTTCCAGCCTAGCGTACAATTCTGTTCCCGGCAAAGGGGTAGCCAAAAGCAGCTGCAATGTATCTGGCTTAGCGTCTTTTACAAATTTTTTAAATTCTTGCACTCTTTTTTTGGCATTCAACAATATTTTTTCTTCCTTGGCCGGGTAACCAAAAATCATCATCGCGTGCACCCAAAAACCGTGCCGCTTGAAAATTTTTGTGTACTCCACCATGTCTTGAGGCCTCAACCCTTTTTTCATTGCCTTTAGCTCTGCGGCGATTGGCGATTCATAACCGATGCAAACGATCCGCACGCCGGCCCGACGCATCACCTTTAACAATTCTTCGTCTTTTGCCGCTTCAAGCCTAATTTGAATCGTAAATGATATTTTTTTGGATAATCGCCCTTCTCCCTTCGCCCTGACTACCGATTCAAAAAAATCTTTAGTGCCTTCTTCGTCTTCATTCAAACGGTCATCGACAATAAAAAACTTTCTGGCTTTTTGGGTTTGCGCCAGCCACAAAATATCTTGCAGCAATTTTTCAGGGCTTGCCCAACGTGGTCGGCTACGCACCGTGCAAAATTCGCAGCGCCACGAACAACCGCGGGTTCTTGAAATCGGATAAAAAACAATTTTTTGGGCAAAGTTTAGCAAACTAAAATCAGGGCGCGGCGGATAATCAAGATCTGAAATTTCTACTTTTTTGGGGTGGTTATGGAAAAATTTTTTATTTTTTTTCCATGAAATACCTTCAATTTTTTCCAGACCCAGATTGTTTTTTAACGCTCTTATAACCTCGCAAACTACAAACTCTCCCTCGCCGCGGACCACTATATCAATACCGTTCTGCAACGCTTCCTCGGACAGATGACCGACATGGTCTCCACCGGCAATGGTGGTCGCACCGACGCTTTTGTAAACAGACGCCAGCTCAAAAACCCTGGGCATAGTTGAAGTTAAACTACAATAAAAACCGGCAAATCGTGCCGGTCGTTGCCGCTGTAAAAGATCGTGGTCTGGCAAATTATTTTTATCCCTTGGTCCCTGATAATTGTTTTCGTCAATTATCTCCACATCCAGATCCAAAAAGGATTTATTTAACGAAGTGCCAATCAAAACGGGACCGAGCGAAGTCATACAGTTAGCCACGGCCGAAAAAACATTCTTGTAAGGATGTGCCGGGATTATTAAACGAAATAGCTCCCTTTGAGTCATCTTTTATGCTGTTTAATTTAACAATTAAACAATCATGTCTTTTCCCGCATCGTCGGAAATAAAATCACCTCGCGCAATGACGGCGCATCGGTTAAAAGCATAACCAGCCGGTCGATGCCTAATCCCCAACCGGCAGCCGGAGGCATGCCGTATTCCAAGGCTTCTATGAAGTCCTCGTCATAACGCTGAATCTCCTCGTCCGAACGGCACTCTTCCTGTTGTCGCATACGTTTGGCTTGTTCCTGCGGGTCATTCAGCTCTGAATAGGCATTAACAATTTCTATCCCGCCGATTATCAGTTGAAATCGTGCCGCCTCTTGCGGATTTTCCTCGGATGCTTTAGCTAAAGGCGACATCTCCAACGGATGATTCAGCACGAAAGTCGGCTGAATAATTTTTGGCCGGATAGCCTTCAAAAGTTCGTCTATCAACTTGCAATGCGACAATTCCTTGTCACTTTTCTGCCCAACATCCGCTAAAATTTTCTGCAAAGTTTCCGTTTTAGCTTTGCCGATATCAATCATAAAATGCTGCTGAATCAAATCATGCAATGGAATACGCCTGAAAGGCGGCGTCATGTCAATTTTCTGACTCTGATATTCAATTTCCAGCTCCGGCGCCAAAAATTCAAATAATTCCTCGGTTAATTCCATCAGCTGTTCATAATCGGCGTACGCCCAGTAAAATTCAAGCATTGTGAAATCAGGATTATGCGATTTATCCATTCCCTCATTGCGAAAACAGCGGCCGAGTTCATAGATTTTTTCAAAACCGACGACAAGTAATCTTTTTAAATAAAGCTCGGGCGCCACACGCAAATATAAATCCAAATCCAAAGCATTAAGATGCGTTCTGAAGGGTCTGGCCAGCGCGCCGCCCGGCAAGAGTTGCAAAATTGGTGTTTCCACTTCAATAAATCCTTTTGATTCCAAAAACGCGCGAATATTTTTTATAATCCCGCTGCGCTTTGAAAACCTCTGCCGCGCCTCTTTATTCATCAGCAAATCCAGATAACGGCGGCGGAATCTTTCTTCCACGTCGCTAATGCCGTGCCATTTATCGGGCAACTGATTGAGGGATTTGGTAAGCAAACGACATTTTTTAACCAGCAGCGTTTTCTCGCCGGTTTGTGTCTGGAAAAGCTCGCCCGTAACTTCAATAAAATCGCCAATATCAAAATTGGTGGTGAATAAAGCGTAATTTTCGCCAAGCACATCCTGTCGGAAAAAAATCTGAAGAGAGCCAGACCCGTCTTCCAAATTAGCAAAAGTTGAACCGCCGTGCAGACGTAAAAGACGCAGGCGGCCGGCCAAAATCATTTCTTTTTTACCTTCCGCCAAAGACGTAAAATTATCCAGAACTTCGGAGATTAAACGCCGATGACGATCAGTTTTCTCCGGATATGCAGTAATACCAAACTTAACCAGGACCTCTAATTTTGCCAAGCGGTCTGATTTTATTTTTTCCAACGACATTTTAAATTTCTGATTAAAAGTTTATTGTTTAAAGTTTACGGCTCATCTGCGATTTTAATTTATAGCAGTAATCTTATATTTCACTTTTCCGCCGGGCGTTTCCACTTCCACTACTTCGCCTATTTTTCGCCCCAAAAACGCTTTGCCCAAGGGCGATTCGTTTGAAATTTTTCCGCTGGCCGGAGCTGCTTCTTCTGAACCGACAATGGTGAAAACACGCTCCTTCCCGTTGCCCTTGATCTCAACGGAGCAGCCGACCTGCACCATCGAATTGCCTCTGTTATTTTTATCAATCACCACTGCCTCACGCAAAAGTTGTTCTAATTCCAAAATTCTTCCTTCGTTAAATGCCTGAGCTTCTTTGGCGGAAATATATTCCTGATTTTCCGACAAATCCCCCAACGCCTTAGCCTCTTCAAGGCGTTTGGCAACTTCCTGCCGCATAAACTTCGTTTCTTCCAATTCTTTTTTATGCTGCCTGTAACCTTCTTGACTAAGATACTGCATAATCACAAAATTTCTAATTCCTAATACCTAATTTCCAATCCGGTCCCACCGTAGGCGGAACATTATTGGAAATTGTGAATTGGTAATCGGAAACTTTATTTATCTGCTAAAATACCAATTTAAGACCTCCTTAGCCACGGGTATGGCCTCCACGCTTCCCTCGCCGGCATTTTCTTCCAAGATTGCCAAAACTATCTGCGGATTATCGTAGGGTGCAACCGTCGTTGCCCAAGCGTCGTAATTTTCCTGACCGGCCACTTGAGCTGTACCAGTCTTGGCGGCAATAGATACCGGCAAACTATTGAGCGAACGCGCCGTGCCGACAGTGACAACTTGGCGCATCCCTTTTTTTATCACATCCAAATATTTTGTCTCAATAAAATTTTGACTCAAAACTTCCGGCTCAATTATCTTAATCGTATTTTTATCCGAGTCAATAATTTTATCAACCAAATGCGGTTCAATAACTTTTCCGCCATTAAAAATAGCGGCGGTTGCCACGGCCAACTGCAAAGGCGTCACAAGTAAGTCTCCTTGTCCGATAGAAACGTGATAAGTGTCGCCGGTATACCATTGTTCGTTTTTTGTCTGCTGCTTCCAATCAGGATCGGGCACCAGCCCTTCGCTTTCGCCGGGCAAATCTATGTTTATTTTTTTCCCGAAACCAAAAAGACGCAAATATTTAGCCAAGCGCTCAATACCCAACCCTTGTATACTACCATATCCGCCGCCGACTGTATAGAAATAAACATCGCAGGATTGTGCAATGGCCGTATAAATATCAACTACGCCGTGCGCTTTCCAGTCGCCAAATCGGTACACAATTTGCGGATCGTATTGATTTCCTAAAACTAGCCCGCCGCTGTCAACAATTGTGGTCGAAGGCGAAACCACCTTCTCCTGCAGCGCGGCCGAGCCGACCATCGGTTTAACCGTTGAACCGGAGGGATATTGGCCGGCAATTGCCCGATTAAAAAGGGGCTTTCCCTGATCATTTGCCAAAGCATTATAATCCTCAACGGAGATGCCACTAGCAAAAAGATTGCCATCATATGAAGGCAAGCTTACCATTGCTAGAATTCCGCCGGTTTGCGGATTAATGGCGACTGCTGCTGCGCCGTCTTTTTTTGAAGCCGCGCTAAAAGCATTACTCAAGCTTTCATAAAGTTTATTTTGTAAATCGCTATCCAGCGCCAAAACCAATCCTTGACCGGGCTGTGGCTGCGTCACTGATATCTCACGTTCAAATTTCCCCCGAGTGTCCACTTCAACTAATCGTTCGCCCGGCTCGCCGCGCAAATTTTTCTCATAAGTCAGCTCTAGACCTTCTTTCCCGATTTTCTCGGTCAAAAAATAATTTTCGTAGTTTTTTATGTCTTCTTCGTCAATTTTCCCCAAATACCCCAAAACATGCGCCAGCGAATAAGAAAATTTGTACTGCCGCCGCGCGTTTTCCTCGAGACGAAAACCCGGAAGACCGTCCAATTGTGATGTAAGTAATAATATTTTCCCCTGCTCCAGATTTTCAGCAATCAAAATCCCCTCAGCCGATTTAAAATCGAAATTCTTTATCTGCTCTAAAATCTCCTGCACCGGCATGCCTAAAATATCGGCAACTTTTTTTATGGCCGCGTCACGCTCATCGCGCCCGGCAGGCAAATCCTGGGGCGTCAAAACCAGTTCAAAGTTAGAAACATTGTAAACGAGCTGTTTTAATAACTTGTCATAAATAATGCCACGCGGGGCAAAAATAGGATAACGACGCGTGCTGTTATGCACAGCCAAATCACGATAATATGCGCCTTTGACAAACTGCAGATAAAATGTCGGCCCACCTATAAGCAAAAAAGCGGCCGCGATAACGCTGAAAAAAATCCGAAAGATACGGGAACTTAGAGGAACTTCCAATTTTTGCTCGTCCAATTCCGGCGGCTTAGTCGCGTCAAGCAAAATTTCCTCCGGCTCAACCGATTCTTTAAAAGTACGACGGATACGGTATTTTTTAAATTTTTTATTTAATGACGGGAGCCTGTCCATTGTTTAAAAAATCAAAATGACCGGTTAATTTTTTTATCGCCGCAAAGGCCAGCACCGTTAAAAAACTATTCATAAGAATGCCAATCAAGAAAACAGTCCAGGAACGAAAAATTGCAGGCGGCTGCGCTGATAAATTAAGGAGGTCAGCCAATTTTGTCAGTACGAGAAAAATAAAATTAAAAAGCGAAACGCCGATGACACTTAAAATCCAGACCGCCGCCATTTCATTTTTTTTGAATAAAAAATAAGCGAGCCAGCTGACCATTGAAAACGCAAGCCAACAAGATAAAGTTAAAAAACCGACGGGATGACCATCAAACAAATCCAACAGAAATATCGGCATGAAAACCAGCCAGCTAAAATGAGGTTTGCGTTGGGAAATCCCAAAGGCAATGGCAATCGCCAATGCAAGGTTCAAAATTACGCCAAAAATTGTCAGCCGCGGCAAAATCGTCAGCTGAAAAGCAATTATAGCAACACAAAGAAAAATCAAAAAAATGACTTTTAAGGCGCCTTGCATCTTAAGGAATCAAAACAAATAATTTTTCCAGCGAATCGAAATCGGCGGCTGGCCGGACAATCGCCTGCTTGAAAATTTCATTTTCCTTCGCAACAACGTCCGCAACATTCCCGATGATTAAATTTTGACTTATGGATTTTTCATTGCCGGAAGTCAAAATTGTTTCTCCCGATTTTATGTCTTTATTGACCGGAATCATTTCCATAACCAGTTGCAGACCGTGAACGCCTTTAATAACACCGCTCACCCGCGTTTCTTGAGTAAAAGCGTTAATTGAGGAGTTACCGTCGGTGATTAAAATAATTTTCGCGTATGAACGCTGGACTTCCGTTATCTTTCCGACTAAGAAATTATTTGCCGTCACGACCGCTAAACCCGGCGTTAAGCCGTCGGCCTCCCCCTTATCAATCAAAAGAAACTGCTCGGTTTGAAAATCGCGTCCGATTACATTTGCCAAAACGGTTTTTGGCGGCAACTGAATATTCAATCCCAAACGCTCGCGCAGCACGCTATTCTCCCTCGCCGCTTCTTTTAATAAAATATTTTCCTGCAAAAGTCGCGAATTTTCTTCGCTCAACGCCGCGTTTTCTTTAATTACGTTTTTCAAAGTAAAAAATACCTGCCAGGCGTTAGAAATTTTACCGCCACTCCATTGAAACGCCTTAAGAAAGGGCGAGGTCAAAAAATAGGCGACGTTTTTTGGCGCGGCCAGCCAGCCGTTCAGGCCAAAAAAAATCAGCAGCAAAATAACTGCCAATGCGCCAAAAAAACCAATAATTTTTCGCCGAGAAAGCTTCATCATGCTTCTGGTAATTTTATGACCGCTCACTATTTAGGCGATTCGAGGTATGGCGTAGGAACTAAAACTTCTTTTAATTTCTCCACGTCTTCTAGCACGATACCGCAGCCCCTGACAACGGCGGTTAACGGATCTTCTGCCACTCGCACCGGCATTTGCGTTTCCTGCGCCACCAACTTATCAAGACCGCGCAATAAGCTTCCACCTCCAGCCAAAACTATACCCCTCTCCATAATGTCAGCCACCAATTCCGGCGGCGTCTGTTCAACGGTTGAGCGAATGGCATTAACCAAAATTTTCACCGAGCGCTTCATTGCGTCCCTGATGTCGGTATCGGTAACGATGATTTCTTTTGGCAGGCCGTTGATTAAATCGCGTCCCCGCATTGCCATAGTCAACTCCTCTTGCAGCTCATAAGCCGAACCAATAAGAATCTTTATGTCTTCGGCAGTTTTCTCGCCCAATAACAACTTAAATTCGTCTCTGGCGTGATGAATAATATCCTCGTTCAATTTATCGCCGGCAATGCGCAAGCTTTTACTCACCACAATCCCGCCAAGTGAAATCACGGCAACCTCGCAGGTACCGCCACCGATATCAACAATCATATTACCGGCCGGATCTTGCACCGGCAGGCGTGCGCCGATAGCCGCCGACATCGGCTCTTCAATCAAAAAAACTTCGCCCGCGCCGGCGTTACGCGCCGCGTCTTCAACCGCGCGTTTTTCCACTTCCGTCACGCCACATGGCACGCCAATCACAACTCTTGGCCGCCGCAAAAAACCCATACTGCCTTTTTGCACCTGACGGATAAAATAACGCAGCATCTGCTCGGTCACTTCAAAATCGGAAATTACGCCCTCAACTAGCGGCCGCGTGGCAACAATATGAGCTGGCGTACGCCCCACCATTCTCTTAGCTTCATTGCCGATCGCCAAAATCTCGCCGGTTTTCTGGTTTAGCGCTACGACCGATGGCTCATTTATCAAAATCCCGCGGCCCTTCACATAGACCAGAGTATTAGCCGTTCCCAAATCAATCCCGATGTCATTTGAAATTTTACCAAAAAATTTGCCGAAGACAGACATTTTTATAGCTTTATTTATTCTATAGTATACTACTTTTGCGCTAACGGTCAAACTACGAAGAAAAAAGCCACCCACTTTGGGGTGGCGAAGTTACGCTTTAACAAAACGCATTTTACATGAGACCTTCAGCCCGAGAAGTGCCCACCTGACATACCAATATCAGTAGACCGCCACAATGCGCTAAACAGCATTGAAACTTCAATTTCTGCGCACAGTCGGAACAAAATACGGTTTTATGTAATAAACTACATCGCATCGTATGCCAACGCACTCGCCGATTTCTTCTGTCACGCATTCGGTTAGAAGAAGCAAGACGGAAAAAAGTGCCAGTACATCGCCACTCATCTTCGCACTGAACGTTATTTCCATTACTTCTCCAAGTTACCAGCATTTTTTGACACAACTTGCATTTAATGCGCACTATCAGCATTTTCCTGCCTCCTATTTGAACAGTTCTTGTAATTCTTTCTTTTTGCGCGGCCGAAAATATCCCCGCGCGCCTTTTTTGGAGCTGTGCGGTCCGCCTTTACGTCGCAAAATTTCCACCGTCTTTTGTGGCAACCTCGGCCTGATAAAAGAACTTTTTTTATTTTTCATGGGACGCCTCTTTTGCCTCCACGCCGCGCCAGCCGGGCGTGACTTAAAAATTAATCCCCATTTATCGGCTTAAAAAATCCGCAGCAAATCGCGTATGGTAATTAACAGCATCAAGGCCAAAAGAAAAACGAATCCGGCAGTATGAACCGCCCGCTCCACTGTCTGCTTAACCGGCGAACCTTTGATCTTTTCAATCAGTAAAAAGAGTAATCGCCCGCCATCCAGAGCCGGAAGAGGTAAGACGTTGATTATCGCCAAATTGACCGAAAGCAAAACCGTCAATTGCAGCAAATAGACAAAACCCATCTGTGCGGCTTGGCTCGTCAAAGAATATATACCAACCGGTCCGGTCACGTCCCCCGCCACCTTGCCCTGACTTATCAGTTGCCACAATAAATAGCCGAGCGCTAAAATTGTCGCCCAGGTAATATCTAAAACAGTTACTATCCCTTCATAGATTGCCCTGTACCAGGAGAAAGAAACCGTCGTTACCCGCGCCAGCCCCACTCCCAACGGCCCCTCGTTAGCCGGCGGATTAGCCCGCGGCGTAATCTCAACCGTTATTACATCTTTCCCGCGTTTTAAATCAACAAAAATATTTTTCCCTTTGTTGACATCAGTGAAATCCTGCATAGTGGCAACTTTTTGGATATTACCTATTTCTCCGGATGGCCCGCTCAGCGCGACAATCGTGTCGCCCGCTTTTATTCCGGCCGCGCTGGCGGGTGAACCGATCGCCACATCCGTGATTTGCACCTTGGCGTTGGCAAAATTTTGCGAATCGTCAACGGCTGTTGGCAGACCGATGGCATAACCCAAACTCACCAAAAAAATAGCTAACATGATATTCATGGAAACACCGGCGACTAAAATAGCGGCGCGTCGCCAGATTTTTTTGCTGGCAAAAGAGCGGTAGTCTTGCCGCCCTTCGCCTTCTTCACCAAAAATTTTCACAAATCCGCCGAGCGGAATCAAATTGATAGAATAGACCGTCTCGCCTTTTTTGATTCCCCAGATGCGGGGCGGAAAACCAAACCCGAATTCCTCCACTTTCACATCGTTTTTTTTAGCAACCAAATAATGCCCTAACTCATGGACAAAAATCAAAATGCCAAGAATGATTATAAAAATAATTACCGTAATCACAAAATATAATGCACAACTGCGAATTAATGCTAAACATACAGGCTGCGAAAAACGACAGACGCGGTGTCTCGCTGCGGCGGAACGAACGAGTAAAACTGGCGAATAAATCCCCCCATTATAGGCTCACTTCCCTGGTATTCTGGCTTGCCCTTCGGGTGATTTACCGCCCATCCACGGGCTTGCGCCGCGAATCTATGGTGTGAGGATAAAATTTTCTCGCTGGAGAAATTTTATGTTTCCAAAATTATTTTCCTGCGCCTTTAACTCTAGATTGTCATTATTTCCTTCTCTTTCATCTCGCCCATTTCGTCTATTTTATTATTATAATTATCAATCACTTTCTGCAGTTCGTCTTTGCCGCGAAATTTATCATCTTCGCGGATTAACCCCTGCCGCTCGCCTTCCTGAATTTCTTTCCAGACCTGCTCTCTTAAAGAACGCACCGAAATTTTTGACTCTTCCATTTTCTGATGTAAAGCCCGAACCAGTTCTTTCCGGTTATCTTCGCTCAGCGACGGTATTATCACTCTGATTGTTTCGCCCGAGACCGCGACGCTCAGGCCCGTACGCGAACGAGTAATAGCTTTTTCAATATCTTTAATGACATTGGCGTCCCACGCCTGCACCATTAAAGTTCGGGCATCGGAAACCGTAATAGCAGCTAACTGTTTAAGCGGCGTGCGCGAATTATAGCATTCCACCTCCACTGTTTCAATCAGAGCCGGACTGGCACGCCCCGTTCGCAAAGAAACCAGTTCCTCTTTAAAGCGCTCCAGCACCCTGTCTAAATTAGGTTTTATTTTATTGATAATATCTTTATACATAATCGAATGTTAAAAAATTATTCGGGATCGTGCATCCCCGCATACAAAATATTTGAATTACGAAAATCAACCGCGATAATTTTAACGCGCCGCGAAGTCGCCATGGGATGAACCGACCAGTTTTGACCGCCATCATCGCTGCGATAAATCACATTGCCGGCCGCGTAATACAAAGTCGCGGTGTTTGACGGATCCAACGCCACGGCCTGCACCGACACGGATTCCGGCGGTATCACGATACTTATTTTCTGCCAGTTTATCCCGCCGTCGCTGCTTTTAAGCAAACCCGACCGGGAGCCAACGTACAAAACATCGGGGTTGTGAGAATCCATAACCAGCGTTTTGATGCCATCGGATTCGGGAAAATTGCCAAGTTGTTCCAACTTTTGCCAGGTGTTGCCCTTATCTAAGCTTTTGTAAGCGCCCTGCCGGAAAGTGCTGACATAAACTACGCTTGCATTGCGCGGATTGACTTTAATATCGGTAATGACATCGTCAAACCATTCTATCACGTTCCAAGTTTTGCCGTAATCGGCGCTTTTCAAAAATCCGCCTTCTGCCGTACCCATATAAATAATGGAATCCTCAACGGGGTCAATTGCCACGGCAAAAATTGCGTAACCCGTGCGCGACACACGATAGGTTTCTTCCCAGCTGGCGCCGCCGTCGCTGGAACGGAAAAAACGACCGAATTTATCTTGATATGTGCCGATGAAAATAATATTGGTGTTGCGCTGGTCAATCGCGAAATCATAGACATTCGCCCGTTTATTCAAGGCGCCGTTTTTATCATTCAAAAAAGACCAGCTGTCGCCCCCGTTTTCGCTTTTATAAATTCCTTCGCTGCGGGTCCCCAAATATAGGGTTTGGGAATCAGCCGGGTCAATGCTGATTGTCAAAATATTGAATAACCCGATGTTTTGATTTTCGGAAACGGTTATTTTTTGCTGCCAGTTTTCGCCGCGCTCGGTTGATTTAAAAACTCCGCCGTCGCGCGAAAGCGAACAGGAAAAAGGAAAAGCCGCTAAAAAAGCAGAAAAAACAAAAGGGCAAACAATAAAAAATGAAAAGCGTCTTTTCATAATTACTACGAATTAAAAAATAAAAATGCAAAATCACAGATTAAAATCATAAAATTTTTAAATTTAAAATTAGACCGATCCTAACTTACAAAGTTATAATTTCATCAGCATCACTTCTAAAGTCAGTCTTGCATTAAAGCTCGGATTCCCTAAAATCGCCTGTGCTTTTTGAATTTCCCTCAGCGAATTTAATAGGTTGCGCGTTGCGAAATTTTGCCGCGGAGCGCTTTGGCCACCAAAAATCGTGAACTGTTCGCAGCCGACGCTTTCCAGTAGTTTATCGCGCAAAAAAATCGTCCACTGCTCTAAAGCCGCCTGCGCTACCGGGACATTTTCGCTTAAATCCCTTGCCAAATCAAAACGCGAAGCCAGATCGGCACGCAATATTTTTTTGAAATCTTCGATATTTCTTTGCTGCTCAATAATCAGCTGCGGCTCTTTCAATAATTTTGCTGCCCGGCCCGGCCGGCCGGCCGACAGCTTCATCGCTTTTTCCAAATCCGTTTCTCTTTTACACAATAATTTAAGCGCGGCAAACATTTCTTTTTCCGGCACCGCCAAAAATTTAACCAGCTGACAACGAGAAATAATCGTCGGTAAAAGCGTCTGCCAATTTGAGCTTATTAAAATTATCAAAGCCCGGCCGGTTGGCTCTTCTAGTGTCTTCAAAAAAGCATTCACCGCCTCTCGAGTTAACCAATTGGCTTCTTCGATAATCGCCACTTTATATTTTGCGCTATAGGCCGATAGGCTTATTTGATGCTGCAGCGCCTTAATCTCATCTATCCCGATTTCGTATGTCTTAACCACGCCGTTTTTTTCCTCTTGACGCGCCTGCAAAATAAAAACATCAGGGTGCTGATTTTTAACGATATCCAGACAATTTTTACACTCATTGCAGGCCGATTTTGGAGTCTTGTTTTTTTGTTCGCAAAGCAGCCACTTAACAAATTCCAGCGCCAGAGTTTTTTTGCCGATTTCCGAGGGCCCGACGAATAAATAAGCGTGCGCCAGCCGCCCGTTTTGCGAGCTTTTTATCAAATAATCCCAAATTCGCTGATGACCGATAAGCATATTTATTAATTATATTATATCCATTTTCACCGAAAAAGAAAAGCCCTCGGAACTTTATAGAACATTCCGAGGGAATATGGATTGAACAACCAATGCGTTGGTGTTAAGAAAGAACTAAGCAGCTTGATTGCCTGCTCCGGCATCGCTGACAAATTGAGCGAAAAGTGCCTCCTTAGACTTTTGGCCCAGCTGAATACCGTAATCTTTGCACAGGCTCCAAAATGGTCCCGCCGCCTGCATATCAGCTAGTCCATCATCCGATCCCTTATGGCGTATCAGTGCCCAAAGATATAATGCCCTTATTGCCATCAGCATTTTTTCGGTCCGAGCAGTATCCACGACCCAACTTATGGGAAATCGCTTTTTCGCAACACAATTTTTCACGATTTCTTCGGCTTTCTCCGCAGAGTACAAGCCCATTTTTATCATAGCTTCAAAAAAACTGCTGAGGACAATTGCTTTTTCTTCCTCATCAAAATCGATTCCGCAAGCATGATGAATCAATGTCCAGAAAAACGACATATTCTCAACCCGGATCGGTTGATACAAGTCGCAGCCAATGTAACTACGATCTGAAGCCCAGGCAAACAATAATCCATCCCGGTTGATAATTTTAATCAACAACGATTTGTTTCTTTTTGCCTCCTCCCATGCCGCCTGAATCATACTTTCAAAATCAACCTTTTCCGTAGTCAAAGGACACCTCGCAGTTTAATTGTTAAACAACTATTATGCCATTTTTACAGTAAATTATAGCCAATTTCGCGTAAAAAATCAATTATTTCTTTTTTAAATCGTTCTGTCGAAAAAGTCTCGGCCCACTGGCGAATAACCGAAGAATTGTAGGCGGCCAGATTTTCGCGCAACCGCCTTACCCCGTCGGCCAAAACTTCGGGTGTGGCAGCGTCAAAAAATTCGCCGGTTATGCCTTCTTTGATTGTTTCCAGCGCTCCGCCGGCTCGCAGCGCCAGCACCGGTTTACCAAAGCTCATCGCCTCAACGGGCGCGATGCCAAAATCGTCTTCGCCCGGAAAGATAAAGGCCTCGCAATTTTTATAATAATTGCCGACTTCGCGATCCGTCTGCCAGCCAATAATTTTTATGTTGGACTTGGCAATTTTCTGCAAATATTTCTTTTGCGGCCCTTCGCCGATGACAACCAACGGCAAATCCAGTTTGTTAAACGCCTCAATTGCCACATCAATTTTTTTATAGGGAGTTAGCTGCGAAACTATCAAATAATATTTTTCTGTGTTTTTGTCGTCGTCTTTTGCCGCTTGCCCTTTGCTATTTGCCATTATTACCGGCGGATAGATTACCTTCGCTTCGCGGCGGTAAAATTTTTTAATACGCTCGGCCGTCACTTTTGAATTAGCGATAAAGTAATCAACGCGGTTACTGGCCGAACGGTCCCAAAGACGCAAATAGTTAAGCATCATTTTAATAATCAAGCGCCGACCCCCGCCCAATTGCTGTTCGTCCAGATACGTAAAAAAATAATCCCAAAGAAATCTGGCGGGATTGTGACAATAGCTGACATGCACGGCGCGCGGGCGTGTAACCACACCCTTGGCGAAAGCCGAAGAAGATGAAATTACCAAATCAAATTCGCGCAAATCAAATGTCTCTGGCGCGGTGGGCAAGAACGGCAAAAGGTATTTGTGGCGGACACGCAGAAATCGGGGAAATTTTTGCAAAAAAGAGGAACACACTTTTTCCGACGCAAACCAACCGCCCATTTTTTCTTCATCGTACAAAAGCGTATAAATCGGCGCCTCCGGAAACATTTTTGCCAACTCCAAAAGCACCCTCTCCGCCCCTCCAAATCTGATAAGATAGTCATGAACCAGAGCGACCTTCACCGTTGGCTACAGATTACAGATTGGATACAGATATACAAATAGAAATTACTCACATCTGTAGATCTGTAAGATATCCGTAAATCTGTAAGCTAATGCTAACTTAATAAGACATCCAGCATTTCTTTCGCGCACTTTTCCCAGCTAAATCTTTTTACGTTCTCAAGACCCGATTGTATTAGTTTATCACGCAAAACCAAATCGTCAATCAGCCGTTTGACGGCTTTCGCAATCTCTGGCGGGCTTTTCGGGTCAACAAGCAACGCGCCTTCACCGGCAACTTCGGGCAAAGACGAAACGCTTGAGGTCACCACCGGCACGCCCGCAGCCTGCGCTTCAAGCACCGGCAAGCCGAAACCCTCGTAAAAACTAGGGAATAGAAATATATCGGCGTTAGCAAGTAAAACCTGTTTTTCATTTTCGCCGATATAACCAAGTTCTTTAATTCCTAATGCCAAATTTCTAATTTCTATTAAATGCCCAATTTTTAATTTTAAATTTTCGTATCCAAAACCCGGCGCGCCGGCCAGAATCAACAGGTGCGGAATTTGATATTTTTCTTTTAAGATTTTATACGCTTCTAAAATTCCTGCGACGTTCTTTTTTGTCTCTGTCCTTCCCAGATACAACAAATACGGTTTTTCAATTTTTAACTTTGAATTATGACATCCGCCTTTTAATTTTTCGCTTCTAACTTCTACCCCATGACGCACCACCCCAATTTTTTCCGCCTCAGCGCCATACAGTTTTATCAAATCTTGCTTTGTATTTTCCGATACCGCAATAATTTTCCTCCCATGCCTCACTGCGTATTTGGTGCTCCAGCGCAAATAAAGCCGGCTCAAAAAAGAATAATACTGCGGAAAATATTCATATTCCAAGCCGTGAATTACTACGATTGAATTATCGGGATGTATCAACGGCAAAATATGAACCGGGACGAACAAAACATCCGGCGGCCGCCTTAGCATCTCCCAAGCCAAACGAATCTGCGTCCACAAAAACGGCAAAGGCCAGCGTAAATCTTTAATAATAAAGTTTTCGGGTAAAGAAAAATCAAAGCAGTTTTTCTTTAAAACTTCAGCTGATAAATACAAAAAAAAGCGATGCTCGGTTGCTTCCGGAAGCATCGTTAAATATTTGATGAGCTGATAAGCATATTGCTCGACACCAGTCCGCGGCTGCTTTATCGCGGCAGTGGCATTAATACCAATGATCATTTTATTCTATTTTTTGCTCATAATAGACCGCTTATAAACATCCAGATGCTCAAGAGCCACGCCCGCACCCTTGGCTACACACAACCGAGGATCCTCCGCCCGATAACAAGATACGCCCGTGGCTTTCTCAATAAGTTCAGCAAGATTGCGCAACAGCGCACTGCCGCCCGATAGGATCATTCCCTTATCCATCACATCGGCCGAAAGTTCTGGCGGCGTCTCCTGCAGTACTGCTTTAACCGTCTGTACTATTTCGCGCAGCTGTTCGGCAATCGCGTCAGTAATCTCATTGGTTTTTACCTCAATATTTTTTGGTAAACCGCTGATTAAGTCCCTTCCCCGCATTTCATAAGTTTGCTCTTCTTTTGCCGGCACGGGCAAGGCCGAACCGATGGCTATTTTAATTTCTTCGGCCGTGCGCTCGCCGATTGCCAAATTATGTTTTTTGCGCACATATTCGGTAATGGCTTGGTCAATCTTGTTGCCGCCAACGCGCGCCGAGGCCCAAGCCACAATACCACCAAGGGAGATTACCGCCACTTCCGAAGTACCGCCACCAACATCAATAATCATATGGCCGGCGGCTTCGTTGATCGGAATACCGGCGCCGATCGCAGCCAGCACCGGCTCTTTTACCACATAAGCCGCTTTGGCGCCGGCGTTAAGCGTTGCGTCAATCACGGCGCGCCGTTCTGTTGAAGTAATACCGGCCGGTACTGCCACCATTACTTCCGGCCGGAAAATCCGGAAAGCACCCGTGACTTTATTTATAAAATAACGCAGCATTGCTTCGGTTAAACGATAGTCGGCAATCACGCCGTCTTTCATCGGCTGGGAAGCGACGATAGTTTCGGGAGTGCGGCCAAGCATTTCTTTGGCTTCGTTGCCCACAGCTAAAATCCGGTTTTCGCCCAGCGACACCGCCACCACGGTGGGCTCGTCAATAATAACACCCTTGCCCGGTACGAAAACCAAAGTGTTAGCCGTGCCTAAATCAATACCGATTTTTTTGATAAACACAATCCAATTGTTCAATTTATCAATTGTTCAATTGAACAATTGATAAATTGCTTTTTAAACTCGCCTTATATCCGCGCCTATTCGCTGTAATCTTTCTTCAATTTTCTCATATCCTCTGTCCACCTGATAAATATCCGAAATTTGCGACTCGCCTTCCGCCACGAGCGCCGCGATAATTAAAGTGGCACCGGCGCGTAAATCAAAACTTGTAATTTCTTTGCCATAAAGCGGCGTTGGTCCGGTAATTATGGCGCGATGAGGGTCAAGAATTTTAGCATCCGCGCCCATCTTTACCAACTCATTAATATATTTGAATCTCCCTTCATAGAGCGGATCATGAATTAAACTCGTGCCCTCGGCTTGCGTGCAAAGCACGGCCAGAGGCGCCTGTAAATCCGTGGGGATACCCGGGTATGGCAAAGTTTGTATTTTGACGGCTTTTAGCCGCGCAGTTGGCGCAACTTCAACAATGTTCTTTTTAATTTCGAAATTTACCGCCATCTCCTTGAGTTTTTCCAGAAACAAATCAAGGTGCGCGGACAAAATATTTTTCACTTTTACCCGACCTCGCGTGGCGGCAGCAGCGATAATAAAAGTTCCGCCCTCAATCGGATCAGGCATGAGCTTATGGCGCGCGCCGTGTAAATTTTTGACTCGTGTAATTTCGAGATTGTGGGTGCCGCTCCCTTTTATTCGCGCGCCCATTTTTTTCAAAAAAACCGCCAGTTCCGTAACATGCGACTCGGCTGCGGCGATGCTAACAGAAATTTTTCCCGCTCCCAAAACGGCCGCCATCATCAAATTTTCGGTGGCTGTCACTGAAAATTCGCGCAGCACGATACGCTTTGTTGACTTGTCAAAAAAGTTTCTTGTTCGCTTGATAATATAAAAATTCTCCTCTTGCTCAATTTCCGCGCCCAACTGTCGCAGCGCTTCAAAATGCGTGTCCACCGGCCGGCTGCCGATGATGCAGCCGCCCGGATGGGTAATTTTAAAATCGCCTTCACGCGCCAACAGCGCTCCCAAGGTCAAGATTGATGAACGCATCTGACAAACCTTACGCTGATCAATTTTCTCTGGCGCGATATTTTTGGCGCATAACCGTACCTGCCGCTCGTTGAGCCATTCAACTTTTACTCCGATACTTTGCAAGATTTCAATCATCCGAAAAACGTCTTCAATCAAAGGAAGGTTATCAACTTCGCAGGGTTCATCGGTCAATAAACAGGCGGCTAAAATGGGCGTGGCCGCGTTTTTGGCGCCCCGCACTTCAATTTCGCCTTTCAGTGATTTCCCGCCCCTGATAACAAATTTCTGTTCGGGCATATTACTTATAAATCTTAAGCGAAATAAACATTACTGACAAGAGCCGCCATTTATTTGATATAATTTGCTATTTGAGTCACCAAGTCGCTATAATTGAATAAAGCTCCCCGCGGCAAAGCCGTTCGGCATCTGCGGAATTCTCCAGAGCCTTTAACCCTGCTTTGCCAATGCTTCGCAGGATTCTCCTCGCCTTCATCCCAGCAACTTACTGCGGGGCATTCGGCGAAAGAGAATAAACATATGAACAGACGTTTGCGCCGTTTAATTTTCTGGATTTTCGTACTCATCTTCATTCTAGCCACCCCGCCCACGATTTTATACAGCATGGGTTATTCTTTTGATTTACAAAATTTTTCGCTGGTGCAGACCGGTGGCCTTTATTTTTCTTCGCTTCCCAACGACGCCGAAATCGCGCTAAACGGACAAGAAACAAACAAAAAAACTCCCGTTTTTTTATCACACCTCCTGCCGCGCGATTATCAAATAACTGTCGGTCAAAATGGTTTCTATCCTTGGCAAAAAACATTGCGCGTTGAACCGAAACTCGTGACCGAAGCAAGAAACATCCTATTATTTCCCGAAAAGTCGTCGCCCGAACGCACGGCTGAAAACGTCACTACAACCATCCCGTATTTTTTGCTTTCCGCAAACGAACGGCAGAACGGACAGGTGGCGCAAAAAATAGCTTCTTCAAACTTAGGCTGGCTTTATCAAGACGGCGAAATTTATTACGTTGCCACTTCAAGTATTATGCTTTATCGCGCTGATTTAAGCGGCTCCATTTTGGAACAAATTTCGCGCGACTCCTTGCCGCTTTCAAATTATCGAATTATTACAAACGATGGCAGAAATTTTTTACTGCTTGCCGACAGCGGCGAACTCTATATGCTCAAGCGCGGTGAAAGTATTTTCCGAAAAATAGCGGAGCAAGTGGTCAACGCGCAAATGTCTTATGATAATAAAAAAATTACTTGGTCCAGCAATAGCGAAATCTGGGTTTATTGGCTTGCCGATATTTTAATCCAGCCCTATCACTTGGCTGACAACAAAGAACTGATAACCAGATTTTCGCAAAAAATCTCTCAAGTCATATTTTATCCAGATAATGAACATCTTGCTTTTGTAATCGGTAATCAAATTAAAATCATTGAACTTGACGGCCGCGACCGTCGCAACATTATTGATTTTATCAACACACCGGATCCCGAAATTTATTTTGACGAAAAAAACGGCTACTTCTATTATCTGACCGGCGAACAATTATTCCGGTTGAAATTGCCGTATTAAAACCGCGAAAGCAACTAACTTATTTTCTGAAAAACTCTCCGTAAAATTTACGTTGTCTCCTTCTCTCCTGTCGGCAGGCAGAAATGAAACAATACAGACAAAAACCGAGAAACTAAAAAGCACCCGAGCGGATGCTTTTTTTAGTTAAAATAATAACTGCTGGTTTTGTTCAATGTTTACCGTTTATTGTTTACTGTTTGTAATTACCGCTTGCTCCATTGTGGCGCCCGCCTTGCTTTTTTCAAACCGTACTTACGCCGTTCTTTAACTCGCGGGTCGCGCTTGAGATAACCGGCCTTTTTCAATTTTTTACGAAAATCGGCGTTGAACAAAACTAGGGTGCGCGCCAAGCCATGACGCAACGCTTCAGCTTGACCGCGGATACCGCCGCCTTTAACCTGCACCTCAACTTCAAAACGTCCCAGCGACTTTAACCGGCGCAACGAGGCCTCCGCAATCTGCTGTAGCTCAATAGTCGGAAAATACTGCTTATAAAACTTCCCGCTAACCGTAATTCTTCCTTCATCTTCCTCAAATGGTTTAGCGGTGAAAAGACGGACGCGAGCGGTTGATTCTTTACGCCGTCCCACTGCCTCAAAATATTTCCTGACTTTTCTGGAACGAATTTCTTCTTTTTCCTGTTCGGCACTTTTAGTTTCCGCTTTTACCGTTTCAATTTTCGTCGCCTCAACAACCTTTTCCGATTCAGCCGCTTCGTTTTTGACGACTTTCTTTTTATTTTTGATAGTTTTTACCCTAGGCATATTATTTTTATATTTCCTTCTTGTATAATTTTAAATTTTTCATGATTTTATCGCGAGTCCTGTTTTTGGGCAGCATGCCATAAATCGCGCGCCAAAGCGCTTGGCGCGAATCCTTTTCCATCAATTCTTCCAATGATTCCTGTTTTAAACCGCCCGGATAACCGGAGTGCCGCCGATATAATTTTTGTTTCAATTTTTTGCCGGTGACCTTAATATTGTCAGTATTGAAAATTACCACCTGATTTTGCGAAGTCAAACGATGCAAAAAATCTATCTGATTTTTCCCGCGTAAAAACACCGCAGCCTGCACGGCTAAACGGCCCAGTGTCTTCCCCGCAGCGTCCAAAACGTATTCTTTTTTTTGCATCTGCTCACCTTTCATAAATTATCTACGAAAACAAATAACGTTTTCTTATTTTCGTATTTCGTAAAGTTATTCTACGAACTCGATAATAGCCATCCTCGCTCCGTCGCTCAAACGCCTACCGAGTTTAATAATGCGTGTATAACCGCCTTGCCTCTCTTTGAATCGCGGCGCGATTTCTTTGACTAACTTATTGGCCGCGGCCATCGGCAAAAAACGGCGAAGGTGTCTTTGTCCGGCTAAATTATTCAATTTGGCATAGCTAATCAAACGCTCTACTAACGTTCTCAATTCCTTGGCGCGCGCCTCGCTGGTTTTAATTTTACCCTTAGCCACTAAACTTACTGCCAAACTTTTCATAAAGGCACGCCGAATGTCAGTTGTTCTGCCAAATTTCCGCATGAAAATAATTGCGAATATAAGAATTCAAAACTACTATACTGATAAGTATTATATAGAACCTTATTCTTTTAAGCCCAAACCGAGCTTCCTTAATGCTTTGTTTATCTCATTTATGCCCTTATCCCCAAGCCCTTCAATCTCTCGCAGCGCGACTTCATTTTTCTTAACCAAACTACCGACTATCTTTACGCCGCCGGCCAAAAGC
>Ga0315273_10002644_pt1 | contig 21230 bp, 20 predicted proteins | sample YL17G02_0_MG_FD_205753 | JGI IMG/M metagenome (GOLD analysis project Ga0315273, IMG submission 205753) | Sediment microbial communities from Yellowstone Lake, YNP, Wyoming, USA - YL17G02_0 | ecosystem: Environmental > Aquatic > Freshwater > Lake > Sediment | place: USA: Wyoming | collected... | reverse complement strand
GTCCGAAAACGACGCACTCGAGCAGCGAATTGCCCATCATGCGGTTGCGTCCGTGGGTGCCGCCTGCGATCTCGCCGCAGGCGTACAGGCCCTCGAGCGAGGTCTCGGCCGTCTCGTCGATCACGAGGCCGCCGTTCTGGTAGTGGAGGACCGGGTAGGTGAGAAGTGGCTCCGTCAGAGGGTCTATGCCGGCGCCGCGATAGCGACGCAGCATGTACGGCAACGAGGTGTCCGCGTCAGCCTCCGAAATCCGCGTCGTGTCGAGGTAGACCGCGGGGCGGCCGTCCTCGGTCTCGACGCCGCGACCCGCCGCGACCTCATCGAAGATCGCTTGTGACACTATGTCACGAGGTCCAAGCGAGTCGGTGAACTCCTCGCCGTCGGCATTCAGGAGCACGGCGCCGTAGGCGCGCGTCGTCTCGGGGATCGAGTACCCCTGCATCGTCACGGGCCAGGCACCGCCGTTCGGGTGGTACTGCAGCGCGTCGAGGTCGCGCGCCTCCGCGCCGAGGCCGAGTGCGATCGTGGTCACCTCGCCGGTCGCGTTCGGGTGATTCGTGGAGAGCTCGTGACGGAGTTCGGCTTCGGCAAAGCAACGGCCGCCGGCCGCCAGAACGACGGTGCCGGCATCGATCGCGATCGCATCGCCGTCCTTCACGTCGAAGGAAGCGCGCCAGCCCCGTGCGTTGGGCTCGAGCGCCGCGAGGGCGTGGTTCGCGAACGTCGTCGCGCTGCCGGCCTCGTGCGCCTCGCGGAGGGCCTTCGTGATCGCGTGCCCGGTGCGGTCGCCGACCTGGAGCAGGCGCTTGCGGGCGGCGCCGCCACAGCGGGCGAGGCGGTAGCCACCGTTCTCCCTCGTGAACGCACAGCCGAGCTCCTCCAACCAGAGGATTGCCGATTGGGCATCTCCGGTAAGGATCTCGACGAGCCGTGCATCGGCGGTCTCGTGGGACGAGCGCATCACATCTTCGGCATGGAGCTCCGGCGAGTCGTCGGCCGCGAAGGCGGCCTGAATCCCGCCCTGCGCCTTTGACGAGTTGTTGGCCTGGATAGAGCCCTTGGTCGCGACGGCAACACGGGAACCTGTCCGTTCAGCGGCAACCGCCGCCGCAAGACCGGAGGCACCACTGCCGACCACGAGCACGTCGAATCTAGCCGTGGCCTGCATGCGAGCAAGCATACCGACTTTCGTTATTCGTTGCATTACATACTCTTATTTCGATGCCCGGACAAATACTCCGACCCGGCTGCGATAGAATTGCTCCATGCCGCAGATCGCCGATGTGATGCGTCCCGACTTCATCGAGGTCGCCCCCGAGGACACGCTGGGCGAGGTCGCCGAGCGGATGACCGCGATGAACGTCGGCGCCGTTGTCGTCAAGGATCACGGCACGCTGATCGGGATTCTGACCGAGCGTGACCTGCTGAAGGCGATGGCTGCCCGCGTCCACTCGAGTGAGGCGCGAGTCCGCCAGTGGATGACGGCCGACCCCGTGACCGCATCGATAGACACCGACGTCGAGGATGCTTCGCGGGTGATGCTGGAGCACGGCTTCCGCCACCTGCCGGTGCTCGATGACGAAGGTCAGGTGACCGGCGTCGTCAGCCTGCGGCGCGTTGTCGGTGCCGTTCGGGCGACACATCCCGCCTGAACGCTGGCACTACCCGACGAGTTCTCACAGCCTCGTCGTCGACCTCTCTCGCACGAATGCGACGAATTCCTCCGCGGCGCGGGTCGGTGACCGCCCCGACGCCCGTACGAGCGAGATCTCGCGCTTCGCGTTCATCCCATCGAGCCGCGCTTCGGCGAGAATGCCTGCGGCGAGGTCGGACTCGACGGCGGTCCGCGAGATGAACGTGACGCCGTAGCCGGCCTGCACGGCGCTGCGCACCGACTCCTGGAGGCCGAGCTCGAGCGACGTCGAGAGATCACGCAGGCGGACACCCATGGAGCGGAGCTCGTCCTCGACAACCTGCCTGACGCCGGCGCCTGCCTGCATCAGGATCAGCGTCTCGCTTCGAAGGTCGTCGAGACCGATGGTGCGGCCTGCGAAAGGATGCCCCGGAAGACAGATCAGGATCACCTCGTCCTCGAGGATCGGCTCGAAGCGGACGGCGCGGTGGCGGCGTGCAGCGCCGACGATGCCGAGCTCGAGCTCGCGGTCGGCGACGAGATCGACAACGGCCTGCGTGTCGTGAACCTCGAGCGCAACGCGTAGATCCGGGTGATGCAGCTGGAACTCGCACAGGAGAATCGGCACCGCGACCGCGGCGGGGCCGGTCGACGCCCCGATCGACAACTCACCCGTGAGGGCACCGGCGCTCTCGGAGGCGACCTCGTCGAGTATCTGCTCCTCGAGCTGCAGGAGGCGCTGGGCGCCACGGAACAGTCGCAGCCCGGCCTCGGTCGGCTCCACCCGACGGCCGGAACGGTCGAGGAGCTGCGTCCCGAGCCGCTTCTCGAGCGCCCGCACCTGGAGTGAAACGGCCGGCTGAGTGACCCCGAGCCGCTCGGCCGCCTGCGAGAAGCTCCGGCGTTCGACAACCTCACAGAAGGCAGCGAGCTGACGCGTGTCCATAAGCGGATCTTATCTCCTTCCCCGAGAAGATCGCGCCCGGCAAACGTGAAACGACTCGGAAGGGGAAGGAGGCTGATCTGAGGCTCCACCTGTGGGTGGTGTCTAATCCCGAGCAATAGAGCTCTTTTCGCGGATCGGGATCACCGGAGGGAGCATCAGGCGGCCGTGTGGCGCGAGTGTATAACACTTCTTTGTATTCTCACGATGGTGTTGTATAATATGACTGTGTATACGGGGAATCCGTTCACCTTCGGCAACCTCGCGCTCGACGATGCGTTCGTCGACCGCGAGAACGAGCTCGAGGCTCTACTCGGCGACCTCCGCAGCGGCCAGGACGTCCTCCTCGTTGCGCCTCGCCGTTACGGCAAGTCATCACTCGCGCTCCGTGCAGTACAGGCGGCGCTACGGGAGGACATTCTGGTCGCGAGCTGTGACCTCATGCGCACGCCCACGAAAGAGCGATTCGCGGCGGCGCTCGCGAAGACGATCCACGATGATCTGACCTCGCCCGTCGACCAGGCGCTCGACCGGGCTGGGGGTCTCTTCCGGGGTCTCCGCATCCGTCCGACGATCGAGCTCGATCCCGACGACGGCAGCCTCAGCTTCTCGTTCCGCGCGGGCCGTTCCGGCTCGGACATCGACGACACGATCGAGCGCCTCCTCGAGCTACCCGGCCGCATCGCGGCCGAGCGCAAACGCCGGGTCGCAGTCGTGTTCGACGAGTTCCAGGAGGTCGTGAGCCTCGATCCGAAGCTTCCGAACCTGATGCGGTCAGTGTTCCAGGGTCAGCCCCACGTCTCGCACGTGTATCTCGGCAGCAAGCGTCACGCGATGCAGGCGATCTTCAACGATCGCAACGAGCCGTTCTGGCGGAGCGCTCGCCAGATGGAGCTCGGGCGGCTCCCCGAGGCTGCCCTCGCGGCTCACCTGCGGGAGCGCTTTCAAGCCACGGGGCGGGAGGCGAACGACGAGGCCGTGATGCACATCCTCGCCGTCACCGACGGTCACCCCTACGCGACCCAGGAGCTCGCGTTCTTCACGTGGCTCCACGTCCCACATGGGCACGTGGCCTGTGAGAAGGATGTCGAGGCTGGGTTGGCCGACGTCCTCAGGGCTGAGCACAACAACCTCTCCCGCCTCTGGGAAGAGTGCACCCGAAACGAGCGCCTCGTCCTGCTCGCACTTTGCGCCGGCCCGTTGAGCCTTTTCAGCGAGAAGACGCGCGAGCACGCCGGTCTGCCGGCAGCCACCTTCGTGCAGCGCGCGGCAAAGGCCCTCGTCCGCGACGATACGGTCGAGCAGCTCCCCGACCGGCGCTACCGGCTCGCGGAGCCGTTCCTCGCCGAGTGGCTCGATCGCGACCGGTCGACCAGGATGGAGCACGGAGCATGAAGGTCTGGGTCGACATGACGAACTCGCCGCACGTGCCTTTCTTCCGGCCGTTGATCAGGCTGCTCGAGGAACGTGGCCACGACGTTCGCGTGTCCGCGCGCGACTTTGCTCAGACGCTAGAGCTTCTCGAGGCCGCCGGCATCGGCCACGACGTCATCGGGCCTCCGCATGGAGGCGCCGGTACGGCCGGGAAGATCCACGCCATGGGCTTGCGGCTCCGAGCGCTGCGAACCTGGGCCCGGCCACAACGATTCGACGTCGCCCTCTCGCACGCCTCACACGAGCTCCCGCTCGCCGCCCGCTCCCTCGGGGTGCCGTCGTCGTATGCCTACGACTACGAGTTCGCGCGCGCCCAGCACACGCTCGGCTCCCGCGCCGCGACCCGGGTCGTCGCACCCGATGCGATCCCGCAGGAGCGCCTCGACCGGCTCGGCGCGACGGCCGCCAAGGTGCGCCGCTATCCAGGGCTGAAGGAGGAGTACTACCTCTCAGGATTCTCCCCCGACACGGCCGTGTTGAGCGAGCTCGACCTCGATCCGTCACGCGTGCTCGTCGTTGTGCGCACGCCACCGGAGGTCTCGCTCTACCATCGCCACGGCAACCCACTTTTCGCCCGAGTTCTCGAGCGGCTCGGCAACGACCCGACCGTACAGGCGGTTGTCCTTCCGCGCACCCCGGCTCAGCGTGACGGCCTCCGAGAGGCGGTGCTTCCTTCGCTCGTCGTGCCCGAGCACGCGATCGATGCGCAGAGCCTGATTGCGCTCGCTGATCTCGTCGTCTCGGCCGGCGGCACGATGAATCGCGAGGCTGTGGCACTCGGGACGCCTGTCTGGACAACGTTCGCAGGAAAGCTCGGCTCGGTCGACGAGGCGTTGATCGCGCAAGGACGGCTGGCCGAGCTGACGGATGCGGGTGCTCTCGTGCTCGCGAAGAAGACGGCGGCGCCCGCCGGGACGCTTCGGAACCCCGAGCTGATGCTCGACCTGCTCCTGTCCGCGCTCGGTTGAGGCGAGCCCGCGCTCACGCGCGGTCGACGCTGCGCGTCTACGAGAGCGTGACCGCGGCCGACGATACGCGCCTCGGCTCGCTGACGATCCGGCTCAGGGCTTCGACGAGCTCCACGGTGTGGCCCTCCTCGACGAGGCGCTCAAGGACGGCGAGCTCCTCGTTGAGCCACGCCGCCACGACCGGAGGGCGAGCGATCCGCTCGATCTTTGGGTGGAGGCTCGGCGAGACCACCTCACCGTCGCCGACGAGCACCTCGTGGAGCTTCTCCCCGGGGGCGGGCCCTATCACCTCGATCGGGATCTCTGTCCCGGGCTCCTTGCCCGACAGTCGAATCATGTTCTCGGCCAGGTCGATGATCCGCACGGGCTCCCCCATGTCGAGTACATAGACCTGCCCCCGCTCGGCGATGGCCCCCGCCTGGACGACGAGCTGCACCGCCTCGGGGATTGTCATGAAGAACCGCGTCATCTCCGGGTGGGTCACCGTCACCGGGCCGCCCTTCGCGATCTGCCTCCGGAAGATCGGGATCACCGAGCCCGAGGAGCCGAGCACGTTGCCGAAACGCACGGCAACGAACCGCGTCGGGACGTCGGCCCGGTGCCCCCACGTCTCGACGATCCATTCGCAGAGCGCCTTTGACTGCCCCATGACCGTCTTCGGATTCGCCGCCTTGTCCGTCGACACGAGCACGAATCGCTTCGCACCGAACTCGACGGCGACATCCGCCAGTGTCCGGGTCCCGAGGGTGTTGTTCCGCACCGCCTCGATCGGGTTCGCCTCCATCATCGAAACGTGCTTGTATGCAGCCGCGTGGAAGACGACGCCCGGCCGGTACCTGTCGAACACCTGCCGCATCTTGACGCCGTCCTTGACATCCGCCACGACAGGGACGCCGGCCGGGAACCGGCGCTCGTGAACGAGCTCACGGTCGATCTCGAACAGCGCCGGCTCCGAATGATCGACCATCACAAGTCGTGTGGGACCGAGCCGAGCGAGCTGCCGGCAGAGCTCGGAGCCGATCGAGCCACCCGCTCCCGTGACCATCACGACCTCGCCCGAGATGTAGCCGGCAATCGCCTCGAGATCGACCTCGACCGGCTCTCGCCCGAGCACGTCCTCGACCTCGACCGGCCGCAACTGCGTCGTCAGGCCGTAGTCGCCGCCCACGAGCTCGGTCAGCCCGGGCAACGTCTTGACCGGTAGGCCTGCGCCTCTCGCCGCTTCGACGACCCTGCCGCGCACCTCGCCCGAGGCCGACGGCAGTGCGATCAGCACCTCGTCCGGCCGCCGATCGCGAATCAGAGTCGGCAGGTCGGCCGTCGTGCCCAGAACGCGGATGCCATGCAGGCGCAGATTGCGCTTCCGCGGGTCATCGTCGACGATCCCGATCGGCGTGTAGCCGAGGCCTGGATTGCGCAGCATCTCCTTGATCACGAGCTGCGCCGCATCTCCGGCTCCGACGACGATCGCCTCCTTGCCGCGCGCGACGACCTGCCCGGGTAGCGGCCGCTCGATCAGGGTCCGGGCGAGCAGGCGCGACCCCGCGACGAACGCGAGACACAGGAGTAGGTCGATGAACCAGACGCCCTTCGGCACGCGCGCCGGGTGGAACTCGAGGAGCGTGAAGGTGAGGAACGTGGCGAGCGTTGCGAGCGCAACCCCTCGAAGCGCCGTCCACATGTCGCGCGTCGAGACGTACCGCCACCACCGGTTGTAGAAGCCCACCAGCGCGAACACCGTCAGCTGGATCGCCACGACGACGAGGATGATCTCCCAGTCGAGATAGTGGTTGTAGTAGACCGGCCGCCCCTGGTCGAACCGGAGCAGCCACGCAAGCGTCCAGGCGGAAGCGATGATCCCTGCGTCGGCGGCGATTTGCCACACCGCGTGTCGGTTGAACGGGGATCTCACAGCAGGTCGGTAGCAAGGAGCGAGGGAGACGTCACGCTACCTCCGGTCCCGGCCGCTCAGTCCCGGTTTCTCATGCGGCCGCAACACCCACGGCGGCGAGCACCGTCGCAACGACCTGCTCCTGCTGGTCGGCGCTGATGCAGCCCCACATGGGCAAGGCAAGGTTGTCCGCGGCCGCACGCTCGGTCTCGGGAAGCGAGCCCGGCCCGTAGCCTAGGTAGCGCATCGCGGGCTGCAGGTGCAACGGCGTCACGTAGTAGGAAGCCGACGCGATGCCGGCCTCGGTCAGTGCGGCGGCGATCCGAGCGCGGTCGGGAGTCCGTACCACGTACATGTGGTAGACGTGGCCCGACTCGTCGAGCGGTACATCGACGACGTCGCCGAGCCCGAGCTCCGCGTAGCGCGCGGCGCCCTCGCGGCGCCCTTCGTTCCACCCTGCGAGGCGGGGCAGAAATACGCGGAGCGCAGCGGCCTGGACCGCGTCAAGCCTCGAGTTCGTGCCGACGAGCTCGAAGGTCTGCTTGTCGCGAGAGCCGTGGAAGCGCAACATGCGAACCCGCTCGGCCACCTCGTCGTCGCGGCAGGCGACAAGACCTCCGTCGCCGAGAGCGAACAGGTTCTTGGTCGGGAAGAAACTGAAGGTCGAGCAGACGCCCGCGCTCGCGACGCCGGGGGCTCCGAACGCCTGCGCCGAGTCCTCGATCAGCGGCAGCCCAAGGACTGAAAGCTCGGCGAGCGCAGCGGGGCGGCCGAACAGATGCACCGGCACGATCGCCTTCGTCTGTGGCGTGATGCGCGCGGCCGCGTCCTCGGGGTCGAGGTTGAGGCTGACGGGATCGATGTCTGCAAACACGGGGGTCGCGCCGACGCGCGCTATCGCCTCTGACGTCGCGTAGAACGTGAACGACGGGCAGATCACTTCGTCACCCGCGCCGATCCCCATCGCCTCGAGCGAGAGGACGAGGGCGTCGGTTCCGTTCGCGACGCCGATTGCGTGCGGAACGTCGAGGTAGGCGGCCGATTCACGTTCGAATGCCTCGACCTCGGGGCCGAAGATGAAGCGACCCGACTCGAGCGCCTCGGCGAAGCGCTCCTTGAGCTCCGGGATCAGTGGCGCATATTGCGCCTTGACATCGACAAGCGGAATCACGACGTCCGAGTGTACCGGGCAGCGAGCGTTCCGACCGCCAGGTGCAGGGGAAACGTGCGCGGTCAGGAGGGAGGACGGCGTCCGTAGAGCAGCCGCAAGCCCTTCGCGTCGTCGGGCTGAACAAGGCAGCTCCAGAGCACCCGGCAGGCCGCGAGCCCACAGCGGGAGGCTGCGCCCACGTTGACAACCGGTGCCATCAGAGCGCAGCCGTGGCTCTCATGGCCGAGCCCGAGGACGTGCCCGAGCTCGTGCGCCACAATGGTCGTCGCCACTCTGCGTTTGAGCCCGCGGACAAGCCACACCGTGGTTCCGTCCGGCTCATAGCCGACGTTCGCCCGCCCCTGTTGGCGGAGCGCGCCGTACTGAACAACGACGTCGGCTTCCGCACGGCCCGATGCCGCCTCGAACCGGATCTGGGCACCCGCGGCATTCCAGGCGTGCATAGCGTCTCGCAACGCCACCGGATACCCCGTCGCGTTCCAGACCGTGATCGCCGGGCCCGGCCAGCGGTCGCCCGCTATCGTCCAGCCCTCGGCGGCCGGCGCTGCAGCGAGGACGCAGAGGAGGGCGGCAAGGAGGAGGCGCAGGTCAGGCCTTGCTGACTGCCCGCCGCTTGCGCATAAGGCGCCAACGGAGCCACGCTATCGCGCCCACGAGGGCCGCAGCGACTGCGACGTCCGCATAGCGGAACGCCTCGTGGAAGCTATCCCAGTTCGCGCCGGCGGCCCAGCCGATACCCGCGAACGCGAAGCACCAGATGGCCGAGCCGATCAGCGTCAGCACCGTGTAGCGCAGCAGCGGGACTCCGAAGATGCCGGAGGGGATCGAGACAAACGACCGCACGACGGGAGTCAGGCGCCCGAGCAGCACGGCCCAGTCCTCCCAGCGCAGGAACCACGCCTCTGCCCGCTCCAGCCTGGCGTGATCGAGATGGAGCCAGCGCCCGTGCCGCTCGAGGTACGGCCGGCCGCCGCGGCGGCCGATCTCCCATCCGATCACGGCGCCGACGAGGTAGCCGACCGTCCCCGCGAGCGCCATCGCGAAATACGCGGGCAAGCCCGATGGAAATGTGTGGCCGAAGAGCGTCACCGTCTGCCCGGCGATCGCACCGGAGGCGATGGCCCCGCCGTAGACCATCACGAGCTCGCTGGCCGCCGGGAAGACTGCGTCGACCATCATCAGGACGAAGACCGCGTACAGGCCGTAGTCACCGATGAACTGGGTCAGCGAGCTCGAGAGCGAGGCGACAGGCATCGGGGCACTCTACTTCGCGCGCTTACGGCTTCGGACCGACGACGCGCTGGACACCCAGGGGGCGCGCGAGGTCGATCGACCCGAGCGGATTCTTCGCGACGACGCGTACGACGTACCTCCCGCCCTTGACGGCCTTCCTGGTGCGGTCAAGGCCGTTCCACGTCACACCTTGCAGACCCGGGCCGTAACGGCGCTTCGCGAGTGTGCGGATGACCTCGCCGGCCGGAGTCTCGACGGTCACGACGACGCGGGCGTACTTTGTCTGCTTCCATCCGATCCGGAGATCGCGCCCTCGAGGCGGTAGGTAGAGCCTCTTGGGCTCGGTCGCGAGGAAGCCGATCGTCGAGTTGACGAGGAACGCCTGCGTCATCTCGGAGGGCTGTCCCACGTCGTCGGTGGCCGACACCGTCAGCTTCCAGCGCCCCTGCGTCGGTCCGTCGGCACGGGTCGCGGCCGCATGCCGGGAGGTCGGGGCCGGAGCAGGAACCGGGGCAGGAACCGGAGCAGGAACCGGAGCAGGAACCGGAGCAGGAACCGGCGCAGGAACCGGAGCAGGAACCGGCGCAGGTGGAGGCGACGCGGGCGGCGGGAAGGGAACCGCGTAGCTGCCGGGCGCCTTCGCCGTCAACTCCGTATAGGCAACGACGCCGTCGGGGTCAGTGAGCGTAACTGTGACGGTCGACGGCCGCACGAGCTTGTACAGCAGGCTCTGGCGGTCGGCAACGCCGTCGCCGTCGGGCGACACGACTGCCACCGCGGGCTGCACGAAGACGCCGATGTACTGCAACAGCAGAGCCGTCGAGATCGGACGCTCCGTTCCCGAGGGCCGGTTCAGCAGCGTTCCGTCGAATGCCATCGTCGTCGAGCCGCCGCCGTCGAGGGCCATTCCGGTGACGGCACCGAGCCGCACGAGCGTCTGCGCCAATTCGAAGTTGGTCATTCCTACCGAGTACCCGGGAAGACGGCCGTCGACGGCGACGAGGATGATGCGCCCATCGGCGAGCTGGCCGAGCCCTGTGCGGGGTACCCGGGGTGCGAGCTGGCTCGACGTGAACGCCTCACCAGCGCGAAAGACGGGGGCGCCGTTGCGGACGATCTCGGGGCCCCCGCCGATGGCGGAGACGACGCCGGGCCAGTCCGGCTTGAAGATGAGACGCGACGTCACAAGCTGCCCCACCGGAGCCTCTGCCGCTAGCGCGATAGCCGCCGATCCGGCAGCGACGAGCACGGCCCCGCCGAGCGGGATCGGCACGGGAGCCCCGCCACTGAGGACCTCGACGACGGGTGCAGCGAGATCGGCGTTCGGCACCGATGCAGGGAAAGGGAAGAGGATTGCGGCGGCGGCGCCGGGCACCGACGGCGTGGCCGGCCCCCAGGCCTGCGTGTAGAGCGTGATCCCGTTGGCGGTCGGGGGTTCGTTGAGCCTGTTGATCGTCCGCTTCGCCCCCGCACCCTGCCAGGTGCCGAAGAAGGTGATCCGGCGCACGTCGAGCGTGCCGTCGGTCGTGACCCCCGCGCTCGAACGGTCGCCGGACGGTGGGCTCGCGACCTGGCCTTCCCGCATGAGTACACCACTCGGCACACCCGTCGCGAACGAGAAGAAGTCGCCGTTGACCCCGGCGGTCGTGGCTGATCCCGCGAGTCGTCGTTGCATCCCTGTCAGGGTCTCGGTGCCGGTCAGTGTCTCGTTAGACAGAGCAGGTGCCAGGGTCGTCGTCCCACCCGGGCGCGGGCCGATGATCACATTGAGAGCAACGGGCCCGTGCGGGGTGAACTGGACGGCACCGTCGTAGGTGACGCCGGGCCAGAGCGTGCGCGGCTGTGCCACCGCCGGGGCGGCAAGCACGAGAGCGGCAAACGGGATGAGGAGCAGGCGGCGAAGCATCGACCCCTACCGAGAGTACCCCGGTGCAGCGCGAAACCCTGCCAGGCCTTACAGGATGCGAACGTTGGCTAAGCCCGTCACCGCTGTCGCCGGATCAGTCGAACACCCTGACGTCCCGATACAGCGTGTCGCGCTGCACCGGGATCTTGCCTAGCGAGCGGATCAGGTGGACGAGCTCGTCGGTAGACGTTCGGTGCGAGGTTCCTGCGGCCGCGACGACGTTCTCCTCCATCATCACGGAGCCCATGTCGTCAGCGCCGAACCCGAGCGCGACCTGCCCGATCTTCAGCCCCTGGGTCACCCACGACGACTGGATGTGCGCCACGTTGTCGAGGTAGATCCTCGACACGGCCTGTGTCAGCAGGTAGTCGAACGAGGTCGGCATCTGCTCGTCGCTGACGAGCGCCGAGAGGCGGTTGCCGTCGCGCTGGAATGTCCACGAGATGAAGGCTCGGAAGCCGCCCGTCTCATCCTGTACCTCGCGCACGCGACGCATGTGCTCGACCCGCTCCTCGAGTGTCTCGACGTGGCCGTACATCATCGTGGCGGTCGTCGACATGCCGAGCCGATGCGCGTGACGCATGACGTCGAGCCAGTCGTCGGAGTTCGTCTTCTTCGGCGCGATGATGTCCCTGACACGGTCGACGAGAACCTCGCCGCCGCCGCCCGGGAGCGAGTCGAGGCCCGCATCGCGCAGGCGCGAGAGCGTCTCCCACACGGTCAGCTTCGACCGGCGCGAGATGTGCTGGATCTCGGGGGGCGAGAGGCAGTGCAGATGGACGTTGTAACGGCTCTTGATCGAGCTGAAGAGGTCCTCGTAGAAGTCGATCGCAAGATCCGGATGGTGGCCACCCTGCATGAGCACGCCGGTGCCGCCGATCGCGAGCGTCTCCTCGATCTTCTTGAAGATCACCGCCTTCGGCAACAGATAGCCCTCGCGCGTGTCGCCCGGGCTGCGGTAGAACGCACAGAAGTCGCAGTCGGTGACACAGATGTTCGTGTAGTTGATATTCCGGTCGATGATGAACGTGACGCGGTTAGGATCGGTCTTGCGGTTGCGCATCTCGTTCGCAACGCGACCGACCGCCACGAGGTCGCGTGACTGCAGGAGCGTCACGGCGTCGTCATCGGTGATGCGCTCGCCGTCGAGCGCCCGCTCGAGGATAGTGGCGGTGGTGACAGGCTCGTAGGGGCGATGCGAAGCGTCGCCTTGCGACGCAGAGCGTCGCCCGTCCCGGTCTCCCGGGCGCCGAGCAAGATTCGAACTCACAACCGAACCTCGGAATCCCGCGCGAAACGGAGCTCGGGCACGTGGTGGAGCTCGCCGACGTCCCTGGCCATCTCGAGGAACGTGTAGAAGCCGGCCCGCTCGCGGGGGCCGAAGCTGTAGCGGAGCTTCTCGAAGTAGCGCGCCAGGAAGCCCGCGGGATAGCCGTAGCGCTCGCTCGCCTCGTAGGCGAGCTTCTCGGGCTCGGAGCGCGCGAGGCGCACCGACGCGACCAGGGCGTGCTCGAGGTCGGAGAGCCCGTCGACGACCGGCTCGGGGGCGGCCCAGACGGCGAACACCATCGGCAGTCCCGTCCGTTCGAGCCACAGCCGCCCCAGGTCGTAGTGCGGCGTGGGATCCTCGAAGGCACTCTTCAGCGCGGCGTCGCCGATCAGGAGCTTCGCATCGGCATCGTCCTCGAAGGCCCGAATCTCGGCGCCCGGGAGCAGCACCCGGGTGAGGACCACCGAGGTGGCGCTCTCGGGAGTGACGGCGACAGAGCGGACCCGGCCGAGCGGCATTCGCGTGACGAGCTGGATCGAGTCGACGGCTCCCTCGGACGACACGCACAGGCGAGGGAGAAGCCGTAGCGTGTCGGCGTTGCGCGCGTACTCGATCGACGAGATCGGCGCGATGTCGAGCTGACCGTCGAGCAGCATCCGGTTGAGCTCGGTCGGCACGCCGACGACCTCGTCCACCTCGTACTCGAGCCGGTGGAACACCGGGGCCATGTTGACGTAGCTGATCCGACCGAGCTTGATCATGCGGCGTCCCACACCTGGATCGGGTTGTGTAGCGAGTCGCGCTGGACGGGAATCCGGCCTGCCTCTCGCACGAAGCGCACGAGCTGCTCGATCTTCTGCTTCGTCTCGGTGCGCGCTCCTGCGGCGTGGAAGATCGTCTCGCGCATGACGGTGCCCTGCACGTCGTTGGCGCCGAAGTGGAGGCCGACGGCCGCGAACGGCATCCCATACATGATCCAGTACGCCTTGATATTCGGGATGTTGTCCAGCATCAGGCGCGAGACCGCCACCATCTTGAGATCCTCGGAGCCGGTCGTGTGGCGGAAGCCACGGCGCTCGAACACGGTGTTCTCCGGGTGGAAGGCGAGCGGGATGAACGCGACGAACCCGCCTGTCCGATCCTGCTGCTCGCGCAGGCGGATCAGGTGGTCGATGCGCTCCTCGTACGTCTCGACATGACCGTAGAGCATCGTGCAGGTCGAACGCAGCCCCATCCGGTGCGCGGTGTCGTGCACGTGGAACCAGATGTCTGCGTGCTCCTTGCCGGGAGCCACGAGTGCTCTCACCCGGTCGGCGAAGATCTCGGCGCCGCCGCCGGGGAGCGACCCGAGCCCTGCCGCCTTGAGTTCGCGGAGCACCTCCTCGTGCGTCAGCCCCGACAGCGTCGTCATGTGATGCACCTCCGAGGCCGTGTAGCACTTCAGATGTACGTCCGGCAGCTCGGCCTTGAGGGCGCGGAGGGTGTCGAGGTAGAAGTCGAGGTCGATGTGCGGGTTCTCGCCGTTGACCATGTGAATCTCCGTGAAGGAGGCCAGGCGGTGCTGCTCGACCGCGTCGCGGACGAGCTCTTCCGTCGTCGTCGAGTAGGCGTGCTCCTGCCTCTGCGTCGCGGCAAAGGCGCAAAACTTGCACTTCACGCGGCAGACGTTGGTCTGACTGAGGTACAGGTTCTGGACGAACGACACCTCATCGGTGCCGCCGCGGAGGCGGCGCGCGAGGTCGGCCAGCTCGCCGATCTCGAGCAGCTCGTCGGATTCGAGGATTGCGAGCCCGTCCTCGAGATCGAGACGGTCGCCCGCCTCGATCTTCTCGCGGATCGGGCCGAGGGTTGACGTGCGGTCGAGAAGTGCCAGTCCATGAGGGGTTATCGGTTGCACGGGGCCTAACGGTTGCGGTCGACAACGGCGTCTGCGAGAGCCTCGAGCTCCTGCCGCCAGAACTCGGCGGTGAGGCTTGCCCGCGCTCTCGTAGCGTAGTCGAGCGCCACCTCCCGGGAGTGCTCCAAGGCGCCTGTGGCGGCCACGCGCACTAGCACGCCTTCGAGCGGCCCACCCGCGATAGCGGCACGCACGACCTCGTCCTTCTGCGCCGCGAGCAGCAACGGCAGTGTCGGCGTGCCGTCGCGAAGATCGGTGCCCGGAATCTTGCCGGTTTCTATGGTGTCGCCCGCGCAATCGAGGATGTCATCGACGATCTGGAACGAGATGCCTAGCAGCCTGCCGTAGTCGCCGCTCCCTCCTCCGAGCAGGCACGCCGCCTCGAACAGCTTGCCGGTCTTGAGGGCGCACCGCTCGAGGTAGCCGTCGACGGTCGTGTCCGGGTCGTGTCGTTGCCGTCGCTGAAGTGCCTCACCCCGCGCGAGCGCGAGCGATGCTTCCGCGAGCGTTGCCACACCGGCCACGTCTCCGCGGGCTGCGAGCTCGGCGAACGCCCGCGCGAAGAGGTAGTCGCCGACGGCACGGGCCGCGTCGGCACCGTAGGCGGTCCACGCTGCCGCCTTGCCGCGACGTACCCTGGCGCCGTCGATCAGGTCGTCGTGGACAAGCGTTGCCATGTGGACGAGCTCCACTGCCGCGCCCGCCGCGATCGAGGGGCTTGAACTGTGCGGCGCCGAGAAAAATGTGAGCATTGGTCTCAGCCGCTTGCCACCGGCCGTGAGCGCCTCGGCGCCGGCCTCGGCGACGAGGCCCGGGTGACCGGCCACCGAACAGGCGAGCAACTCCTCGACCTCGGCCAGGTAATCCGCGAGGCCCGGGGCGGCCCGAACCGCCTCGAGGGTGGCGCTCATCGCGCCGCCGCAGTGTGCAGAGCGACGATCGAACCGCCGAAGAGGCGGAAGCCCGTACCCTCGAACCCGGCCTCGTCGATCAGGCCTGCGAGCGCCTCTGCCCCCGGGAAGCGGCGGACGCTCGCCGGAAGGTACGTATAGGCCTTGCCGCCCGGCAGCACGCGGCCGAGGAGCGGCACGATCCGGTCGAACCAGAGTGAGAAGAAGGGCTTCAGCGGCCCCCGTGGCTGGGTGATCTCGAGAATGGCGAGTCGGCCGCCCGGGCGCAGGACACGCCGCAACTCGAGCAGGCCTGCCCGGAGATCGACGACGTTACGCGCACCGAAGCCGACCGTTGCCGCGTCGAAGCTGCCGTCGGCGTAGGGCAGGGCCAACATGTCGCCCTCCACCCATTCGATCGTGTCCGACTTGCGCCGGGCGCGGACGAGCATCTCGCCCGAGAAGTCGAGTCCCGTGACGATGCCGCCTTCGCGCTCGGCTGCAATCGCGAGGTCACCGGTGCCACAGCAGGCGTCGAGGACGCGGGCACCCGGTTGGACGACGGCCTCGACGGTGAGCCGGCGCCAGCGGCGATCGAGCCCCATCGTCATGACGTGATTCATCACGTCGTACACCGGGGCGATCCGGTCGAACATGGTGCGGACGCCGTCGGGCTGCAGCGTTCCACTCTCGTGACTCACGGCTGGCCCCAGCGCGGCATCAGCGTGTTGTCGATGCCGATCTGGTCGAGAGCGCGCGCGACGACGAAGTCGACGAGGTCCTCGATCGTCTTTGCGCCGTGGTAGAAGCCGGGGGCGGCAAGCAGGATCACGGCTCCCGCCTCGTGCAGCGTGGCGAGCCCGCGCAGATGGATCGACGAGAGGGGCGTCTCCCGCGGAACGAGCACGAGCTTGCGGCGCTCCTTCAACGCAACGGATGCGGCGCGATGGATGAGGTTCGTCATCGCGCCCGTCGCGAGCGTGCCGACGGTGCTCATCGAGCACGGGCAGACGACGTAGGCATCGACCCGGGCCGAACCGCTTGCGTACGGGCTCCTGTAGTCATTGATCCCGTAGACGGTGACCTGCCCGGACGCATCGCCGACAAAGCGCTCGAGCACCTCGTCGCGCGGCAGCGCCGCGTCGCCGTAGAGCTCCGTCGCGATCACCTCGATCCCGGCGGCCGAGGCGACGAGGCCAATTTCGCAGCCCGCAGCGGCGAGCGACTGCAGGAGCCGTGCCGCGTAGGGCGCACCCGAGGCGCCGGTGACTCCGAGGAAGATGCGCATTGCTCGGGAGCGTAGACGTCAGGCCTGAACCTGGCGCTCGGACAAGGCAACCCAGGAGACAGGCAAAGCCTGTCACCGGCAGCGCAGCTACTTCTGCGGCCCCTTCGACGCTTCGAGGAAGGTGGCGATCTTCGTCAGGTTCTCGTCGCCCAGGGCCGCGAACGACGGCATCGGGGAACCCGGCGTCTTACTGCTCGGGTTCTTGAGGTGGGCGACTTGCCATTCGATGCCTCTGCCCTTCAGTCCCTCTTCCGTCAGCTCGGGAGCACCGAGGTTCTGACCGCCCGCACCGAGGTAGATGTGGCAGTTGAGACAGCCTGATTCGGCGAACAGCGTGGCTCCTTCAACGGCCACGGGGTTGTCGGCAAAGCCCTGCTCCTTCGCCCACGCCGGCACCTCTCCCACCGTCTCTGAGCCGAGCGCCTCTTTCGCGGTCGCGCCCTTCCACGTCAGCACACCCATCGAGATAATGACGAGGATTGCCGCAATGAACGCGACGGGGCGCCGGAGGACGGCCCGCTCGGGCCGGCGGTCGTAGAACGGCAGCATGAGCAACAGCACGAGAAGCAGCGTCGGTATGCCGACCGTGCCGAGGACGACCGTCTCGGGCCACTTGAAGATGCGGAGCAGGTAGAAGAGGAAGTAGAAGAACCAGTCCGGCCGGGGCACGAAGTTCGTCGTTCCCGGGTCGGCCTTTGCCTCGTACAGCGGCCCGAGAGCCCCGGGCTCCAATCCGTCGGCCGTGTACTTCCAGATCACCGCAAGGCCGATGATCACGGCGACTACGACGAGCGCCATGATCGTGTCGTGGTAGATCCCGTACGGGAAGAACGGCTTCCCTTCCTTCTGAACATCTGTCTTGTAGCGCCTGAATCCCTCGCGCTTCTCCTGCTGAGTCTTGCTCGCCACGGCTAGTGCCTCGTCTCGAAATGTTGCGCCGGCTTGCCCCACAGGCTGGTGAACGTCCCCGCCGCTCCCGGGCCAGGCTGCGTCAGTCCCCTACGGGGTCTCCGGTCGAGGGTTTCGGGAAGGCGCATTAGCTCTCCTCCCCCTCATGCTCTCGGATCAACCCTTCGCGGTAGTCGCTGTAGCCCGTGGGCTGGGCTTCGTCACGCGGGCGACCGGCCGCGGTCTTCGACCAGGGCGGTGACGTGACGCCGAGGCGGATGACGAGGAACATGTGGAGGACGATCATGGCCATGATCCCGCCGGGGATCACCAGCATGTGGAGCGAGTAGAACTTCGCCAGCGTGTCGGGCCCGATCTGCGCCCCACCCTGGAGGAACTGGGCGATGAACGGCCCGGCGATTGGCGCCGTAGCGTTGATGTTGATGCCGACCACGGTCGCCCAGTAGGCCGTCTGATCCCACGGCAACAGGTACCCGGTGAAGCCCTCTGCCATGCCGGTGACGAGCAGCAGCACGCCGACGATCCAGTTCAGCTCACGCGGATACTTGTAGGCGCCGAACAGGAATGTGCGGGCCATGTGGAGGAACATCAGGATGATGAACAGGCTGGCGCCCCACTTGTGCATCCCGCGGACGAGCCAGCCGAGCGTGACGTCGTTCGAGATGTACTGGATCGACTCGTAGGCACTGTTGGGATCCGGCTTGTAGTACATCGCGAGGACGACACCGGTGACCGCTTGGACGAGGAACGCGGTGAGCGTCGCGGCGCCGAGCGTCTGCATCCAGTTGATGTCGCCGGGGACGTTCCGGAAGAGAAAGAACTTCATCCCTCCGACGAGTCCCGTGCGCTCCTCGACCCACTCGAGCGGGTAGAGAGCGGCCTTCTCGATCTGCGCCTGGCGGGCGGACTTGGCCATCGTCAGGATCCCGGGACGGGTAGGGGATAGAGCCAGCGCTCGATCCCGTCGACGTGAACACCCGGGTAGGCCTGGCGGTAGCGGCTGATCTTCGCGTCGGCTCCTGCGCCTTCGACGGTGCCGACGCTGAAATGCTTGCCGAGCACGAGGTTGCCGTCGATGATCGAGAAGGCGTAGCGGTCGAGCGAGCGCACAGGTGGGCCGGCGGTGCGGTTGCCCTCGGTGTCGTAGGCGCCTCCGTGACAGGGGCATCCGAAGCCGGCGGGCTGAACCGGGGTGAGCGTGACGTCTTTGTACTTCTTCGTCTGGTCCTCGAACTTGGGCCCGTTCGGCTGCACCGGGCAACCGAGGTGGACGCAGCGGCTGTAGATGATCGTGAAGCTCGGCTCCTTGGCGGCGCTCAGTCCGTTGTTGCGGATGTAGGCGGTGCGTTCCGAGACCTGGCCCTGGTGCTTGTTGCCCGTGAAGGTGGTGATCACGAACGTCCCCTCCGGGAAGTTCGAGATCGGCCCGAGGTCGACGTCGTTCGTCTCGACACCCTCACCGGTGAACGACGGCAGCACGGCGAAGCCGAGCGACGGCAGGGTGACAGCGGCGCCGATGACGCCGCCGAGGCCGATCGAGGCGAGTGTCAGGAAGCCGGCGCGACCGTGCGTCTCGAGGTGATGTTCCTCGGCGACAACCCGGGCAGGCGAGGGAGTGTCGCCGACGAGCTCGTGGGCGGGTGCGGAGTCGACGGGGGCGTGGGAGCGTGCGGTGTCACGGATCCAGAGCAGGCCGAAGACGATCGTCAGGACGGCGCCGAGTACAGCAGCGGGCCAGCTGACGACGATGCCGACGAGAACGCAGGCGATGCCGATCGCGAAGCCGATCGGCCAGAGGCTGTGACCCGGGGCCTGCGGATTTTCGTCTGTGCCGTTGCTCACTCGTTGCTCTCCATTTGATGATTCAACCCTGCGGCGTGCATGCCTGTCAACGCCGCAACAGCTTTGCCATGGTCCGTGCGCGCGCCTCATTCTGCACGTCCGGGCCGGAGGTTGCTGCGGGAAGGCCCAATTCGGCCCAGCGCGCGTCGACCCGGGCGCGGATCTCGGGGCTCATTTCGATCTCCGGCGGCCACTCGCGACGACCCTCGTCCGGCCCCTTCACGGTCGCGTCGAACCCGATCTTGCCGCCGTAGGCCTGGATCGTCGTCGCGTGGTCGAGCTGGTCGATCGGGCCCTCGCTGAGCAGGATGTCGCGCGCCGGATCGACGTTCGCGCACACATAGAAGAAGACCTGCTCGTAGTTGTGCACATCGACGTGCTCGTCGACGACGACGACAGACTTCGTCAGGCTCATCAGCCCGAGGCCCCACATCGCATGCATGACCTTTCGCGCGTGGCCGGGGAAGCGCTTGCGGATCGAGACGATGACGCAGTTGTGGAACGTGCCCGCGGTGGGCAGGTCGTAGTCGACGATCTCCGGGACGCTCATCCGGATCGCGGGCAAGAAGATGCGCTCGGTCGCCTTTGCGAGCCACTCGTCCTCGGCCGGAGGCTTGCCGACGACTATCGACGGGTAGATCGCATCGCGGCGCATCGTGATCGCGGAGATGCGGAAGATCGGGAACTCCTCGGGCGGCGTGTAGAAGCCCGTGTGGTCTCCGAACGGGCCCTCGATCCCGACGTCTGTCCGGTCGACCCAGCCCTCGAGCACGATCTCGGCGTTCGCCGGAACCTCGAGATCGACGGTCTTGCACTTGACGAGCTGCACGGCAGAGCCCTTTAGGAAGCCGGCGACCATCAGCTCGCCGATGTGCTTGGGCAGAGGCGCGCTCGCGGAGTAGGCGGTGACCGGGTCGAGCCCGAGCGCGACCGCGACGGGGATGTGCCCGTCGGGCGCCGCGCGCAGGTCGGCGCGCCCGTCCTTGTGGATCTGCCAATGCATGAACGTCGAGAAGCGGTCGATCTTCTGCATCCGGTACATGCCGACGTTGCGGACACCGGTCGCCTGATCCTTGGTGATCACTGCGGGGAGCGTGATGAAGGGAGCCGGATCGAGTGGCCAGCAGCGCTGGATCGGGAACAGGTCGAGATTCACGTCATCGCCCGTGAGGACGATCTCCTGGCAGGCTCCCTTCGAGACGTCCTTAGGCATCGAGTCGGCGATCGACTTGAGCTTCCCGAGCGAACGCACCTTGTCGACGAGCCCCTGCGGTGGCTGCAGCTCGAGGATCTCGCCGAGCTTGTCGGCGAGGTCGTCGAGCTTCTCGACGCCGAACGCCATGCACATGCGCTTCTCGGTGCCGAACTGGTTGATCAGGAGCGGATGAGCGGCGCCCTTCGGGTTCTCGAAGAGAAGCGCAGGCCCGCCGGACTTGACGACGCGGTCGACGATCTCGGTGATCTCGAGGTCGGGGTCGACCTCGGCCGAGATCCGAACGAGCTCGCCCTCCTGCTCGAGGAGGGCGATCCATTCACGGAGGTCAGAGGCCGGGCTCGCCATGCCGGGTCAGTCTAGGCGCGTGGGCGGTGGGGCGCGGATGCCTAGGGTTTCGGCGCGGCCTCCATGGCGGCGGGCGAGCCGGCCCGCGCTGAGGCTCAGTCCAGGCCGAGCACGGGGAATCCCTCGCGGCTCGCTGCGAGCGCCAGGCGGTCGTCGAGGGTGACGAACGGCAGCGGCTCATCGCGCGTGCTGAGCGCTGCCAGGCCGGCTGCGAGCTGGAGCGCGTCCGCGGCGCGCAGGTCGTGCACTCGGAGCAGTCGTCGGGCGAGGGCGCGGAGCCGCTCGGATGGGGACACCTCTGCCCAGTCGGCTTCGAGCGCAGCCAGCTTCCTCGATGCGATTGCGACGTTTGCGTCGGCTTCAGGTTCGTCCCGCGCCCGGCGGCCGATCGCGG
>Ga0315273_10002643_pt1 | contig 21233 bp, 15 predicted proteins | sample YL17G02_0_MG_FD_205753 | JGI IMG/M metagenome (GOLD analysis project Ga0315273, IMG submission 205753) | Sediment microbial communities from Yellowstone Lake, YNP, Wyoming, USA - YL17G02_0 | ecosystem: Environmental > Aquatic > Freshwater > Lake > Sediment | place: USA: Wyoming | collected... | reverse complement strand
TCCAAGTGAGAAAGCAAATTTATCCAATTTATATACTGCATAAATACTGGGGAAAAGAGGTGCGGTGGCTGTCCCATTGAATGTATGTTCATTGAGGCCGTAAGATCCACCTGGTCCTGCATAATAGTTTTTAATTGTTCTTTTCTGACTAATTGACTGATTTGAAACAGATACATGGAATCCATTCTCAAGCTTCATCATTCCTGCCGGATTGTAATAAGCAGCATCAATTCCGACTGATGCATTTCTGGAAGGAAGGCGAACCCATGCAGAGCTCTGGTTAGTGTTTGTAACCAGTCCGCCCGCGAGCAGATTGACGGAAATGAAAATAGCAGCAACAAAAATTAAAAGTTTTCTCATAGGTTAAGTTTTAAGTTTAGGTTTCAGCGGGTGTTTTGTAGGATAGTACAATATCCCGCTTTTCCAATTAAAGTAGTTTTTTTGGTTCAATATTTATCAAAAATCAAAGCGTAAATTAATTCAAATGTAGAAAAATAATTCCTTCTTGCAATCGGTCTAAAATAATATATTGATCTTTAGTTGATTGTGCGATATTATCCGTAGCAGTCGAAAAGAACAAAGGGCCACCGAGAGATTCCAGATTCAAAACTTTCCTGATAGACGCAGACTGAAGTTTCTCTGAGGCTGAATGTCCCCGGGACGTCCCATATATTCCGTATTGGTAATATTTTTTACTGCCAGTGAAAGGCTTAGAATCTTATTTAACATATATCCAAGGTTACCATCCAGGAGTAAAAATCCTGTGTTATTTGCGAGCCAGTATTCATAAAATCCCGGAAGGATGCTCTCTCTGGTGCTTTCATCTAAAAAGACATCATCAATATTCAATATTTTTGATTTGGCAATGAGACTGAATCCCAGATCAAACTTCTTATATACAGTATTTAAACTGATTTTTGCTGAATGCTTTCTCCTGTATTTTAAGTATATATCTGTATTTTTGTGAGTTACAGGATTGAATTCAACAGGATAGGTATACGTATAACCTCCGGTCAAAGCAGTATTAAAGTCCCCCAGGCCTCTATTCAGGATAAACTCCAGTTCATATCCATATACTCTTGCCTGCTCAACATTATCAGCTCTGAAACCCGGGTTTGAGATTCCTGTTATAGGATCAGGGTAGGAGCCAAAAGGGTATTCTATAAGGTTCCTGTTCTGCAAAAAGAATAACGATAGATCCGCCTCGCCATTTATTTTGCCAAACAAAATTCCCTGTTTTATTCCAACTTCAGAGCTCCATCCCGATTCAGGCTGAACAAAAGGATTAGGGAAGATTTTAACGGATCCCAGAGTAGTTGAAGCATATTTTTCGGCAATAGATGGATATCGGTAACCTTCTCCGAATGAAGCTCTCAGGAAGGTGTATTCTGCTGCCTGCCAGTTGATCCCTGTTCTGAAAATCGGGACAATTTTGTCTTGTTCCCCATCCAGGGAATTCTGTTCAACCCTTAATCCTGCCACCATCTTTAACCTTGGAATCGGCTGTACTTCAACTTGTGTGAAAACACCAATGTTCATTCCATTATGATCGCCATAGAAATTTGAAAAGATTCTGGTCAGATTTTCTGATATCCCGGCTGTAATATTCATAAAATCAGATAGCATGTAATTCGTTTGATATTCTGAATAGAATGAAAACGCATCTGAATTATTTTGCACTCTGACTGGAAATCTATTGTTCGATGATTGTATTCTGATACGAAGTTCGTGTTTAAACCGACCAGAATTGTTAAATGATATAAACGGATCCAGTGCAATGAAAGTGCCATGGAGAAGCGTAACCGTTGAAGTATCCTGTTTCAGTGCACCATAATCTGCATCTTCCCAGAGGATGAAATCTGTTTTAGTAGTATAACCCGAGTTAATATTAACCCCATAGATCAGACCTTTGACTTTGCCGTTGTGATGTTTCAGTCTAAGGCTGGCTCTTACAAGTTTTTGATCATTAAATTTTCTGTAGCCATTATCAATTAACAGATTTATGCCCAAACCGAGGTCAGTTTTCCCGATCTTCTGAAGATGCGAGAAAGAGACATTTGAAAAAAGTCTCGGCGAATCCCACCAGACCCAGTTTTTATTTTTCGGTTTGTCATATATTCCTGTTTCTGCAAAGCTTTGCGTAACGGGAATATTGGTGGGGTCAGCTGTACGAAAGTTAATAATGCCATTTAATGCTGAAGATCCGTAAAGTACCGAAGATGCGCCCTTGATTATTTCCACCTGTGAGATGTTCTCAAGAGGCAAGAATTGCCATTTAATGTTACCGGCATCGGGAGATATTACAGGTAATCCGTCAATCAGGGCAAGAACCCTGCTTCCCACACCATAGCTGAAACCGCTGCCTCCCCTGATAGAAGCCTGCCCATCAAGTACTTCAATTCCCTGAGTTTTATTTATCAATTCCTGGGCATTGGTTATATGAGTTTTCAAAAAATCGGCTGTTTTTATAACATCCATTGAAACAGTCAGCTCCGCAACTTTCTGTTCTGTTTTATTCGCACTCACAACTATCTGGCCTATCTCCTGAATATCCATGTCTAATCCGACATTCAATTCGACTGTGTCATTTGTAATAAGGACAATTGACCTCTTAGTTGACTTGTAACCAGTGAATTGGAAAGCAATATTTAATATGCCGGTATCTGATTTAAAAGAAAAAAGGCCATTCTGATCAGTAGTTGTGCCATGAGTTTTTTCATAAATGACATATACCCCATGGAGTGGTTCAAATGTATTGTTATCAAATATTTTACCCTTGATAATAGTCTGAGCAACTACAACATTTAAAGAAGGGCTTAAAATTAGCGCAATGAAAATAAAAACATACCGCATTACTTAGCCTTAAATGTCATCCGGATCATTGTGGGGGAAGCCGGATTAAGCAGATTAGGGTAACTGGTAGTAATCTTCAGGGATATTTTGGTTAATTCGGCAATTTTCGTTGTAATGGGAATAGGAATCGAATCTGCAGTAATAATGATCTGGGTTTCGTTATATGCAAATCTCCAGGCTCCGGTATAAACCCCAAAATACCCCGTGCCGTCCTGATTAAATTTAGCTTCTCCTCTAAAATTTTTCAAAATTCCGGCAGGTCCGCTTGCATCAACACCATTTGCAAGCAGGCTGTCACTTACCCAGACAGGACCTGTCAGAAACTTAAATAGTTCGGACTGTGAGTCTTTTTTACAGGAAGAACTGTAGATACATCCTGCAATGATTAATAATAATGCAAGGTTTTTCATAGCTGTCATCATTTGGAAACAAAGTAAAGATATATATATTATTGAAGTTTACTCAGGTTCCAGTTCGAATACCATTTAATGACAGGGTTTCCTTTTTCCCATTCAACAGGTAACCAGATATGGCGACTATCAGCAAGATTGTCAGGAATCCACCTGTCACCCATATAGATGAATGCATTTTTTTTGCCATGAACGGGAAGAATCTGTGTGCTCTGCGAGCCAAAGGTGATTTTGTTTTCGTCCTCTGTACCCCTGCAAGGATTTCCGATTGATTTCCATTCTCCAAAAATCTTTTTTGCAACGGAGAGACGTGCCGCATTTGGCTTCCAACCGGTTGTGCCGGAAGTGAACATAAAATAGCTGCCTTTAGAAAAAAAGATAGCTGGCGCTTCATTTGATTCTCCCGGAAGAACCCTGATATATCTTCCTGTAAAATCGAGATAATCATCCGTAAGTTCAGAAAAATGCAGAGTCATATTCTCTTCAGCTGAATGAACATGAAAAGCTACGTCATCTTTATCTACAAAAATTGTCATATCACGGGCCATCTGACCTCCTTCGAAATCGCGTCTTACGAAAAGACCTTTTTTTACTGCAACTATCCAATCATCCGACCAGCTTTTAAGGTTACCTTCATTTATAGCAGGCCTTTTGTATTCTTCATGAAAATTTGCAGGCCAGGTTCCTGCATTCGGTCTGAGGCTTCTGATGTATTTGTAAGGGCCTGTGATATTGTCACTTACAGCAACTCCGGTTAATGCCGCTTTGTAACCTTGTCCTTTTAGTTCATGATGAAACCACATCACGAACTTTCCCGTTTTTTTGTTATAAACCACTTTTGGCCGTTCAATAACACATCCCGGATTAAGGATACTTGCAGTATCGTTTATTACCTTTAAAGCAAGGCCCTCATTTTTCCAGTTAAGAAGGTCTTTTGAAGAGTAACAGCTGACTCCATAACGACTCCTGTCTTTTTCCAGACGCGGTAACCTGTATTCCCCAAACCAGTAATACGAGTCATTATAATATATGATACCTCCTCCATGAGCATTAATATGCTTACCTTCAGTAGCTGGCCATATTTGTCCGGGTTTGAATGAGTGATTCAAATCCTGGCAATAAACCATAAGGGAGAATAGCAGAACATGACCAATAAGAACTGTTTTTTTAATATAGGTTTCCATATGTGTTTGAATTAGGCTCTGTTTTAACAAAGATAATTATTCAACTAACCTGAGGAATATGTTTTAGGATATCATTGTTTCATCGTTAATCTTTTATATTTTTGAGATAATAAAACCTTGAAAAGATTGAAAAACAGAAAGTTATCAAAAGATATTTTTTGCTCATGTTGTTTAAAGAATTAATGATTCTTAAATATAATTGAAAAATTAACCTGTGAAAATTTGTTCAATAATTAATATATTGTTACAGCAAATTTACTTAACTTGTTTTATATGAGTGAAGTCATTAAAAATGGTGGAGATATCTATTTGGGTCTCGATATCGGCGGAACAAAATGCAGTTTAGTAGCCGGAGACTCTTCTTTTTTAATTAGAAATAAACTTGGTTTTGAAACAAGAACTGAGCGCGGTTATAAAGCCATTCTGGAAGAGTTCATACGACACATTAAATCTTTGCTTGAGGAAAATCCCGGTTACAACCTGAAGCGCATCGGAATAAGTTGCGGCGGTCCGCTTGATTCAAAAAAAGGAATGATATATTCGCCACCCAATCTGCCTGGATGGGATAATGTACCGATAACCAGGATATTCAGCGATGAATTCGGTGTGGAAACAGCCCTGCAGAATGATGCAAATGCATGCGCACTGGCCGAATGGCTGATGGGAGCAGGCAGAGGAACATCCAACATGATATTTCTGACAATGGGAACCGGCATGGGAGGAGGCCTTATACTCAATGGCAGATTGTATAGTGGAACCAATGATCTTGGAGGAGAAGTCGGACATATACGGTTGGCAAAAACAGGTCCTGCCGGTTTCGGAAAAGCAGGATCCTTCGAAGGTTTCTGCAGCGGAGGAGGAATAGCCCAACTTGCAAAATCGATAGTATCTGAAAAACTGCAGAATAATCTGGTTGTTGACTTTTGCCCATCACTGGATATGATCAACAGTATCGATACGAAGGTGGTGGCATCTGCAGCAAATGCAGGTGATCCGGTTGCGATGGAAATAATAAATATTTCCGCTGAGTATTTAGGTCAGGCCTTATCAACCCTGATAGATATCCTGAATCCTGAGTGTATTGTGATCGGGAGCATTTATGCGCGTAATGAAATGCTTTTTAAGCCAATTATTGAAAAAGTAATGAAGCAGGAGGCAATCCCTGAGTCACTTGAAATATGCAGGATAGTGCCAGCCGGACTCGGAGATTCAATTGGTGATTATGCTGCTCTGTGTGTAGCTGTTTATGAAGATAAATTTTAATCAGTTGAAATATGGTTAATAACACTCATTTAAAGGAACTGTTTGAAAGGTACCCGCAGTTAGTACTGGTTGAAGATCAAATTGCAAAATCAGCGGAATGTATTATTAATTGCTTTAGAGAGGGGAGAAAACTACTGATTTGCGGAAACGGCGGAAGCTCTTCCGACTCCGAACATATTGTTGGCGAATTAATGAAAGGATTCGAACATAAGCGTCAGATTGCCAAAAGTCTGAAAAATGATTTGATGGAAATAGATCGTGAAAGGGGAAAGTATCTTTCAGGGAAGTTGCAGCAGGGTCTGCCTGCAATTTCCCTTTCAGCACACAGCGCACTGATTACCGCAGTGGCAAATGATACTGATCCTGATCTGATTTATGCACAACAAGTAATCGGTTATGGAAACAGGGGTGATGTTCTCATCGGGATCAGTACGTCAGGAAATTCGAGGAACATTATTGATGCAATCATTACAGCAAAAGCCAAAGGTATGATCGTTATCGGACTGACAGGAGAAATAGGAGGTAAGATGAGATCATATTGTGATATACTGATAAATGTACCCGGAACACGAACCGCATTTGTTCAGGAGTTGCATTTTCCTGTTTATCATACACTCTGCCTGATTGTTGAGGATTCATTATTTGGCTAATGAGTATTAATTATTGATTAATTATTTAAGATATTTTGTGATGAAGAATGCAAATGGTATTAGGGGTAAAAGTCTGATTTCAAGAAGGACATTTATAAATAACGCTGCTGCAGGAACTGTCTTTGTTGCAATGGGGCCGGGTAAGGGCTTTTTTGGAAATGATATGCAACAAGATAATATATGGCCAGCCGATGCTTCTAAATTCAGGTTTCATATGATCGGACATGGCCATATCGATCCTGTATGGCTTTGGTCGTGGGCTGAGGGTATCTCTGTAGTTCACAGTACCTTCAGGGCGGCTCTTGACCGCATGAATGAAGCACCCGGCTTTACCTTCACAACAAGCTCAGCACAGTTTTTCCAGTGGGTTGAAGATAATGATCCTGCAATGCTTGCCGAGATACGAAAGCGGGTTGAGGAAGGCCGCTGGAATATTGTCGGTGGATGGTGGGTTGAACCTGATGTTAATATCCCTTCCGGTGAGGCAATGGTAAGACATGGGCTCTATGGTCAGCTCACATTCCAGCGTCTTCTCGGACATCGGGCAATTGTTGCTACAAATCCAGATTCATTTGGTCATACTTCAACGTTACCTCAGATAATAAAGCTACAGGGAATGGAAAACTACATCTTCATGCGTCCCGGGCCAGAGGAAAAAACTATTCCGGCTGATCTGTTCTGGTGGGAAGGCACTGACGGAACCCGGGTACTCGCATACAGGATACAACAAAGTTATAACGACGAAGGTCCCGTAAAAAATCGCGTCAAGACCATAATGACACAGGGCGTCAATGAGCCGATGAAGAGTTTTATGGCATATTATGGAGTTGGTGACCATGGAGGAGGAGCCACCAAAGAAAATATAAAATCAATTGAAGACCTGAAGGATGAGAAGGGAGCACCAACCGTTTTTTTCAGTACAACAGATAATTACTTCAAAGAAATCCGGGAAAATAAAGATCTGAATCTTCCTGTTGTAAGAGACGATCTTCAGCATCATGCAGTAGGTTGCTATACTGCTGAATCAGCGATCAAGAAAGGTAACCGGCAATCGGAAGCTGCACTGGTAACTGCAGAAAAAATAGCCGCCATTGGTTCAGCCGCCTGGGGAGCAAATTATCCTAAAAGCGAATTAACAACAGCATGGCAAAGAGTACTCTTTTTACAGTTTCATGATAGTCTGGCAGGAACATCACTTTTTGAACATTCACAGACCGCCAGGGAAGGATACGGTTATGCTCTGGACATTGCTCACCAGGCAACCTATTTAGCTGTTCAGAAACTTGAATGGCAGGTGGCTACAGAAGATCCTGGATCACAATATCTTCTGGCCTTTAATCCACACGCCTGGGAGGTTCGGGGGAATATTGAGTACGACTTTAGCTGGGATACCAATCATAAATCGTCGCAGGTTGTAGATGATCAGGGAAATTCACTTATACATCAGTGGACCCCGGGTTCAACTGAAACCGGAAGTCGTAAAAAACTTGTGGTAAATACGACGATCCCACCCATGGGTTACCGCCAGTTACATCTGATGGACGGTGATTCCCGACCAGTTAAGGCCGGTACACAAGCCGCAGAAAACATGCTTGAGAATGAATTCCTGAAGATCAATATTTCAGACAATGGGACATTAGGAATATACGACAAAGAGAATGGGACAGAGCTGTTTTCCGGTGGAGCAACAGGCTGCAGGGCAATTATAATAGATGATCCGAGTGATACATGGAGTCATAATATAAAAACGTTTTCAAATGAGATCGGAACATTCGGAAATGCAACAATTAAAATACTGGAAAATGGTCCGTTAAGGGCTGCTCTAAGGGTAATAACCAGATATGGGAACTCTATTCTTACTGTTGACTGGATCCTTTATTCCGGTTCCAGAAATCTGGAGGCAAAGGTTACTCTCGACTGGCACGAACACCTTAAAATGGTCAAGTTCTCTTTCCTTGTAGACATCGAATTACCATCAGCAACTTACGAAACACCATATGGTCATATTGTCCGCGCCATAAATGGTGATGAAGATCCTGGTCAGAGATGGATTGATCTGAGCGGACAACGAAACGGAAATACTTATGGCCTTACTCTCATTAATGATGCCAAGTATGGTTATAATGTAATCGGAAATGATATGCGGATCTCTGTAGCCAGGTCAGCTGTTTATGCCCATCATAATCCAAAGGTTCTTGATATGAAGGCAGAACATCTTTGGATGGACCAGGGTATACAAACTTTCCGCATATTACTGGTTCCTCATTCAGATACATGGAAAAAAAGCAATATTCCAAGAATTACCGAAGAGTTCAGTTCCCCATCATTAGCTATATATCAGGGAATACATGGAGGATCAAAACCAAAGTCCGCTTCATTTCTGTCGGTAGATGTTCCAAATGTTATCGTAACAGCCATCAAACTATCAGAAGTCGGAGATGATATAATAATCAGATGTGTAGAGACTTGCTCGTCAGCAACTAAAGCCACAATCGATCTGCGTTTTTTAGGTCAGAAATGGTCAGGCGATTTCAGACCATCTGAGATAAAGACTATCCGGATAAACAGGAACAGTGGCGCTGTTAAAGAGGTAAACCTCCTGGAGGAGTAATAATAATTTAGGGTTCGATGCGGATAAGCTCTGTATCTATCCATCTTTGCACGGATCAACCATGGAAAAAAAACTGGAGATATGAATAAAGAATTTCTGAAGAAAATACTTGATGATGTAGGCTCCGTCAAAATAATAGTAATTGGTGATTTCTGTCTTGATGCCTATTGGTTTATTGATGAAACATTGAGTGAGATCTCAATTGAAACCAATGAAGTTACCAGACCAGTGAGCAGGCAACATTATTCCCTTGGCGGTGCCGGTAATGTAGCAAACAATCTTGCTGCTATGGGAGTAAAAGATATCCGGGCTTTCGGGGTGATCGGAACTGATCCCTTCGGTGACGAAATGGTCAGGATCATGAATAATACCGGAATTCATACCGGAAATATACTGATTCAGAAGGAGGTCTGGTATACTCATACTTATGCCAAACCTTATAGAGATGGCAGGGAAATGAGCAGGATCGATTTTGGAAATTATAATCAGTTATCAGATGAAACTGCTGACCTCCTGATCTCCAATCTGATCAATGAAATTCCTGCTGTTGATATAGTACTGATAAATCAGCAGGTTCCGTACGGCATTCACACCGGTTATTTTAAAAAAAGACTGCTCGAGGTAATTCAAAATTTCCCCGATAAGAACTTTGTGGTTGACAGCCGGAATTTCAATGATTTCTATGATGGGACAATACGTAAAATGAATGATACAGAAGCTTCAAGATTATGCGGAATGAACAGAAAGCCAGATGAGCCAATCCCATTTTCTGAAGTAGTCTCCTTTGCCAAAACCTTGTATGGGAGGTACCAAAAACCGCTATTTATAACCCGCGGAAGAAATGGTTCTATTGTAATTGATCAGTCGGGGGTTTTTGAGATTCCCGGGTTAATGATTATTTCGAAAATCGATACTGTCGGAGCCGGTGACAGTTATCTGGCCGGAGCAGCGTCAGCATTGGCCGCAGGATATAGTATTGAAATTGCTGCCACTCTAGGCTCTTTTGTAGCCGGTGTAACCGTTCAGAAATTGTTCCAGACAGGAACGGCTACTCCTGCAGAGATACTCGCAATAGGTGAGGATCCTGATTATATTTATTCTTCTGAGGTTGCTGACGATATCCATAAAGCTGAATATCTTGATGATACTGAAATAGAAATTGTTAATAGATGGAAGTCAAAACCTCATATCCTACATGCAATTTTTGATCATGATGGAACTATTTCTACTCTCAGGGAGGGGTGGGAGTTGATAATGGCACCGATGATGACAAAAGCAATACTGGGAGATCAATACCTCTCAGCAAAGGAATCTCAGTTAAGAGAAGTAAAGGCTCAGGTTCATGAATTAATTGATAAAACAACAGGTATTCAGACGCTTGTTCAGATGAAAGGGCTGGTTGATCTGGTCAGAGAGTTCGGATTTGTACCTGAAGGAAAAATTCTTGATGAATTCGGATACAAAAAGATCTATAACGATGAGCTTATGATGATGGTTGGTGATCGTGAAAGGAAATTAAACAGGGGAGAGCTGACAGTTGACGATTTTACACTGAAAGGGGCTCTTCAAATCCTTAAGAAACTAAATGACTCAGGAGTAAAACTCTACCTGGTCAGTGGCACTGATGAGGAGGATGTGAAGAAAGAGGCAGCCGTGCTGGGATATGATCATTTGTTTGAAGATAGAATATACGGTGCAGTAGGTGATGTTACAAAAGAAGCCAAAAAGATTGTTCTCGACCATATTCTTGATATTATTGGAGAATCGGCTTCCTCAAAAGTTGCCACTTTTGGTGACGGACCTGTTGAAATAAGGGAAACTCGAAAACGAAGCGGAATTACGATCGGAGTAGCGAGCAACGAACTTAAGCGGTTCGGACTGAATGAGAAAAAACGTACACGGCTTATCAGGGCAGGTGCAGACTTCATCATTCCGGATTTTTCACAATATCAGAACATACTCAGTCTGTTAAATATTTAGCAATTAAGATGGCTTACAAGGAATTAGACCGGAGCAGGCTTTCAATAAGGAAACTGTCCGAAAGAAGAAATAAAGTTCATATTGTGAACGACCATATACCGGTAACTCAAAAGCCAGGAGCACTCTCCCCTGGAAGAAAATTACTTATCGGGATAACTGCCGATCGTATCAGATTAGCTAGTCAGAAACAAAAGTCGGTGATACTCACTTTTGGAGCACATACTATAAAAAATGGCATGGCCCCTACTCTGATTGCTTTGATGGAAGAGGGCTGGCTAACTCATCTGGCAACAAATGGTGCAGGGATAATACACGATTGGGAGTTTGCATTTCAGGGAAAATCAAGTGAGGATGTACGTGAAAATGTTAAACAAGGCCAATTTGGTATCTGGGAGGAGACAGGCTTCTTCCTTAATCTTGCACTGATAGTTGGAGCTTATGAGGGTTTAGGTTATGGAGAAGCAGTAGGTAAAATGATCTCAAGGGAAGGATTGGATATTCCTGAGGTTAATTTTCTTTATAAAATAGCTGAAATTGAAATGAAATCAAATGCTGAACTTTCTGCTTCTTCAATCGATCTGGCTGGTATAATAAAAAGATTACAGTTGAGACCAGGATTCTTAAAGATACGCCATCCATATAAAAAATTCTCTGTACAGGCACGGGCATATGAATTGAAAATACCATTTACCGGACATCCGATGATAGGTCATGATATAATTTATAACCACCCTGTTAACCATGGAGCAGCTGTGGGACGAACTGCAATTAAAGACTTTCTCTCATTTGCCAATAGTGTAACCAATCTGGATCATGGTGTCTACATGTCGGTCGGATCAGCTGTGATGTCACCAATGATTTTTGAAAAGGCCATGTCCATGGCTCAGAACCTTAAGATACAGGAAAACAGTCATATTGATAACCATTATATGCTTATTGTGGACCTTGCCAGATCAGAATGGGACTGGCAAAAAAAAGGTGAACCTCCAATGGAAAACCCTGCCTATTACCTGCGATATTGTAAAACATTCAGCAGGATGGGTGGTGAAATGTATTACCTGGCAGCCGATAACCGGGATTTTCTTCTTGCTCTTTATCACGAGCTTATAGTAAAATAAACTTGGTGCCCCAAAACACTGTTTTGAATATGAATAAAAAAGACGTAATAGTGTTAAAAAAAGAAGCTGAAAACCATTTGGTTAACGAACTGTTGCCATTCTGGACTTCACGGATGAAAGACGAAATCAACGGCGGGTTTCTGACCCATTTTGATAAGTATGGAAATGACAGCGGGGAAGATGAAAAATCGCTTATCGCTCAAACCCGGTGTCTGTACACAATCTCTTCAGCACATCGTGCAGGATACGGTAACGGCCAATATGCAGAGTTTGCCAGGCATGGGGCCGATTTCCTTATTAATAAAATGTGGGACAACGAAAATGGTGGATTTTATTGGATGATGGATCGTAAAGGAAATGTGAAAATTGATCAGAAAATAATTTACGGCCATAGTTTTGCCATCTATTCGCTAAGTGAATATACAATGGCGACAGGAGACCCTCGGGGAATCCTGTATGCTGAAAAAGTATTTGATATGATCCAGAAGTATTGTGTAGATTCCATGTATGGGGGCTATTGGGAAATGTTCCATCGGAACTGGACCCTTTGCGGACCCGGGAGTCAGGGCGGAGACAGAAAAACTCTTGATGTCCACATGCATCTTATGGAGGCGTTTACTTCACTTTTTGAATGCACCGGAAAAGAAGTCCACCAGCGTAAGTTGCTCGAAGTTATAAATCTCCTTATAAACCGGATCATTCACCCTGTTTATAAGACGGGTATTCCGCAGTTCTTTAAGGATTGGACTGTAGCTCCGCAAATAAAATTTGATGTTGTCTGGGGATGGGACAGATTTTCTGAGGAGGGACAAAAAGGTAATGCTACCGATAATACCAGCTATGGGCATAACACAGAGTTTGCCTGGCTTCTATTGCATGCCCTTGATATTCTTAAAATTGATTCCAGTGCATATTCAGAACTTTTCAGAACTATATTTGATCATACCATTGATAATGGAATTGACTATGAATACGGAGGTGTTTATGTTGAAGGCCCTCACTCAGGTGGTGTTTATGATAAAGAAAAAGAGTTCTGGCAGCAGGCTGAGGTATTAATCGGATTGCTTGATGCAGTGATTTTGTTTGGTAATGAAAAATACTGGGAGGCCTACAGAAATGTTCATCGGTTTATTTTCGATAAAATGATTAACAAAGGGGTAGGTGAGTGGTATCCTTTGCTGTCACGCAAGGGTGATCCGATATGGAAACATATGGGCCATTCCTGGAAAATAAATTATCACACTGTAAGATCCATGATACAGAGTATAAAGCGATTGGGCAAAATTGAATCTGAGATTAACTAGAATTTTATTATGAATCTGTCTCTGTCCGTTCTCGACTGGATTGTCCTTTCAATAATAATGGGAGGAAGTCTCTCTTTTGGTTTATACATGGCACACAGGAAAAAGGCCGGTCAGAACAGCACTAATTTTTTCCTGGGTGGCCGGACAATTAAATGGCCGATAATAGGCGCTTCTCTTTTTGCCACAAATATTGGAGCTGAACATCTGGTTGGCTTATCAGGTGATTCATATCGTTACGGTCTGGCCGCTGGATCGGTAGAATTAACATGTGCCATTACACTTGGTTTTGCCTGTTCTGTTCTTTTTCCGTATTATATGAAGAACAAGATATTCACTATCCCTGAATTTCTTGAACTCAGGTATAACCGCAGGGCCAGGACTCTCTTTTCGGGGTTAATGCTGGTAATCAGTATTATGACAAAACTGGCTTTTACTATTTTTGCAGGCGCTCTTGTCTTTAACAGTATACTTGGTTGGAATGTGATGACTACCGTATTCTGTATTGCTGTTGGAGTAGCGATTTTTACAATAATTGGCGGATTTACAGCTGTAGCCTATTCTGATGCCATTCAGGTAATTATAATGATAGCAGGTTCATCGATCATGCTTTTTATTGGTCTGGATAAGGTTCATGGATGGGACGGCCTTATGACAAAAGTCCCGGAAATGATGACTATTGCCAAACCCGGTGATCAGGTCTATCCTTTCTGGGGTATTCTGGCCACTGCATTTTATGCAGGGATTTTTTACTGGGGTATTGACCAGGTGAATGTACAACGTGTGCTTGCTGCACCTGATTTGAAAAATGCCAGATGGGGTTCAATGTTTGCAGTACTTCTGAAGCTTTTACCTATTTTTATTTTTGCATTGCCGGGTGTTATTGCATATGCACTGTTCCCCGGTGAACTTCAGGGTGATCAAACCAAACAAACTTTTGTGTTGTTACTTAACAATCTTCTTCCCAGCGGATTGAGAGGTTTGCTCCTTGCTTCCCTGATGGCTGCCCTTGTTACCTCTCTTATCGCTGTACTGAACTCTGTTTCAACACTGATTGTGCGCGACTTTGTTCTGGAGTTTCGTCCCGATTTTCCTGAAAAAAAACAAGTCTCTTTAGGACGATATATTATCATGATTGTCACCTTTTTAGGGATCGGAGCAGCCTATATTGTTTATAAGAATGAAGAGGGATTATATAAGTATCTTCAGACAATTACAGCTTATCTTGTGATTCCGGTTTTTCCTGCAATTTTCTTCGGAATAGTCAGCAAAAAAGTTACTCTGAAAGGGGCTGCAATTTCTGTTATAGTGGGAATAGTATTGGCAACAGTTTTTGTGGTTGATCAGTTTCTGGGTCCTGAAACAGGGAAAGAGGTCTTCCCGTTTCTTCATCATAAACTTACTCTGAATTTTGGTTACAGGGGTCTCTGGTCAGAAATACTGTTGACCGTAGTTTTATTTGCTGTTTCAGCATTCACAGATAAAACAGCCCCGGAAAAACTTGTAGCAACTACTTTTAACTATACAGGGAAAATTGCAGGATTCGAAGGGTTAACTGACTGGAGATTGCACCTGGGTATACTTTCTGTAATTACTTTAGTTCTTTACATATGGCTAAGTTGATTCTTCCTTGACAAGTAAGTGCTGGAGTTATGATTATATTCTTTAATCCTGGTTACTTAGTATTTGATTGTCATTTGACTGTATATTGAGCTGAACCACTTCCATACAACCCATTTGCTGCTATACCATTAACAGATACTAATACTTCATCAGATATATTATTATTATTGAAACTAACCGATACCTTCCCTGAACTGTCAGTTATTATTTCAGGTCCCCAGAAGAGCATGCTGCTTTTACCTTTGGCTGCCGTTTCTTCATTTTTTAAAAATTCATTGGTTCTCTTCATGGAGATCTCAATGATCCCACAATTATTCATAGCTGAGTATCTCTGAATATCCATAGAATTAGTTGAGGCAGTTATTCGTGCAATATCCGGTACCGGTATATTATTAAGGATAGAGGCGTCAGTACCCATTTTTACGCCATCAACAATTATCAGGGCACCATCCAGATTATTGATAGAGTTTACTGTGCTAAATGTGATCTTACCATCGATGATGTAATATGGCTTGATTTGCATTAGAATATCGAAAATATTTCGATCGCTTGAGTATCCGTCCTGTTTCAGTTGAACAGTTTCTGCCCTTCTGTGAAGTTTTTTTGGGTTGTTCTTCTCCTGGACAATAAAGGCCTTCCCTGGAGACTGGATTATCTCCAAAAGAGATTGAGTAAAATATTTTCTAATGTCAGGGTTTGAGTCAGCTGCTGGTAGATTACTTTTCCGGTTTGCGTAATTTACAATATTGTCAGTTTCAGCTGGAAGCTGGTTGCGAATAGGATTTGAAGCAGAAACTGACATATTAGTCATTACCGGAGTTCCTTTATCGTCAGTAACAGAAATATCCAGCCGGACTTTATCATTTTGTTCATATTGTAATTTATCTGTTTTTACAAGGATGTTTAAATGCTTGAAATCATTCGCTGGCATACTCATATCTGCATCTGTTTTTTTATCATTCCTGTTATACTTTGTCGGAATTACAACTCCGGTAATGGTTTTCGTGCCCTTGTAAGAAGCTATTAACAGTAGTTTTATGGCCTCTTTATCATCAAATTCAGGAAGTTGTAAGGCAAGAGTAGCCTTCCCTTCAATGTCTGTCTTACCTTTCCCACTACGCATTTCACCTGATGTGCCTGTTAGCTGGTACCCAAAACTTACAGGAACAGGTTTATTGCCCTTTCCTGAAAATCTTATTTTTGCAGTAAGAAGACTTCCCGATCCATACAGAGTATCAGTTAATGATAAATCTGTAATCACATCTAATTCGACATATTTTCTGATCTCAATTACTCTCGAGAATATCCTTTCCGGTGAAATGTTCTTCATCGAAACGGTATAAGCAATAAGAATATAGTTCCCTTCTGTAAGGGAAACAGGGAGTTCAATATTTCCTGTAATAAGACTATTATTAACAGGGAATATTCCTGAACTGACCTCAAGCTCTTCCTGATCTATCAGGGCAACATGCAATGTGTCATTGATTTGATTAGATCTGTTATTCGGTCCATTTAATATATAGGCTTTAAATAAAACAGATTCTCCCGGAAGATAATAAGAACGGTCAGTGTGAAGATAAATCAGGTAAGTATCCTGACCAGAAATATTTGCAAACTGAAAAATGCTGAGAATTAGAATAAAAACAATCTTTGTTGATTTCATTTATTAAGGTATATAAGCAATATAACTCTATATCTACAGGAATGGATTTGTGGGATTAAACTTTCAAAAATATCTTCTTCTTATAAAGTAAATACAGGAATACCCAGGCTACAGCTGTAATACCTATTCCATTAATAAGCGGTGTCCAGGTTTCCGGCATGATGGATGTCAGACCTCCAAAGAAAAATTTTGTTGCGGATCTGAAATTGACTATTCTTCCTGCAAGATAAATTGTAATTGGGTTCATACCTATTACTACAAAGAAGAAAGCCCATTTTTTATATTCCAAGACATCGATTATAAGGTAGAAAATTGAGAACAAAAGAAGGCTCAGCCCACCTACAAAACAGACGAATGAGCTTGTCCATAGGTTTTTATTTATAGGGAATGCAAAATTCCAGATCTTACCAATTGCCATCAAAGTTATTGCAGCCAGTACCAGGTAAAGTACTTTGCGTAAAGGTTTGTCATTCAAATATTTTGATAGAAGGAATTCTCCTGTGAACATTCCTAGCAACGCTGTCCCGATGGCCGGTATCGTACTGAATAATCCTTCCGGATCGTGATTACCCAGATGCAGTCTGCCGGGCATCAGGAGCCGATCTATATGACTGGTCAGATTTCCTTCCCTGGAAAAAATATCAGTAGAATCCAGGTCATGAGCCGGGAAAAGCAGTAGTAAGATCCAGTAACCGATTAAAATTGCGCAGAACCAGACAATCCGAAAGTTAAGTTTTGCATTCATAAAGATAAGAGAGGCAAACATCCACGCCAGTCCTATCCTTCCAAGTACACTTCCGTACCGTAAATGAGCAAAATCGAAATTTATACCATTATTATATACTATCCCAAGTAGCACAAGTATCAAACCGCGGCTGATGACATGTTTATAGATCGAGCCACGGCTATCGTTCATGGCTGTACGTTTGGCCATTGAGAAAGGGAATGATATTCCGGCAATAAAGAGAAAAAGAGGGAAAATCATATCATAAAATTGGAATCCATGCCATGGTACATGGTGCAGCTGTCCTGCCCACCATTTTAAAATGGGCCAGCCGGTCAAGGAAGCGAGACCAACGAAGATTGCTTCTCCACCCATGATCCAGAGCATATCAAATCCGCGTAAAGCGTCAAGAGAGTATAATCGTTTGACTGAGGGTTTATTTTCCATTTTATAATTTTAGATGGGAAAGATGAGGAATTCTGATTCAAAGATATAATAATTATATATCCCTGAACAAAAATCAGGATACACTTTAAGGCGGCAGAAGGAGCTTCTCAATTTCTGCCCATGAATCTACACGTTGGTGTGGGGAACCTTTCAAAACCATATTATGAGGTTGAGTGAACATTATTGTCTCCCCTTTAAAATTGTCAAGGTTCTTTAAATGGTCATCGATCATTATGTCTGCAGGGATTAAACTTTTATTACCACAGAAAATAACCTGTTTCCAGCTTATAAAAGGGAAATGGTAATTTAACCACAATTGTTTGTCAGTAAGACACACTGGGAATTCAGTTGCCATTGAAATTACTATTATTTCGTAGGTTTCATTAAGTGATTTTAATACCCGCTGACTATCCGGCATCACAGGTATTTTTCTGAAAAATCCGGGTGTCTCTACCCACCTGAAGACTTCGGGAAATGCTTCACCCTCCTTGAGTCCGATTACCTCACTCATAGTTTTCCTTAACCCGGTTTCTTCCTCATAAAGTTCAAAGAAAAGAGGATAGACATTGGCCAGAACACCATCCATATCAACAAGAATCCTTTTCATCTGTCTCATTCTTTAATCTTTTAAAAATAGTTAATTTCAACAGGTTTTTTATGAAATGAAATAAAATGAAATAAAGTTGAAATAAGTTGAAAGAAAGTTGAAAGAAAATTGATATAGAATTCTGATATTTGGTATTTAAACTTGAGTCCAATGAATAAGAGAAGTGTTTTTACAGCGTTTTGTTTGATGATCTTTTTATCTGCCTGCTCAACAAAACATGAAGGGATAATTATGACAGTAAATGGACCAATCCCTGCCAGAGAAATGGGCGTTACACTTGTTCATGAACATATCCTGGTAGATTTTATAGGGGCAGACTCGATAACTGAACAGCGATGGGATAAATCCAAAGTTGCTGAAATTGTTTTTCCTTATTTGAGGAAGGTTAAAAAACTTGGTTGTCAGACGTTTATAGAATGTACACCGGCTTATCTCGGCAGGGATCCGCTATTACTTAGATCAATTTCAGAATCCTCGGGCTTAAATATCCTTACTAACACTGGATATTATGGAGCCATAAACAATAAATATGTTCCCGGGTTTGCTTTTAATGAGACTGTTGATCAGATAGCCTCCCGATGGACAGAGGAATGGGAGAATGGAATTGAAGGTACCGGCATAAAACCTGGATTTATTAAAATTGGTGTTGCCAGCGGCAATTTGTCAGACCTGCATAAGAAGCTTGTGAAAGCTGCAGCCCTGACCCATCTGAAAACAGGATTAACAATTGCATCACATACAGGACCAGCAACTCCGGCTTTTGAAGAACTGAAAATTCTGCAAAATGAAGGAGTAGCACCTGAGGCTTTTATCTGGGTTCATGCCCAGGTTGAAAAAGATCTCAGTACCCATATAAAAGCTGCCATGATGGGAGCCTGGATCAGTCTGGATGGAATAAATGATGATAATCTGGAAGATTATGTCCTGATGTTAAAGAAGATGAAAGAAAATAATCTGCTTAACAAGGTCATTTTATCGCATGACGCAGGATGGTACCATCCCGGGGAAGAAAACGGAGGAGAATACAGAGGATATACAACTCTTTTTGAGAAATTGTTACCTCTGCTCAGAAAGGAAAAATTCTCCGAAAAAGAGATAAATCAACTTCTTGTTTCAAATCCGGCCAAGGCTTTTACAATTAGGGTACGTGGGATATGAGTTTGGGATTGCTTCATCCCGCTGTGCGGGAATTGAACCTTTTTGTAGTCAAATGTACACCATTTAGGTAATTTGCACGTTAAAAAAAGTTAAGAATCAGAATCAGGAAAAAAGCATCGGATTTGTACCAGTTATCAATTTGAATTGAATTATTTTTACGTTAGATAGTATGAGGACTAATCGATAATTTTATATAATAAAAAATTTAACTATGAAAAAATCAAAAATTATTTACCGGATCCTTCCGGCATTGTTGTTATTCATATCTGTTGCAATAAATTGTTTTGGAGCAGGACAGGCAAAACAGCAGTATTATGAAATAAGGATCTACAGGATAGCAGACAAATCACAGGAAGAGAGGATTGATACTTATCTTAAAGATGCTTATCTGCCAGCCCTTCACAGAGCTGGTATTCCAGTTGTTGGAGTTTTTAAACCAGTTGAAGCTGATACAGCTTTTGGAAAACTGATCTATGTATTTATACCATTTAATACTGCTGACCAGTTTCTTAAATTGGCTGAACTGCTTGGTAAAGATAAAATTTATGCAGAAGCAGGGAAGTCATTTCTCGATGCACCTTACGAGAATCCTCCATTCAGAAGATATGAAACTGTTTTTCTGAGAGCTTATATTAATATGCCTCAGTTTGTAGCTCCGAAATTTGACACACCTCCATCAGAAAGGATCTATGAGATACGGAGTTATTGGAGTGCAACTGAGGCCAAGACCATAAAAAAGAGAGAAATGTTCAACCAGGGCGGCGAGATAGCTTTGTTCAAGAGCCTCAATTTTGATGCAGTTTTCTATGGTGAAGTATTAGTCGGAAGCGAGATGCCGAATCTCATGTACATGATTACATTTCCCGATATGAAATCGCATGATGATAAATGGAAGGCTTTTAGTGCCAGTGATGGGTGGAAAAAGCTTTCAGGGCTGGAAGAGTACAAAAATACAGTTTCAAAAGTCAGCGCATATCTGCTTCATCCATCTTCTTATTCAGATTTTTAATGCCCCCATCCCCCAGCATCTTCCCTTATGGTTAAGGGAAGGGTCAGGGATGGGTTAAGAAATTGTAATATCAGACCGGGATATCAATTTTAGATATTGCATCCTCGACCTCTGCAGTTGTTAGTTCATGATCAGGAAGATTGTTTTCAAAATACTTCTCATAAGCAGAAATGTCGAAGTGACCATGACCACTCAGGTTAAAAAGTATCGTCTTTGAAACCCCTTCCAGGTCGGCCTTTCTAGCCTCATCAAGAGCTCCGGCTATAGCATATGTAGACTCGGGAGCAGGGAGAATACCTTCCGTTCTTGCGAATTGTACGCCTGCTTCAAAACATTCCCGCTGCATTTTTGCTTTCACTTCAATCAGGCTATCTTTAAGAAGCTGACTTGGCAGAATTCCGGCGCCATGATATCTCAATCCCCCGGCATGAATTTTCTCGGGCATAAAATTATGTCCTAGTGTATACATTGGAAGCAGCGGGGTCATTCCGGCGCTATCTCCGAAGTCGTACATGAATTTTCCTTTCGAGAGTTTGGGACACGACGATGGTTCAACTGTCAGGAGACGCGTTTTCTTTCCGTTTATCAGGTTTTCGCGAAGGAATGGGAAAGCAATTCCCGAAAAATTTGAT
>Ga0315273_10002642_pt1 | contig 21240 bp, 19 predicted proteins | sample YL17G02_0_MG_FD_205753 | JGI IMG/M metagenome (GOLD analysis project Ga0315273, IMG submission 205753) | Sediment microbial communities from Yellowstone Lake, YNP, Wyoming, USA - YL17G02_0 | ecosystem: Environmental > Aquatic > Freshwater > Lake > Sediment | place: USA: Wyoming | collected... | reverse complement strand
CGAACGCCGGTCAACGGAGAAAAGAAAATGCTCCGCCATGTTCATTTTGAATCAGGAATGACCCTGACCGGAGCCAATGCCGATACAAGGAAAAAAATAAAACCCTCTGAAGAAAAAATAGTGCTCACTGATCTCTATAATAAGATTTCAGAAAGAATCGGCGGCGCAAAATTAAACAGCATAACATATAAAGAGGACCTCTCAGAGCTTGCAGATAATCTGGTTAATTCAAAAGGAAGGTCAATAATTGTCTCAGGAACCAACAATGTTGATATCCAAATCATAGTGAATGGTATAAACTCTCTCCTCGGTAATTATACAGAATGTATCGATCTTAACAATAATCTGAATATTGCTTCAGGTATTGACAGTAATATGAACCTGCTTACAGATGATTTGAATTCGGGTAAGGTCAGAGCCCTGCTGATGTATAATGTCAATCCTCTGTATGATTACCCTGATTCAACTAAATTTTTAACGGGAATGAAGAAAGCTTCGCTGACTGTAAATATGGCAGTTGGCCTGAATGAGACTGTTGCCAATGCAAAATATGAATGTCCGGTACATCACTATCTTGAATCGTGGGATGATGCAGAAATAATACCAGGACAACTATCTTTAAGCCAGCCATGTATTAATCCGATATTCGAAACCCGCTCTTTCCAGGATTCATTATTAAAATGGTCGGGAAGCAACATTCCTTATCACGATTATCTTATGAATAACTGGGAAAAGGATTATTTTCCTCTTTCAAATATACCTGATTTCAGGATTTTCTGGAATGAATCTCTGGGAAAAGGAGTATTCAGGTATAATGTATCACCCGGCAAACCTCTTTCTTTTAAAAAAGAATCTTTATCCAGGGCAATGAATATATCAGAAATACCTGAAAAAGCAGAGTTTGAAGTGGTTATCTCAGAAAGTGTGGCCATTGGAACCGGCATGCATGCCAATAACCCATGGTTGATGGAACTACCTGACCCCGTTTCTCGTCAGTGCTGGGAAAATGTCGCTGCAATTTCAGTCAGTGATGCAGAAAAACAGGAACTAAAGACAGGAGACCTGATAAAACTGAAAGAAGGACTTGTAATACCTGCATTTATTCAGCCAGGTCAGGCAGAGGGTACAATATCGGTCGCTACTGGATACGGTCATACTAATGCCGGTCCGGTTTGTACAGATATTGGGGTAAACGTCTATAAGTTTATCACAATGAATGATGGAAACCGTGATTATGGATTTGTTGTTGAAAAAATTGAAAACACACTTAAACAAAACCAACTGGCTCTTACCCAGGTGCACTATTCGATGGAAGGAAGACCTATTGTAAGAGATACTCTTCTAAGTGAATATAAGAAGAACCCCTCTTCAGGAAATGAGTTCCACAATGAATTTGAATCAACACATAAAACTCTATACCCTGAAGTGAAGTATGACGGGTTTCACTGGGGACTTGCAATAGACCTGAATACGTGTGTCGGATGCAATTCGTGTGTAATAGCCTGTCAGGCTGAAAATAATATTCCGGTTGTAGGAAAAGGAGAAGTAATTCGCAGGAGGATAATGCACTGGATTAAAATTGACCGGTATTATTCAGATGATCTTAATGATCCCAAAGTTTACTTCCAGCCTCTTGCCTGTCAGCACTGCGATAATGCTCCCTGCGAAAATGTGTGCCCGGTTTCTGCCACTAACCACAGCAGCGAAGGATTAAATCAAATGGCTTATAACAGATGCCTCGGCACTAAATATTGCATAAATAACTGCCCTTATAAAGTAAGAAGATTCAACTGGTATCGCTATACTAACAATAAGGCATTTGATTTTAATACCGTATCAGATCTCGGTAAAATGGTTTTAAATCCCGATGTAACTGTAAGAGAAAGAGGAGTTGTGGAGAAATGTTCTTTCTGTGTTCAGAGAATACAGGAAAAAAAGTTACTGGCAAAGCTTGAGAACAGGGTACTTAAGGATTTTGAAATTAAGCCGGCATGTATGCAGGCCTGCCCGTCGGGAGCCATCACATTCGGTAATCTTAATGATAAGACTAGTAAGGTCTCCAGGTTATTCGGGGACCCAAGGTGTTATCATTTGCTTGAGGAGTTGCATACACTGCCGAATACGGGATACCTGACGAAAGTGAGGAATGATGAAAAAACAGATACATAAATAATCAGAAGCTAACCGATGTATAACAAAAAAGTCAGAGGTCCGCTGATCGAAGGCGATAAATCACTCGGTCAGATTACAAAGGAGATCGCATCCCCGATGGAAATGCGACCCGGACTTTGGTGGTATATAGCATTTGTTATCTCAACAGCTGCTGCTTTGTTCGGATTTTATGCAATGTATATTACTGTTTATAAAGGTATTGGGACCTGGGGTGTTAATAATTCTGTTGGATGGGGATGGGAAATCGTAAATTTTGTATGGTGGATTGGAATCGGACATGCCGGGACTGCTTTTTCTATTTTCCTGCTGATACTAAGACAAAAGTGGAGGACATCAATTAACCGGGCTGCCGAAGCCATGACTGTTTTTGCAGTTATGTGCGCTGCCATCTTTCCTGCATTACATATGGGACGAGTCTGGGATGCTTTCTATATATTCCCTTACCCTAATACACGCGGTCCTTTGTGGGTGAATTTCAACTCTCCTCTTTTCTGGGATTTTACAGCAATTACGGCTTACCTTCTGATATCAGCCTCATTCTGGTATCTTGGAATGTTACCCGATCTTGGCACAATCCGTGACAGGACAACGTCCAAAATAAAAAAGGCCATTTATAGTTTATTCAGCATGGGATGGACCGGTTCAAGCCGTCAATGGATAAGATTTGAATCGCTGAGTTTTATTCTTGGAGGTATAGCTGCGGTTCTTGTGGTTTCTGTTCATTCAATTGTTTCTACAGATTTTGCAGTAGGTGTCGAACCCGGATGGCATACAACCATCTTCCCGCCTTTCTTTGTTGTGGGTGCTATTTTCTCGGGTTTCGCTATGGTTATGACTCTTATGGTGCTTATCAGGAAAATCTATAAACTGACCGACTATGTTACAGATAATCACATGGATGCAATTGCAAGGATACTTATTTTTATATCCCTGATTATGGGGACAGCATATTTAACTGAAGTATTTATATCATGGTACTCGGGTAATGAATATGACATGTTCACCTTTTTCAAAAACAGAATTACCGGAGATTATGCTCTGCATTTCTGGGGAATGATTGTATGTAATGCATTAATACCCCAGCTTTTCTGGTTCAGGAAAATCAGGAGAAACTGGGTGGGATTACTATCAATTTCACTTATTATTAACGTCGGGATGTGGCTGGAACGGTATAATATTGTTGTGACCTCATTAAGTAAAGATTATCTGCCCTCAAACTGGGTATCTTACTCTCCTACAGTTATCGACATAGGTGTTTTTGTAGGGACCATAGGGTTATTTGCCACAGGAGTATTGCTTTTCATGCGGTATATTCCGATGATGGCAATCAGCGAACTGAAGAGTGTAGCACACGTCGGAAATAAAAAAGAGGATTAACGGGTTAAGTTATGACCAGAACTTTTAAAATAGGTATTTTCGATGATGAAGGAAAGTTTATTTCCACAATCAGGTCGTTAAAGGAACAGAAATTTCTGATTTTTGACGTATTTACCCCGTATCCGGTACATGAGGTATTTCATTTGCTTAAGCGCAAATCAAAGCTACCTGTTGCTGCCTACTTCTTCGGCCTGTTTGGCATTATTGCTACACTTGCATTTCTCTATTATACATCTGTCATCGACTGGCCAATTGTTTACGGAGGAAAACCGTTTAACTCATTCCCGTCATTTATAGTTGTTACAATTGTTGTTACAATATTTACAGTTACAATTGCGAGCCTCGCTCTCTTTTCAGCCAGGTCAAAACTTTTTCCGGGTCGAGATAATACAATCTTCGATTTAAGAGCAACGGATGATAAGTTTGTAATTGTTGTCGATACAAATTTCCCCGATTCATCAACCGGGGAAAGATCCGGAAGTATTATGAAAGAACTAGGTGCTATTGAGGTAATTGATAAAGAATTTGAAAATGTAGAAGCATGACAAATAATTATTCGACCGGAAAAATTTTCAAAACTGTTTTCCTGGTCATTTTATTAGTGAATCTGTGCGCCTGTAACAGAGACAGGAATAACCCCGGATGGGATTATTTTCCTGATATGTTTTACTCTACTGCTTATGAGACTTACTCAAAAAATCCAAACTTTGAAGACGGAATGACAATGAGAGTCCCCGTCCCGGGAACAGTACCCCGTGATTTTACTCCTTTTGAATATACGAATGATCCGGAGTCCAGGATAAAGGCAGGGGAAGAGCTCGTGAACCCTGTTTTGGTGACACCAGAAGCTCTTTTACGGGGGAAGGCAGTGTATGTTACATTCTGCATCGGGTGCCATGGAACCTCAGGAGAAGGAGACGGGCGTCTGTTCACCAGAGGTCTGTATCCCTTGAAACCGCTTACTCTTGCCGGGAGTAGTGCTGTTAAACTTAAGGATGGTGAAATATTTCATACTATCACACTAGGCATTCGTTCCATGGGGGCACACGGCTCGCAGATAAGACCGGAAGACAGATGGAAGCTGATTCTGTATATGAGAACTCTTCAGAAAGCAGGGAAAAATGTCAATTCAGACCCAAAATAATCAATCAATGAAGGAGCAATTAACTGTTTCCAGAAATTTTAAGATAATAACCTTGCTGTTGACAGCCATCGGAGCTGGTACAATAATCTTTGGCCTTATTTCAGACAGGCAAACTACATGGGCAATTTATCTGATTGTTAATTATTACTTTTTTTCGATTGCCATGGGAGGCGCATTCTTTTTCGTAATTCAGAGTATCTCTCAATCAGGATGGTCGGCTGCATTCAAGAGGGTTTCTGAAGCAATGATGTCTTATATTCCTTTCGCAGCGCTGTTTTTTCTTCTGCTCTGGTTTGGTGTGAACGACCTCTACCTATGGTCTCATAAGGAAGCAACGGCTCTAGACCCCGTATTACTGCACAAGTCTGTTTACCTGAATGTCCCATTCTTTTTTGTAAGAATGATCCTGTACTTTCTGCTTTGGATTGTTTTTATCAGGAAACTACGGCAGATTTCACTTAAAGAGGACCTGGCTGATCCGGCAAACACTGGTGGTATAATGTTTTTGTTTGGTAAAACTGAGCTGTATTCAAAAATATTTATCTTCATTCTTGCAATTACATTTTCTCTGGCTGCAATTGACTGGATCATGTCACTTGATGTAAAGTGGTACAGCACAATATTTGCGCTGAAAAACCTTGTAGCAGCATTTTTACATGGAGTGTCTATCTTAACACTAATCGTTTTTATTCTTTATAAAAGGGGATATTTCCCATTCTTAAATGAATACCATTTCCACGATTTCGCAAGATATATATTCATGTTATCCATTATATGGGGGTATTTCTGGTTTGCGCAGTTTATGATTATCTGGTACGGGAATATTCCTGAAGAAACCGCCTATTACAGTGTCAGGTGGCAGGAAGGATGGAAAGTATTGTTCTTTCTGGAGATCGGATTGAACTGGTTCATTCCGTTCATGGTACTTCTTCCTATGAGGGCCAGCAGGAATATGTCAATTATTACCATTGTAATTATATTCCTTATTATCGGGCAATATATAGACCTTTTTGTACAGGTAATTCCCGGAACAACCGGAGCACTTAAATTTGGATGGATTGCTATGGGAACTTTCCTCGGATATGCTGGTTTATTCTCTCTGGTAGTGGCTACCACTCTCAGCAAGGCAAAAATAATACCATCCAATCATCCCTATCTGGATGAGAGCCTGAATCACAAATTCTAATAATGGATTTTTTTAAGCTCTTCAACCAATAATTCTGTCACTAATTAAAAGCAGGAGGATAAGTAGAAAATATGAATTGAGCAGGATCGAATACTTCTTATAGGTCTTATTATCTGCCCCTGTTTTAAAAAGCGCAAAGAATTTCCAGATCAGAAAAACAGAGGCGATAAGTAGAATTCCGATGACCGGTCCTGATCTGATAACTTCAAAATAACAAAGGAATAAAGCGGCAATTACAGAGGTCAGAACCCATGTAAAAGTCAGTCGGTTTATCTGCTCCTTGTTAAATATGTCTGTAAGGTTTGGAATACCCGCTTTATTGTACTCTTCTCCATACTTTAGTATCAGCAACCAGAAGTGCGGGATCTGCCCGGCAAAAAACAGAAATTCAAGAAATATGATGGGCTTATCCCAAATTCCCCCGCCGGCAGCTACCCATCCGATAAGGGGTGGTAGCGCACCTGTTACAGCACCTGGAACAACAGCGAAGGCAGTAATCCTTTTTGAATAGGTATATATTCCGTTATACCATGAAATTGTGAATAGTCCAATTAGAGCTGCTTTAAAGTTTCCGGTGTAATAGATAATAATTGTCCCGGTAAATAAATTGAAAAGGAAGAATATGATTGCATGATTAAGTTTGATCCTGCCGGCTGGGATCGGACGATCATATGTCCTGCTCATTTTACTGTCCAGCCCGACTTCCTGTATCTGGTTAAGAGCTGAGGCAGAAACTGCCATTAACAGTATGCCAAAGCTTACCAGCACTAAATTTTTTGAAAAATGAGGATTAAATATAAAATATCCTGTAAATCCGGTAAGACTGACAGGCAGCATTATTGTTAATTTACTTAGTTGAAGCCAATCGCTGAGTCTGTTTCCTGAATTATTTTTCATTAAGGGATTTAAGGTATTCAATTATTTTTGTAAGGTCAGCATCACTAAGTTTACCTTTATAACTCTGCATTAACCCCTTGGGATAACCTTTGACAATTTCTGCATTCGGGTCAAAAATTGATCTTTTAATATATTCTTCATCCACCGTAATCGTGACTTCTGCGCTATTCCTGATTACAACCTGTTGTCTTCCAAATAAATCCAAATAAGTTGGCCCTACAATTTTTGAGCCATCTGAAGAATGACATGCCATGCATCCCTGGAATTTCATAATGGCCAAACCCTCTCCACCGGGGACCGATCCTTCTGCCCCTTTGGCTAACTTTGCCGTATCACCATACCATGTGGTGAATTTCTCTTTTGACAGGACTTTGACCATTGCTCTCATATAGGAGTGCCTCAATCCGCAGTATTCAGCGCAATAAAGATCGTAATCTCCTTCAGTCTGAGGAATAAACCACATAACCTTTTCTCTTCCCGGAACAATATCAGATTTTATCCTGTAAGCAGGAATGAAAAGACTGTGAATAACGTCAACCGAAATAAGATTTATTTTAACAGGAGTATTGACAGGAACTACCAGATCAGTACTTTCCTTTCCATTTTCATAGAGGAAGGAAAAGCTCCACATCCTTGCAGTAGTGGTTATGGTCATGGCATTACTGGGAGGTTTGTTCATTGGTTTCCACCCTTTCCAGCCAAAATAGAACATCATCAGTGCCAATAATATCGGAATAACTGTCCAGGTAATCTCCAAAATTGTATTTCCTTCATTCTGGACAGCAGTTTTATGTTTCTTTTTGTTGTACCTGAAGACAAAATAGAGCATGATAAAAGTAAGCCCTATCAGGAGTAACAATGAAATACCGGCAATAGAGTAAAATGCAGTATTGAAAGTAGATACATAATTTGAAGCGTCAATTCCTGTGGTTGAATACATACTAGTTATCTATATAGGTAGTCCAGAAAGGTTATTATTATTACGACACAGAGGATTAGTACAACAGCAATAACAGCAATGGAAAACATCTTTTGCTCAAACTTCAGGTGCATAAAGATGCGTAAAACAAATGAAGACTTAACTGCAGCTATCACGAGAGCCAATACAACTGTAAGGGTACCAAGGTAAATCTGAGTAATGGCAACTGAAGTAAGTGTTAATGTTATTAACAATGCCAGAACGTAAAGAAATGTCCGGTAAGGGATTATATGATTTTTTTCATTCTCCATTATTATAGTCAGGTTTAAGTAATGAGATAGAACAGGGGGAAGAGGAAGATCCATATAAGGTCAACCAGATGCCAGTACAATCCGCTGTTTTCCAGCAAGACAAAATTGTCAGAGGTAATTTTATCCCTGTAAATCATTGCTGTAATAACACCGATAAAGACTAATCCAATAATAATGTGCAATGCATGAAGACCGGTCATAAAGAAGTAGAGACCATAAAAAAGAACATCACCCTGGCCACGTAATGCAAGAACTGCAGAACCCGGATAAATGTGTTCTTTCAGATGTTCACCCCATTCAAAGTATTTATTTACAAGAAAAGCCAGACCAAGAAGGATCGTTGTGCCAAGAAATATGAGAGCGAGTTTTTTATTCTTTTTCTGAATAGCTGTGATGGACATTGCTATTGTTGTACTGCTCACCAGGAGGATAATAGTATTAATTGTTCCAATGGCAACATTTAATTCATGGGCAGCAAGATGAAATGCCTCTGCATTCCTGAACCTATATATTGAATAGACTATGAATAATCCTCCGAACAGCAGCATTTCTGTAAAAAGGAAAAACCACATTCCGGTTTTAGATGCCAGATCGTCGCGGTGTATTTCAGGAGTAGTATTCATTTATAGTCGTATGGTCCTTTGGTAACAACTGGAATCTCATCAAAATTTTCAACCGGCGGCGGAGAAGGTACAGTCCATTCCAGTGTCTTTCCTCCCCATGGATCTGAAGGAGCCTTAGATCTGCTTTTCAGTGAAGCAAACAGGTTAATTATGATTATTGCCAACCCTGAGTAAAGTACCCATGATCCCATCGTAGAGATAATGTTTCCTGCATGAAAGACTTCATCATAATCGTAATACCTTCTGGGCATACCTTTAAAACCCAGATAAAACATAGGACCATACAGGGTGATAAACCCTATAAAAAAGAGGACTAAACCAATGTTTGCCCATCTTGTATCATACATTTTACCGGTTATTTTCGGATACCAGTAATGCATAGCGCCAAAAAAGGCAAACCCGGTTCCTCCAAATACTATAAAATGGAAATGAGCTACTACAAAATGGGTGTTATGTAAATGAACATTGGCAGCCAGGGAGCCTAGAATAAGCCCGGAGAATCCACCAATCATGAAAACGAAAATGAATGCTATTGCCCAATAGAACGGAGTCTGCAGATCTAAAGAGCCCTGATGCATCGTTGATATCCAGTTAAAGACTTTAATAGCACTTGGGATGGCTACCAGAAAGGTAAGTAGTGAAAATGTATAAAGAGCCGTACCACTCATTCCGGAAGTGAACATATGATGACCCCACACAAAATAGCCCACAAAAGCGATTGCCATGGCTGAAACAACCATGAATTTATATCCGAATATGGTCTTATGAGAAAAAGTTGTTATTATCTCAGAAATTGCTCCCATGGCAGGCAAGATCATAATGTAAACTGCCGGATGGCTGTAAGTCCAGAATAAGTGCTGGTAAAGGAGAGGATCTCCACCAAGAGTGGGATCGAAAAAACCTATATGCAATGTCCTTTCTGCAACAATCATAAGAAGCGTTATACCAATGATCGGAGTAGCAAGTAATTGTACCCATCCGGTTGCGTAGAGCGTCCACGGGAATAGTGGCATCTTCAGCCATGTCATACCGGGGGCACGCATTCTGTGCATAGTCACTAAAAAGTTCAGTCCTGTAAGTATTGATGAGAACCCAAGGACAAAGGCGCCAAATACTGCCGGAAGCATATTACCGGTAGTTCTGAAACTGTAAGGTGCGTAAAATGTCCATCCCGTATCAGGAGGTCCTTGTCCTGTAAACTGAGATATTAATACCAACGAAACACCTGTAACATAAAGATACCACGAGAGGAGATTAATTCTTGGAAAAGCCACATCTTTTGCTCCGATCATAATGGGCAACATGAAGTTACCAAATACTGCAGGTAATCCGGGGATGACAACCGCAAAAATCATAACAATTCCATGGAGAGTAAAAAAGGCGTTATAAGCCTGTGGAGTCATAATGGTTTTACCAGGGGCAATCAGCTCAAACTTCATTAATAGCCCTAAGGTAGCTCCGACAGCAAAGAATGTAAGAATCGAAAACAGATATAGTAATGCTATTCTCTTATGATCAGTGGAGAATATCCAGGAAAAGAGTCCTTTATATTTTCCTTTATGCTCAAGAAAGCTGGGTTCAACAATTCCTGTCTTAGTATTCATTTATTTGACCTGGTTTTTAATTTTATTCGTGAAAATGCCAGAACCAAAAATATTAAAATAACTATAAATAAAATAACTATTGCTGAAACTCTGGTTACATTAAAAACAAACTGATTTCCTTTACTATCATACCCATAGCAAATTGCCAGAAGACGATTGATACTTGGTCCGATCTTCCCATCAGCAGCTTCAACCAGAGTTATTTTTATATCGAAGGGCATAAATTCAATTCCGCGTAGATATCGGATTATCTTTCCGTCTGCTCCAAGTGCGATCAGACCTGTAGGATGCACAAATTGATCGTTTACCTTCTGATAATTGAAACCAACGGATTGAGTTAATTTAGCTATGTTAATACTGTCAGATACAAAAAAAAGCCAGTTTTTAGCGTCCTCTTTTTTCTTCATTGTGCTTATGTAGCTGGCTTTTTTATTAATGCCCAGCTTGATTCTTTCCGTGGGATCAAAACTGATTGTTACAACATCATAGTCCTTGCCAAGTTGTAGATCCACCGCATCAATGAATTTAGAAACTCCCCACATCAGAGGGCTGCATGTACCGGCGCACTGAAAATAAACCAGATTGAGAATTGTTGGTTTATTGATCACGTCCTTCAATAGAACTGTATCACCTGCCTCATTAATGAGTTTTACGTTTAGATCAGCATATTGTCCCTGTTTTTCCTCGAAACCTACCTGCATCTGCTGATTGAAAAGTGATGTCTGAGAATAAGAATTTAGACTTATCAAACAAACAACTAAGGGAAGAAGTGCTTTTATTTTACTCATAGCAAAATATAAGAGAAATTTAATGCATAAAGTTATAATTTTTTTTCAGGTTTTTCTTCCTCGGAATAGATGCCGGATATCATTAAGGATCCACCCATTAGTGAGATATCTTTCAAAAGGGCAATTATCGTAATTGTTTTGTCTGCATCGGCAAAAAGGTGTGGAATATGTATAGTGATAATAAAAATGAAGAGCAGAAATGCCAGCATCAGCGTGGAAAATTTCACAAGTATTTTAGTAACTATGCTGATGCTGGCAGCTATCAGCATTATTCCCGTAAGTATTATTGTATATGCACCCAGCGGAACAAACGATGTCAGCATTCCAAGGTAATAATCCAGCATCAGAAAATGATTAATCCCGAAGAGCGCAAAAGGAACTGCAAAAAGAATTCTTCCGATTGATGTAAGTCTTTTCATATCAGTTTCTTATTAGACGGATTTCGGTTTAATGGCGCTTCTTAACTACCATAAATGTATGAATTTTTTTTAGTCCCGATTTAAAAACTGCAAAAATCATGAAGCTCACCGGTTTTTCATAACTTTGAGATGAACAAAGAGAGAAAAGGAATGTTATTGAATAAAAAACTTAATATGGAACGAAGAAAATTTTTCAAGGCAGTTGGGTTGATAACTACTGCTGCTTACATTGGCCCAAAAGTATTTGGCAACGTTCAGGTACCTGTAAAAGCTTCCGGAATTGAAGGTGTTCCTGCACCGGAATTTCCTCCTTTGCCATTTGCATATAATGCACTTGAACCGTATGTAGATGCAAGGACAATGGAGATTCATTATGACAAGCACCACAGGGCGTATTATACAAATTTTCTAAATGCTATTAAGGGCACACCTCTTGAGGGGATGTCAATAAGCGACATTTTTTCATCCATGTCAAAACAGACTGATGCTGTAAGAAACAATGGCGGAGGTTATTATAACCATTTGTTTTTCTGGAATAATCTGGGCGCTGGTTCTTCGGGGCCATCCACTGATTTATCTTCAGCTATTGCTAAATCATTTGGTTCGGCAGATAAATTCAAAGAAACATTCAACACTGCTGCCAAAACAAGGTTTGGAAGCGGATGGGCCTGGTTATATTTGGCGACAGACAAGAATCTTGCAGTAGCGAGTACGCCAAATCAGGATAACCCGCTTATGGATATTTCACCTGTTAAAGGAACGCCTTTATTGACTCTCGATGTATGGGAACATGCCTACTATCTTAAATATCAGAATAAGAGAGCTGATTATATTGATGCATTCTGGAATGTTGTAAACTGGGAAGAGGTAAATAAGAGATATCAGAAGGCGAAAGGATAATTACCTTTAATGCATAATTTTCTCCCCGTGCAAAGGGCGAGTGCCCGAAGGTTGAGGGGGTATATCAGGTATAGAGGAATCTCTTGATCTTCAGCGTAGCAGTCTTCTGAAACGGTACAGGCTGAAGTACAACCTTTTGGATCTTACTGAATTTATTCACCTGTGAATTAACATATTCCTGTAATTCATTGAGCACTTCATCAACTTTATCTTCAACCTGACGGGTCATATTCTGTTTAAGAATCCGATATTTCTTTTCCAGTTCCTCCATGTTTATATGAACTAAAGCAACCAGCTTCCCTTGTTGCTGAACAACAAGCGATTCCACAACGAAACGGAAGTTATTAATAATTGATTCAATCTCCTCAGGATAAATATTCTCTCCACTGGCGCCGACAATCATACTTTTTGATCTCCCTTTTATGAACAGGTAGTTGTTACTGTCGAGTGTTCCAAGATCTCCGGTTTTAAACCAGCCATCAGAAGAAAGGACTTCTTTCGTCATTTCAGGCTCCTTATAATAACCCTTCATAATAGTTGGTCCTTTTGCCCATATTTCCCCTTCTCCGGTTTTTTTGTCAGGGTTATTTATAATAAGTTCAATACCTTCAATGGCAGGGCCGGTTGACTCAAATACAGATTTTTGAGGATTAGAGCCCGCAAGAAGAGGGGATGTTTCTGTAAGTCCATAACCAATTGCATAAGGAAATTTTGCTTCAATGAGGAATTTCTCAACTGTTTTATTTAGCTTGGCACCACCAATCCCATAAAACTTTAGTTCTCCACCAAATGTTTTCATCAGTTTCTTCCCGGCAGCTTTATTCAGTATCTTTCTTAAAAGCGGGATATTATAAAGAAGTTTAAGGATCAGTTTATCCCTGAATGTGGGCAGGATCTTATTAAAATATATTTTTTCAATTATCAGCGGAACCGTCAGCATTACAGAAGGCTTTATTTCAGCCAGAGCAGGAAGAAGAACAGCCGGAGTCGGAGGCTTCCTTAGATAATAAACACAACTTCCGCAAAGCATCGGTAATACTAATCCAAGCGTATTCTCATAAGTGTGCGATAATGGCAAAACAGATAAAAAACGATCATTTTCATCCATTGATTGTATCAGGCAGGCTTTAAGAGCATTAAAGGTGATATTTTTGTGGGTCAGCATAACCCCTTTAGATCGACCTGTTGTTCCTGAAGTATAAATAATTGAGGCAAGATCTTCTTCTTCAACCTCATAATTTCTTATGGGAAGAGCCGAAGAGTTAAATTCAGAAGAAATCTTTTCAGTAAAGATCAGTGAAAAATCCTCAATAAGAATGGCTATTTTAAGGTCTTCGGACTTAAATTCTTGAATCTGCGGCAATAAAGATGTGGATATAAAAATAGCTTTAGCACCAGAGTGCTCAAGAACATTTCCAATTTCTGTAGTCGAAAAATTCGGCAGGATGGGTACAGCAACGGCACCCATAAAAGTAATTGAAAAGAAAGCAACTCCCCAGTTTGGCATATTTAAGCTCAGGATTGCCACTTTATCCCCGGGACAAATCCCATTCTTTTCCAGAAAAGCAATTAAAGCCCGGATCTCCTTATTTACTGTTTCATAAGTCTTTGGTTCTTCTCCCACAAATGCATATGCATTGTGCTTACCAAACTTCCTTAATGTCTCATTAAACATTCCAGGGAAAGTCATTCTGATATCATTTTCTTCCATTACTGCCTATTCTTAAGCCAATTATAAAATGCAAAGGTAAGAAATTTATGATTTCAAAATCTCAATCGCGACATATATTACCTTAAAAGGACAAAACCATAACCAACTTTAAACCTTTATCAGTCAGAATGGTTAATATTGTATAATATTTTCAACTTCCAAGTTATGCGTAATTATATTAGAGTAACAAAGGAATTTCCTTTTGAAATGGCACATGTACTCTGGAACTACGATGGACCCTGCAAAAATGTTCATGGACACTCATATCGCCTTTTTGTTACACTCTCAGGATTTCCGACAGACAATAAGGATAATCCAAAAAACGGCATGGTGATCGACTTTAGCGATCTGAAAAGTATTGTTAAAAAACAGATAGTTAACATATTTGATCATTCGGTGGTGTTAAGCAATAAGATAGATGAGGAAAAGACAGAGATGTTTAAAAAAATGTTTGGAAATACTGTCCTGGTTGATTATCAGCCAACCTGCGAAAACCTTATTGCAGATTTTGCAGAACGGATTGCTTCTCACCTTCCTTCCGGAGTTAAATTGCACAGTCTTAAACTCTACGAAACTGCCACTTCATATGCCGAATGGTTTGATTCAGATAACCAATAGAACCCGCTATGGCTCAAAATGATACTAAAAAACTATTTTTACTGGATGCGTATGCACTTATTTTTCGTGCCTATTACGCATTCATAAAGAATCCAAGGATAACTACAAAAGGATTAAATACTTCGGCTATTTTCGGATTTCTGCTTGCCCTGGATGAGGTTCTGCAGAAGCAGAAACCAACACATATTGCAGTCGTTTTTGATACTCCCACGCCAACCTTCAGGCATGAAATGTTTAAGGAATACAAAGCTCACCGCGATGAGACTCCTGAGGATATTAAGAAGGCAGTACCATACATCAAGCGACTAATTGAAGCATATAAAATACCGGTAATTGATTATCCGGGATTTGAGGCTGATGATGTAATTGGTACTCTGTCAAGAAAGGCTTCTGAACAGGGTTTTATTACTTATATGATGACACCTGATAAAGACTTTGCCCAACTCGTATCAGGAAATGTTTTTATGTTCAAACCATCCAGGAGCGGAAATGAATCAATCTTATGGGGTGTTGAGGACATACAAAAGGAATTCAACGTTCAACGCCCCGAACAGGTAATTGATATTCTTGCTCTTATGGGGGACGCCGCCGATAATATTCCGGGAGCCCCCGGCGTTGGCCCCAAAACAGCAATGAAACTGATTTCCGAATATGGAAGTATCGAAGAACTTTTCAAAAATACGGATAAACTGAAAGGAAAGTTAAAAGAAATTATTGAGAACAACAGGGAGCAGATTGAGTTGTCGAAGAAACTGGCAACAATTGAACAGAATGTGCCGGTTGAATTGAACGAAACGGCCCTTCAACTTGAAGTTCCGGATCCTGCTAAACTAAAAGTTCTGTTTGATGAACTGGAATTCAGAACAGTCGCGGCAAGAATACTTTCCGGGATCGATAAATCAGAAAAACCAAGAGAAACAGAACTACTTTTTCCTCCTCCTCTGAATCAATCTCATCAGGGCTCACTTTTCGGAGAGGAGGCAATTAGCCCGATTGGTGAGAGAGCCTCGATAGAAAGTGTTGACCATAACTATATTGTACTTGAAAATAATTCAGACATACAAGAATTTGTTAAAAAGATTAACACCCTCAGTGAGTTTTGCTTTGACAGCGAGACTACAAATATAAATCCACTCGATGCAGAGCTGGTGGCACTGACTTTTTCCTGGGAAAAAGGATCAGGGTATCTTATTCATATCCCTGAATCACAACAGGGAACTAAAGCAATTCTGGAAATAGTAAGGCCGGTCTTTGAAAATCCTGATACTCTGAAAATAGGACAGAACATGAAATTTGATATCCAGGTTCTGGCCAATTATGGTATTGAAGTCAGGGGACCATTATTCGATACAATGATTGCACATTATCTTCTTGAACCCGACATGAGGCATAACATGAACTTATTATCGGAAACCTATCTGGGCTACAGCCCTGTTCATATTGAATCACTAATCGGAGAAAAGGGGAACAGTCAGAAAAACATGCGCTCAGTACCTGTTGAAAAGCTTAAGGAATATGCTGTCGAAGATGCTGATGTTACTCTTCAGTTAAAAAATGTTTTTGAACCCAGGATTAAAACAGAAGGATTAGGTGATCTAGCCCACGATATTGAGATGCCTCTCATAAGTGTGCTGGCAAAGATGGAAAGAAATGGAGTAATACTGAATCTGGAAGATTTGAAAGCCATAACCATAAACCTCCGTGAAGATATTATCTCACTTGAAAAAGAGATATATACTCTGGCCGGAACGGAATTTAATATCTCCTCACCAAAACAGCTTGGTGATATTCTGTTTCTCCGGCTGAAACTTGACGATAATGCCAGGATCACCAAAACCAAACAGTTCATTACCAATGAGGAGATATTACAGCGACTGACCAGTAAGCATCCAATCGTTGATAAAGTACTGGAATACAGAGGGCTTAAGAAACTCCTGACAACATATGTTGAGGCGCTTCCTCTTCTCGTGGATAAGAGAACCGGCAGAATTCATACCTCTTTCAATCAGGCTGTAGCCTCAACCGGCAGACTAAGTTCAAACAACCCTAACCTTCAGAATATTCCTGTAAAAGATGAGCGGGGCAGAGAAATAAGAAAAGCCTTTATTCCGGAGAAAGGTCATATTTTCTTTTCTGCAGACTATTCACAAATTGAGCTAAGACTGATGGCTCATCTCAGTAAGGATAAAAGTATGGTTGCCGATTTTCTGTCGGGAAATGATATTCATGCAGCTACTGCCTCTAAAATTTTCGGAGTGGACATAAAAGATGTTACGCGCGAGATGCGAAGCAGGGCAAAAACAGCAAATTTCGGGATCATTTATGGGATTTCGTCTTACGGACTTTCAGAAAGGCTGACCATTGGAAGAAAGGAGGCAAAAGAACTTATTGATGGCTATTTCAATTCTTATCCGGGTGTTAAGATTTATATGGATGAGAGCATTAAAAAGGCCAGGGATGTCGGATTTGTAACTACTATGTTTGGACGTAAACGATACCTGCGGGATATTCATTCGCGAAACCAGGTGGTAAGGGGAAATGCTGAAAGAAACGCAATTAACGCACCAATTCAGGGCAGCGCTGCAGATATTATTAAGATTGCCATGGTGAGAATATACAACAGGATGAAATCAGAGAATTTCTCATCAAAAATGATCCTTCAGGTTCATGATGAACTTATATTCGAAGTTGTAACTTCTGAGCTTGAAAAGCTGAAGGAACTGGTAGTGTATGAAATGTCAAATGCTGTTAAACTGGATGTACCATTAATGGTTGACTGGGGAACAGGCAACAACTGGTTTGAGGCACACTAGAGGAAAAGCCCCCTGTCCCGCTGACGCGGGACATCCCCCTTAAGGGGGACTAATACTCGTTTTTAATTGTAATTCAACCATATATATAAGAGATTTAACCCCCCTTCAGGGGGGATGGGGGGCTAAAACATAAAAAGTAAAAAATATGGAAATAAAAGTATTATTCTTTGGTATTTTGGCAGAGGTTACGGGTACTAACCTTAAACACTATCGCGATGTGAACTCAATAGGCGATCTTAAACTCAGGATCCGGGATGATTTCCCTGAAATTGTTCATTACAATTTTCGTATATCGATTAATAGTGAGATAACTGATAATGATCTCTTGCTAAAATCCGGAGATGAGGTTGCACTTATGCCCCCGTTTGCAGGCGGTTAAAAGATCATTACAAATAAACCTGAATAAGACATGGATGCAAATTATCTTACAGTTGGCCCGGTATCACAAAAAATTATATCTCAGCTTATAGAAAAGATGGTTGAGAAAACTGATTCAGGGGGCCACACGTTTTTCCTTGGACAGGTCAGGGCTGATGAGATTAGGGGCAAAAAGGTTAAAGCAATAGAATATACAGCATATGAAGAGATGGTTAATGTTGAGGCGGAAAAGATTAAAATGGCAATTTTATCGGAGTTCAGCGATGTTAAAACAATTGATATAATTCATTCAACAGGTGTTGTTAGCGCTGGTGAGATATCTCTTTTAGTTTTTGTTTCGGCAGGTCACAGGCACCAGGCAATACAGGCCTGCAGTAAAACTGTTGAACTGATTAAGGAGAAACTGCCTGTCTGGAAAAAAGAGATTTTTGAGGATGACTCACACAAGTGGAAATAAAATATTTCACCTGACCACAATCGCTCCGGCTGTCCCTTTAAGTATGGAACTATATACTTCTTTGTTATTTAAAATATCACGGGCCTTAGAAATCTGGTCATCTTTTTTTATTGTCCATTCGATTGCTCCGTTTTCATAAAAATAGCGGCTTATAATTTCATCTTCAATGAGATCGGTTATTTCACTTCTGAACAGTTTGAGATCCTGATCCAGGCTATGGGCAATATCTTTCTCCAGATCATTAAAAAGATCTTTGTGAATATCATAATACTTTTCTTTTTTAGCATTGGTTATGAGCTCATTAAGAGATTCCTCTGTATCTGTTTTGTAATTAAATTTACGATTCAGGAGGAATGTTTTAAAGTCAGTATAATCCTGATCGGTGAACGAAAATTCTTCGGGAGATTTAATATCAGGGTGAGACCAGTAGTAATTTGTGGCAAAATCGAAAATGTAATTTCGGAGGAATAATTCCGAAGATATCTGGCTAATAGGTTCCGGTAAAATTTCAATATCGGGGGCAATGCCGCCACCATCTTTAACAATCCTGCCGTTTTTAGTTTTAAATTCAGATATCAGAGAATCAGGAATTATTCCAACACTTCCATCTTCATTCGGGTGTGAGAAATCGCGTGCCTGAATGCATCTTCCGCTTGGTATGTAATATTTTGCCGTAGTAACTTTAAGTTGAGTGTTATAACTTATAGGTCGGGTGATCTGAACCAGGCCCTTTCCGTATGATCTCTGGCCGACAATAACTCCCCTGTCGAGGTCCTGAATTGCTCCGGCTACTATCTCTGAAGCTGATGCAGAACCCCTGTTGATTATTATCGCAAGTGGTATTTTCTCATCCAACGGCTGTTTGGTAGTTTTAAAATTTTCGTCAAACTGTTTGACTTTCCCCTTAGTGGAAACAACCTCATTTCCCTCTGCAACAAAAAGATTTACGATTTCAACAGCTTCTGTAAGTAATCCGCCCGGATTTCCCCGCAGGTCGAGAATGATCTGTTGAACATTATTGTTTTTCAGTGAATTTAGTGCAGTCTTTACATCATCAATACAGTTTTGAGTGAAATTAGTAAAACGGATATAGCCGGTTTTTGAATCAATCATACCATAATATGGAACCGGAGGCATGATGATTTTTTCACGCTTAAGTGGATAATAAGTCTCCTTTCCGTTCCTTTCAATTGTGACATTGATCTCAGTTCCTGGATTTCCTTTAAGTTTTTCACTTACTTTGTCGGTCGGTAATCCTTTCAGAGATATTCCATCAACTTTTTTTAAAAGATCTCCGGGTTTTATCCCTGCCTTATCTGCGGGAAATCCCTTATATACTTCACTGATAATCACATAATCACCTGAACCTCTTACAAGCGATCCTATTCCACCATATTTCCCGGTGGTCATTATTGCAAATTCATCAGCTTCAGATTCGGGAAAATAAACAGTATAGGGGTCAAGCGTTTTAAGCATATTATCTATTCCTGCCTTAATCACTTTGTCAGGATCGATTTCATCCACATAAAAAGTGTTCAGCTCTCTGAAGAGTGAAAAGAAGATGTCCAGATTTTTAGCAATTCTGAAATCCCGGGTCTCCTGATTGATAAGGAACCCTGTACTGATTCCGGTAATCAGCAATAGAGAAAGAACAATAATTATCCTGCCGGAACGTATCTTTTTCATAACAAACATTGCTTAATTTTGAACGGCGAAATTAATAAGAAAAATTGGGAAGCGGTTTGATAAAGAAATAATTAAGACATTTTTAACATATTTTCCAACTAATAAGGCTAAAGTACGAAGTCCGAAGGTATTTCAAATTCAGGTTTTGCTTCTGACTTCTTTTAGCCACCGACGTCGTCGGCCGTAGCCGACTATGTCGGTCGAAGGCTGAAGCTTTATCATAGGTGGCCGGCTTCCGGCTTCCTACTATTTAGAATTATAAGTTTGTTTATCATCTCTTTAATGGATTTTTCAATACTCATATAATCAGGAACCGAATTTCCTCTTATAATTACAATGAAGGCAATCTTAAGATTTTGTGATATAAGATGATCATAAAGCAGCATTTTATTTTTACGGTATGCTTCTCTCATCCTTCTTTTAATCAGGTTCCTGGTGACAGCAAGACGGAATCCTCTTTTTGAAACACTGAATGCAACCTGTGCAGGGGCAGGTAATAAATCCTGACTTATATCCCAGACGACTTTAAAAAGAGAATTGTAGAAAATGTTTCCATTTTCAAACAGGCCATCGATGATTTTCCTGCTGCAAAGTCTTTCTGACTTATCAAAGGTCTCCCTGATGGTATTCATTAAAAAAACAGCTTTTCCTGAAAGCCTTACCGGCAGACTTTTAAAGAGCTTCCAGGGAGTCAATATGGTTAAAACTACCTGAAATTTTTATTGTATTCTTTAAGAAAATCGTCAAGAGCCATTGTCATTGACGGAGCTTTGGGATTGGGGGCATTTATATCTAGCCTCAGTCCTTCGCTCTCAACAGCACATGCTGTTGTTGGCCCGAAAGCAGCTATTTTAATATCTCCCTGAACAAACCCGGGAAAATTTTCTTTCAACGATTTTATTCCTGAAGGGCTATAGAAAACGAGAATATCATAATCGAACTCTTTTAAATTAGAAAAATCAGTACTGATTGTTTTGTAAAGAGTGCCTATTGTATAACGGATACCATTCTTATCAAGTGATTCGGGAATTTCAGCATTATGGGGCTCCGAGAGAGGCACAAAAAAGTTATCCTCCCTGTGCTTGATTATAACATCAATAAGGTCCTGGAACTTAGCTTTCCCATGAAATATTTTGCGCTTTCTGTATACAATATATTTTTGCAGATAAAATGCAACATTTTCCGTAATACAGAAATACTTCATTGTGTCAGGCACCACAGCCCTTAGCTCATTGCA
>Ga0315273_10002641_pt1 | contig 21240 bp, 17 predicted proteins | sample YL17G02_0_MG_FD_205753 | JGI IMG/M metagenome (GOLD analysis project Ga0315273, IMG submission 205753) | Sediment microbial communities from Yellowstone Lake, YNP, Wyoming, USA - YL17G02_0 | ecosystem: Environmental > Aquatic > Freshwater > Lake > Sediment | place: USA: Wyoming | collected... | reverse complement strand
CCTGGCGCAATGGGCGTGACGGTTGAGTTGGCGGGAGACGGCGCGGACGTTCCAGACCAGTTGGGAAGCCGTGTACCGGTCGGTGGAGTGGTTTGTGGAATGGGGTTTGGGGCACCGCGAACTGAGCGGGGTTGAATCCATCGGGGTGGACGAGATTCATTGGGGACACGGCCTGCGGGCGGACAACTTCCCGACCGTCATCTACCAAATCGACCAGCACTGCCGGCGCTTGCTATGGGTGGGACGCCGGCGCACGCAAGCCACGCTGCGGCGTGGCCTGAAGGCTTTGGGGCCAGAGGTGGTACGGGGGCTGCGTCTTGTATGCAGCGATATGTGGAAGCCCTACCTGCAAGTCATCGCGGCCCAGGCTGGCCATGCTTTGCACGTGCTGGATCGCTTTCATATTACGAGCCACTTAAACCAAGCCGTGGATCAGGTGCGCCGGGCCGAGAGCACACGCCTGCGGGCCCAGAGCAAGGAATCCGCCCAGCGGCTCAAGCATCTGCGCTGGCCCCTGCTCCGCCGCGGCAGCCGGGTGCGCGGGCGGGCCAGGCAAAAGCTCAATGCCCTGCTCGGCAGTAAAATGGCCACCGCACGAGCCTGGGACCTGAAGGAGACCTTCTTCCATTTCTGGACGTACAAATCGGTGATTTGGGCCGGAGCGTTTCTCGACTATTGGTGTTTCCGCGCCATGCGCAGCCGCCTGGAACCGATGAAGAGGGTGGCTCGGATGCTGCGCGCCCACGAACCGCTCATCTTGAACTGGTTTCGAGCCAAAGGAGAGATCTCCAACGGCGCCGTCGAAGGCCTCAACAACAAAATCCGAGTGGTTACCAGACGATCCTACGGCTTTCGCACGTACAAGGCCATGGAAATTGCCCTGTATCACAACTTGGGGAGACTCCCGGAACCGGAATCAACCCACAAATTCTGCTGAGGAGGCGGCTTTCCTTACGTGGCACGACTCAACCTTTCGGAGGACTCACAATCTGGAGGAGTTGGGCGAATTGTGCATACGGATAGATGGCACGCTCGCCCCAGCAGTCGAACAGGTCACGCCTTTGACTGAGTATGCAGCGAGGTTCCGATATCCTGGCGCGCCCTGGGAGCCGGCCTTGCAGGAAGCGCAGGAGTCCATAGAGCTTGCGCGGACATTCGTCCACACCGTCCTCGGAAGGCTTCCACCTCGCATTGCCGACTTCGACGATCGTCCCAAAGACTCAATGGAATCCGGAGCGTAGACACACCTCCGGCTGTGTGGATCACAGCAAGTCGGATCGGATTGTTGGGGAGGTTCACGGCGCGCGGGCGGGAACTGTGCGCGCGGCGTCTCTGGCAGGTTCGGAACTCCCGATCTCAACGAATCCGAGATGAGCCGGCGATCAGACTTCCTGAGCCAACGCCGGATCGGCCGCCCCTTGTTTATCAACGTGGCGCCGATCTTTTACCCGGGGTTCCTGGCTTTCTTCCGTTTCCTTCGGCAGCGGAGAATCACGGGGAGACATCAGGCGCCAATGAGTCTCATGGGTTAGCGGCAGCGCCTTAGCTCCCAACGTGTTATTTGCCTTCTCCGCACGCTCCCGGTTCGTCTCGGCTCTCCCGGACAGGTGACAATTCGGCAGCGAGATCAGGAGTTCTGACCTTCGAGGCGGTGTGGAAGGGAAGCGAGGATGTCCGGAAAATCGTTGAAATCCGAAAATCCGGGGGCCCGCGTGAGGTCTTCAGGCCTCGACTCATGAACGCCTCTCCCCGCCTCAGCCCTGCCGCAGGTAGCGAATGGTTTTCGCAAAGAAGTCCGGAGCGCCGAAATTGCCCGACTTCAACACCAGGGCCAGCGGCGGCTGGCCCAGCGAAGCGAGCGCCGGCACGCCGGGGTCGAGGATGGCCTTGATTTCAACCGCCGGGATGGCGAGCGCGTTGACCACCGCGCCGGAGGTTTCTCCGCCCGCCACCACCAGACGCCGCACGCCGTAGTCGTGAACCATGCGGCGGGCGATCTCGCCGAAGGCGTGCTCGATGGCCCGCGGCTCGCCCACCTGGCCGCGTTCGCTCTCCGGCGCCGAGGAATAGACGAACGCCGCGCCAGCCGATTCGAGCAGGCGGGCGATCTCATCGCCCGCCAGTCCCGCGAGGTCCATACGGAGGAATGGATAACCGGCCGCCCGCGCCATCTCCAACTGGCCCAGCGTGGCCGCCGAGCAACTGCCCGACAGAACCAGCACGCTCCCCGGCGGCCCGGCGGGAGACGCCTGAGACGGCTCGGCCGGTTTCAGCCGGCCTTGTTCGCGCCACACTGCCGGCAGCTTCATCGCCAGGCCGCTTCCCCCCGTGACCAGCGGAAGGAGCGCCACGGCGCGCGCGATCGCCTCCAGATCGGCATCCGAAACGCAATCCACCAGCGCCACGGCGACACCCTCCTGGCGTAAGGAGGCGATCCGGCTACGGATGGACTCGGGTCCGGACTGGACCGAAGCCAGCGAAATCAGCCCGGCTTTCCGCCGCATCTGCGCCTGAAGATGGCGCACCAGGTTGGAATCCGTCATCGGATTCACCGGGTGATGCCGCATGTGGGATTCGGAAAGAAGCTGGGGGCCGACGAACAAATGACCCAGGTATTGCGTGCGGCCGTTGACCGGCAGCGCGGGCACGGCGACGGTGAAGCCGGCGTCCATACGTTCCATCAGCGCTTCGGTGACCGGGCCGATGTTGCCCTCGCGCGTCGAGTCGAACGTCGAGCAGTACTTGAACTGCACCTGGCCCGGTTCGAGAATGCGAAGCCGCTCGTACGCCTGGATCGACATGCGGCAGGCATCGGCGGCCGGGATCGATCGCGACTTCAGGCTCAGGACCAGGGCCTGGCAGCGCCCCTTGATCTCCCGGAAAAATGCTTCGCTTTGAAGCCCGAACACCTGCACCGTGCGCACACCCTGCTCGAAGAGCATGCCGGCCAGGTCGGCGCCGCCGGTGTAGTCGTCGGCGATGGCCGCAAACAGACACGCATCACTCATGGGGTTTATGTTCGCACGCCGACCAGAGCCTCGCACCACTCGCGCAGATCCCAGGGACCGAAGGCGACGTCGGCGGTGACCACCGCGAGGCCCTCGAAGCCGGGCGGCGGCTTCAAAGCGAACCGCGCGGCCCCCTCCTGACCGGGCCCGAGCGTCAGGCGCAACGTCGGCGCGGGCGCCGCCCACGCGCGCGGAGTGATCCGGTACTCCTGGCGGCGCGGCGAATGGTTAACAATCACGACGCGCGCTTTGATCGGGCGTCCCGCCTCCGCTTCCAGTTGGTAGGGGTGAAACCGGGCCCATTGCTCGTCCAGGCCGTAGTTCGGGTCCGGCCAGGGGAACAGTTCCGCGAAAAGCTTCCGGCGTCGTTCCAGCGCCGTCCGCATGAAGTCGAGCTGCGCGCGGGAAAAACGAAACAGCGGCTCGACGTGCTGGTTCACCAGCAGGGCCTGGGGGTGCTTTTCGCCGAGCAGGCGCAGGCATTCCAGGAATCCGGCGCCGGGACGAAGGATGTTGCGGTTCAGCAGGCAGTAATCGTCCAACCCGGAAGGCGTGAACGAGTCGCCGATGAAAAAGATCTCCTCGCCCGTATCGCGCCGGATGTGCAGCGCGCCGTGATACAGCGTTTGTCCCGGAAAGTAGTAGAAGGTGAACTCGAACTCGCGCCACCGGAGCGTTTCGCCGTGCCGGGTGGCGCGCACGTTCCGGATTGGATTCGCCGTCTGCGCCGGCATCCGCCAGGCGGCCGGGTTTTCGAGGATGTCCTGCATTTCGGCGCACGCGTAAACCGGACAGCCGAAGGCTTCGGCCGCCGCCTGCGCGAAGTCGGTGTGGTCGTCGTGGTAGTGCGAGATCCAGAGGCCCTCGACGCGCTGGAACCGGCTCCGGACCTGGTCGAGGATCTTGCGCGAGCCGCAGTCGACGAGAAACGCCGCTCCCGTGCGCGAGGCGATCACGCGCGTGTTGGCGATCGCGACCAGCCATTCGGGGAGCTTCTTCTCGACTGTTTCCGCCATCGGCATCCACTCCGGCGCGGCGTCGCCGAGCACCCGGCGGGCCCGGGTTCGTAAGTTGTCGTCACCCCAGTACCAGCGCAACGCGTCGGCCGAGTAGTAGCCGCGGAACACATCTTCGACACGCCGGATCAGTTTCCCGATGGCCGCCTGGGGATTCGGGATGGCGGGGCCGCGGGCCGGCAGAATCACGCCGGGCCGCCACGCCGCAACCCGGCGCAGGCTCGCCAGCAGGTCCGCGGCGCGCGCGGCATAGCCGTGATAGCCGCGCACCTTGGCTTCCGGAATGGCGTCTTGCAGGCTGTAGAAATCGAGCAGTTGCCCGTCGCCGTAGATCAGGTCGCCGGTAGCGGCCAGGCGCTTGCCGCCGGATTCGATCAAGTACGACACCGCGCCGCGCGTGTAGCCGGGCGTGGCCAGCACCTCGATGGTCGCGCCGTCCACAGTTATCCGCTCGCCGGCGGCGACGGTTTTCAGCCTCGGGAAGGACTCGACGGGAACGCGCGTGGACTGCTGCGCGTAGTCGTGAAACCGCGCGGAGCGGAACTCGCGCCAGAACCCGGCGGCGCCGGTAAAAAGCCCGCTTTCGCTTGCCGGCACGACGGGGGTGGCGCCACGCTCGATCAGCGTTTTGGCGGCCCAAACCACATCCCGCCGGCCATGCGTCAACAGCACCTGGCCGGCCGGCGGCGGGGCTGGGCGAGGGTCGCCGTAGATGGCGATGCGCCCTGCGCCGCGGCCGATCCGGATGCCGTTGACCGGGCCTTCGACGAAGTCCACGCCGGTGGCGTACTGCCGCGCGCCGGCGTAAACGGAAAACAGAAATTCCCGCCGTCTCATTGTTTCCTCTCGGTAATCTGGCGGAACACCCGAAGCAGGTTGCCGCCGAGGTACTTGCGGATTCGCTCTTCCGAGTAGCCGCGCCGCAGCATGGCGCCGGTCACCATCGGCAGGTCCCGAATGTCGCGCATGCCCCGCGGAAGCGTGGGGCCGCCGTCAAAGTCGGTCCCCACGATGACGTGATCGTCGCCCACCAACTGAATGGCGCGGTCCACCACGTTGACCCACTGGTCGACCGAGAGGAGCAGCGCGTCGGGCGGGTTCAGGCCCACCATCGGGAACTTCGGCGCGACTAGCTTGTCGATTTCCTCGATCGGCATTCGCGCTTCCCGGCTTCCGATGGCGCTGGTGTCCCAGAACGCCTTCCCAGCCTGTTTGGTCCGCCAGGCGAACATCGGCGGGTGATGGAAGTCGGTGCCGGTTTGGATGCCGATGAGTCCGCCCTGGGCGGCCAGTTTCTTTAACACCCGGTCGGAGATGTTGCGCGGGATGTCGTTGAAGCTCTTCAGGCCGTGATGCGTCGCGATCACCGGGCCGGTTGAGACGTCGAGAACCTGCTCGATGGTCTCTTCCGAGGCGTGGGAGACGTTGATTACCATGCCCAGCCGGTTCATTTCGCGGACCACGGCGCGGCCACGCTCGTTGAGACCGCCGAACTTGCGCTCGGCGCAGCAGGAATCGGCGAAATTATTGGCCCAGTTGTGCGCCGGCAACTGCAGCGACCGCACCCCCAGCCGGTACAGCGCGCCGATCACCGCCGGGTCGCCATCCAGATCGAAACCGCCTTCGATGTCCAGAACGGCGGCCACTTTGCCCGCCTTTTGAAGGCGCTCGACATCCGAGGCGTTCAACGCGACTTCGATCCGGCCGCGGTTGTGTTCGATTTGCCGGTGCGCCGCGTCGATAAGCCGCAGCGTCTGTTTGGTCTCCAGGCGCGACGGATAGTACTCTTCGGTCACGTACAGCGAGAAGAACAGCGCGTCGATGCCGCCTTCGACGATCCGCGGCAGATCCACCTGGCCGCCGGGCGCTCTCCGGCCGATGTCCCCGCCCCAATAGAACTGGCGCGTGACCATGTGGACATGAGCGTCGAACACGAGAGCGTCGCGGTGGATGCTCCGTGCCCGCTCCGACACCTGGCCGTACAGGGCCGCGGCGGCCAGGGCTAATAGAGACGCGAACAGGCGTTGCGCCGGCATGGGTATAGAATACAACTTCATACGAGCCGGCGGGATCTTATCCGGCCTCGGCCGGCGCAAAGAAGCTCACGCAGTTGTCACCATGCCGCAGAACTCTCTGGCAGCGGAGTTGACCGTAAGAGTCCTCCAGTTTCAGATGCCAATCGTGCTGCGCCATCACCAACGGCCCCGGCGTCTCGCCGAGCAGCCGCAACGCTCCATCGTACTCCTGAACCAGGCGGTACGGCGGATCGAGAAAAACCATGTCGGCGCGCCGCCGGCCCAGGAGGGAAAGCGCCTTGGCGTGCAGCACCTCGGCCCGGTTGGCGATCCCGAGCGACCGCAGGTTCTCCCGGATCACGTCCGCCGCCGCGCGGCTCCGCTCGATGAAGATCGCCCGGGCGGCGCCGCGGCTCAGGGCTTCGATTCCCACCGCGCCGATCCCCGCGTAGGCATCCAGAAACACCGCGCCTTCGATCCGCGGCGTGAGAACGTTGAACAGCGCCTCGCGCAGCCGGTCCGGGGTCGGACGCACGTCCAGCCCGCGCAAGGTTTTCAGCCTCCGGCTGCGAAACTCTCCCGCGATGACCCGCATCAGCCCACCGTGACCAGCCCGTAGCGGCGCTGCCAGTGCGTCTTCAGGTACGACACCACGCGGCGCATCTCTTCGTCGGAACCCGGACTGGCGATGAACGCCTGGGCCTCGCCGCGCGCCAGCTCGAGCAGCTCCTGGTCGCGCAGGATGTTGCCGATTCGCAGCGCCGGCAAACCGGCCTGCCGGGTGCCGAAGAACTCGCCCGGCCCCCGCAGTTTCAGGTCCATCTCCGCAATGTAGAACCCGTCGCCGGACTCGACCAGGGTGCGGATGCGCTCGCGCGCGGCGTCGTTCATCTTGCCGGTGACCAGGACGCAATAGCTTTGTTGCGGCCCGCGGCCGACGCGCCCGCGCAACTGGTGCAGTTGCGACAAGCCGAACCGCTCGGCCTGCTCGACCACCATCACGGTCGCGTTGGGCACGTCGACTCCCACTTCGATGACCGTCGTGGACACCAGAATCTGCGTCTCCCCGCGTTGGAAGCTCTCCATCGCGGCTTCCTTGTCGTCGGTCGAGAGCCGCCCGTGCAACAGGCCCACACGGTATCCGGGGAAGACGATGTCCTTCAGGTGCAGGTGCATCTTTTCGGCGGCTTTCACGGCCTGCGTCTCGGATTCCTCGATCACCGGGTAGACCACATAGGCCTGCCGGCCCGCGTCGATTTCGCGTTTCAGGGAACTCCAGACCTGCTCGATGCGGTCCTCGATGACGTGTTTGGTGACGATGGGCCGCCGGCCGGGCGGCAGTTGGTCGATCACCGAGACCTCGAGGTCGCCGTAGATGGTCAGCGCCAGCGTGCGCGGAATCGGCGTCGCGGTCATCACCAGCACGTCCGGCTGGGCGCCTTTTTCCATGAACCGCAGGCGCTGCATTACGCCGAAACGGTGCTGCTCGTCGACGATGGCCAGGCCCAGCCGCTTGAAGCCCACGTCCTCCTCGAGCAGCGCGTGCGTGCCCACGGCCACCTGCACCAGCCCCTCGGCCAGCAGTTTCTTGATCTGCGCCTTCTCGCGTTGCGACTGCGAGCCGACCAGCAGGGCGGTCACGTACCCCAGCTTCTGGAACAGGTTTTTGAAGTAGTAGTAGTGCTGGCTGGCCAGGATCTCGGTGGGCGCCAGCACCGCCACCTGGCAGTGGTTTTCGATGGCGATGATGGCCGCCTCGGCCGCCACCAGCGTCTTGCCGCTGCCGACGTCGCCCTGCAACAGCCGGCTCATTGGATGCGGGCTGGCCATGTCCAGCGCGATCTCGCCCAGAACGCGCTTCTGCGCCGGAGTGGGCCTGAACGGCAGCATGGTCTTGATGCGTTCCCGCACGCGGTCGGTGAGCTGGAAGGCGATGCCGGGGATCTGGCGCGCCTTGCTCTTTTTGAGCGCCAGGCCGCACTCGAGCCAGAAAAACTCCTCGAAGATCATGCGGAACTGCGCGGGCGAGCGAAAGCCGTTCAGCAGGCGCAGGTCGGAATCGGCGGGCGGGAAATGAATCTGGCACGCGGCGGTCCAATAATCGGGCAGCTTCAGCCGGTCCAGAATGGCCTTGGGCAGCGGGTCCGGGAGCGGATCGAGCGTTTCCAGAATCCGGTTCGCCAGCACCCGGAACAGGCGCGTGGTGACCTTGCCCGCGGCTTCGTAGATCGGCGTCACGCGGCCGGTGTGCAGCGGCGAATCGCCCTCCTCGTCGTCGGTGAGCATCTCGAACTCCGGGTGGAGCATGGACATTTCGCCGCTGTAGCTGTCCAGCTCGACCTTGCCGTAGAGCGCCACGCGCAGACCGGGAGCCAGCACGTTGGCCAGGTAGGCGCCGTGAAACCACTTGCCCAGCAGAATGGCCGGCGAGCGGTCGCGGAAGGTCGCCTCGAACATTCCCAGGGCGCGCCGCTGGAATCCGGCCACCCGCGCCGTGCGCACTTCCGCGATCACCGTGGCCATCTCGCCGGGCGCAAGCTGCTCGATGGTCTTCACGTTGCTGCGATCTTCGTAGCGAAAGGGCGCGTAGGCGACCAGGTCCTCGACCGTAGCCAGACCCTTGGCCGCGAGCATCCCGGCGCGCGCCGGCCCGACGCCCTTCACGTACATCAGGGGAGTGTGAATATCCACCGAGACCACTAGTGTACAATGCCGGTGATGAGACTCCTTGCCCTAGTGCTTGCGGGCGCGCTGGCCTGCGCGGCCCAGATCCGGATCGGTATCGTCGGCACCGACACCTCGCACGTGATCGCCTTCACCCGGGTCCTCAACGACCCGGCGGCGAAGAACCACATCCCCGGCGCGCGCATCGTCGCCGCCTACAAGGGCGGCAGCCCGGACGTCGAATCCAGCCGCACCCGCGTCGAAGGGTTCGCCAAGGAGCTGGCGGAGAAATGGAATATCGAGATCGTCCCCGACATTCCCACGCTGTGCCAGAAGGTGGACGCGGTGCTGCTGGAGAGCGTCGACGGCCGGACGCACCTGGCGCAGGCCCGCCAGATTATCGCCGCGCGCAAGCCCCTGTTCATCGACAAACCGCTGGCGGCGACGCTCGAAGACGCGCGCGAGATCGCGCGCCTGGCCAAGGAAGCCGGCGTGCCGTGGTTCAGCTCGTCCAGTCTGCGCTGGAGCGAGATCGTCACCACGATGAAGGCGTCCGACGCCACCGCGGTCACCACCTGGGGGCCGGGGCCGTTTGAAGAGCACCACTACCTGGAGCTTGGCTGGTACGCCATCCACCCCATCGAGATGCTGTTCGCCCTGATGGGGACGGGCTGCGAAGAGGTCACGCGCGTCGGCGGCGCCACCCTCGACACCATCACCTGCCGGTGGAAGGACGCCCGCCTGGGCACCGTGCACGCCCTGCGGCCTTATGGCCCCTACGGCGCAGTCGTCTTCCGCGGCAAGGATGCGCGCATGCCGCCGGCGAAAGCCGCGTCGGACTACGTGCCGATGCTCAAGGAGATCGTCAAGTTCTTCGAAACCGGCAAGCCGCCCGTCCCCAACGAGGAGACGCTGGAGATTTTCGCCTTCCTGGACGCCGCGCAAAGGAGTAAGGAAGCCGGCGGCAAACCGATGCGGCTGCGCTGAGAAGTAGCACCCGGACCTGGAGCACGGGCGTTAATACAAGCTCGGCTGACGGACGAAACAGAATCCGAGACTCCTGGCTACGGCCTGAACCGGGGCGTTAGTCGTCCAAGTGGCCCTGAGACGGAGGCTGGCTCCGGCAGTTGTGCCTCTGTGAATGGCAGCGTTATGCTGGCAGGTGGGAGAGCTCATATGCCTATAATGCCCGCCGGAGTGACGAAGCAAGCTGAAATCGCGGCCGCGGTTGTTGAAGTTGAGCGGCTCTTCGCCCCCGATGTCGTGCATATCCGCTACGAGATCGGAACAGACTGGAGCGGCGACTGGGCTATCTTCTTTCGCGTGGTGCTGTCGGATGAGGCCAGCAAACAGCGGCTGCGGGACGTGGCGACACAAGTCGTCCATGAGCTGGCTGGCCGGCTGGATTTCCCGGCGTTGGATCTCTGCCCCTATCACAATTTTCGGAGTGAGTCGGAACAAGCGGCGCTGCGGGAAGAGGCGTGGGCGTAAGCGATGGCGTTTGCGGACGATCTGCTCAGGGATGCGTATCATCTTGGAGGCCGAGGCGGAAGAAACCCGAAGCAATCGACCTTACGGCGTTCCGTCTCAACGGCGTACTATGCGCTGTTTCATCTTTTGACATCCGACTTCGTTGCCAACTGGAATTTGGAACATCAGCGGCCAAGGCTCGGACGCATGTTCGAACATCGGAAGATGAGTCAGGCCGTATTCAAGTTCAGCAGTGGAAGTAGTCTGACTGCCGTTGAGGCAGGACTCAAAAAGGTGATCGGTGCGTTCACTCAACTGCAGGAAGATCGATACACGGCGGACTACGACGTTGGAAGAATCTGGTCGCGCACAGATGTAGCCAATACGCTGGCCCTAGCGGAGGAAGCATTCAAGGCATGGCGGACCATTCGCAAGGAAAGAATAGCGCAGGACCATCTCCTGACAATGTTCGGGGCGCGGCGTGGGTGATCGATTCTAGTCCGGTTATATAGGCAGTCCCGAGCGATTTGAGTATCGAGAACGAGAAACGCGTCCGGGGCCGCGAATCCGGATGGACGGGTAGTCAAACCGGACACGTGGACGGCGGCCCACATTTCCCGCGGGATGGCTTGCTGGGACTGTATCAGCGATGAGATCCGGGCGCCTGTGTCCCTACCCTTCCCGCACCACCTGGAAGCCCATCATTTTGCCCATGCGCTCGGCCCCGCGCACGTGATCGCCGTAGAAGATGACGCGGTGCAGCCCGGACGAGTAGTTTTCGAGCATCTTCTGCGCGTCGGCGACGCGGGTGCGGAACTGCGTGCGGCAGCCGCGGTCGCTGTCCACGTTTCCAGTCACCTCGCCCGTCGAGATGAGAAACTTCCTGGCCCCCGCGAAGCGCGCGCAGGTGATGGTTTCGTTGGCCGGCACCAGCACCTGCATGACCGCGCCCTCGGCGGTTTCCAGATGATTGCGCAGGATGTAGGGCGAACTCGGCCCGTGAATCCCCTTCATCTTCGTCGCCGACACGCAGTGCGCGTGGATGACCTCGTTGCGGCTGGTGTCGAACACCGGGTCAGTGACGAAGCCCGGCATGCCGGAATACGGGGTGATGAGCATCTGCGTCATGGTGCTCTGAATGTCGCCCTCGCAGACCCCGTAATAGCCGGCGTCGTTCAGTTTCGACCAGGCGATGCAGGGGTAGGCCGGCAGCTTTTTGGCCAGCAGCCCGGGGAAACAGTCCAGCGTGATCGCGTTGGCCCGCTCGCGTTCCAGCCAGCTCACGACGCCGAGGTAGAACCGCATGGCGTCGGTGATCTCCCGGGGCGTGGGTTCCACCACTTTGAGCGCCGCGCGTTTCAGCGCTTCGGCTTCTTTCTCGGCCTTGCGCGCGTCGGCGGATTCGAAGACCTCTTTCAGGTCGTCGTAGGTGAAGAACTTCATCTGAGTTCCGAACTGCTTGGTGAAATCGTCGGCCTGCTCCTGCCTTCCCTTGGGGCTCGCCGCCACCACCAGCACCTTGCTGGTCTTCAGATGATGGATGGCGCGGAAGATGGGGACATAGGGGTCGAGATCGTCGAGGGTCGGCGACGCGACGATCGCAATGCGCTTGCCGGCCTGCTGCCAGCCGCCGACGCTCGACCAGGAATGGCCGGCGTAGGGCCGATGGAAGTACAGCATCGGCGCCGGCGCGGCGTTCACCAGCGCGTTCAGCGGCCCCGCGGGCGCGGTCATCGGGAAGATCAGGATGGCGTCGGCTTGCGAGTATTTTTTCAGCCACCCCTCGACTTCGCTGTCCTGGCGCAGCAGTTCGCCGCCGGTGAAGCGCACGTCCTGGTTGTGCTTGCGCGCGACCTCGCTCATGCGCGCTTCCACGTCGGCGCGGTCGCGCTCGACGTCCAAATCGGGTTTGGGCCAGTGTACGGTGGGCGACGCCACGTACACGCGGGCGACAGTCGCCGGCTGGTTCCAGGGCAACTGGGCGCGCTCTTGAGCGCCGAACAGGGAAGCAGCCGGCAGCGAGCACAGCGCGGCGCCAAACTCGCGGCGAGACAGCGGGCAAGATCTGACAGTCATTGGATACTCCTCCGGAGCAAGAATTATACAGCAACCCGCCCCCACTCGGGGCACAGGATTGGCCTGTGCCTGTTGCACAATGGGATCATGATTCCGAAACCCGAATCCGGCGGAGAGGAACTCGGGAACCACGCCGGTTCCGGCGGGCCCAGGCTGCCGCGCCGGGCCACGGTTTCCTGGTGCCTGTTCGATTTCGCCAATTCCTCCTACACCACTCTCATCGTCACGCTCGCCTACGCGCTGTATTACCGGGACGTGGTGGTCGTCGCCAGCGACAACCGTGGCGACCAGTACTGGGGAATGGCCAACTTCATCGCCATGCTGACCGTGGCCCTGGTTTCTCCCGTGGCGGGGGCGATCGCCGACTTTTCGGGCCGCAAGAAGCTGTTCCTCATTCTGACGACCTTGCTGACGGTGATTGCCACGGCGCTCATGTATTTCGTCCAGCCGGGGGACGTGATCTTCGGGATGCTGCTCTTTGTTATAGGCACGGTGGGTTTCGAGGGCGGCTACGTCTTCTACAACGCCTTTCTGCCGGATGTTTCGACACCCAGGACCGTAGGGCGGATTTCGGGATGGGGTTGGGCGACCGGCTACGTTGGCGGTCTGCTGTGTGTTTGGGCCTGCCTGCCGTGGATCCGGCAGCCGCTGAAGAACGCCGCCGGCCAGGTCCTGCCGGCGGGAGTTGCCGCCTTCCAGACCTCGTTCTTGATCGTGGCGGCGTTCTATCTGGTCTTCGCCCTGCCGGCGTTCTATTGGCTGCGCGAGGCTGCCCCGCAGGGAGCGCTGCGCGGGTGGACGGACTACACCGCGGCGGGCTTCCGGCGCGTGTGGGAGACGCTCTCGCACCTGCGGCAATACAAGGAGACGGCGAAGTTCATCGTGGCGTCGCTCCTGTTCACCGACGGGATCACCACCGTCATGACCTTTGCCGTCATTTACGCCACCAAGACAATGGGCTTCTCGAACGCCGAGAGTGTCTGGCTGGTTCTGATCATGAACATCGTCGCGTTCCCGGGCGCGCTGGGCTCCGGCTACCTGGCGGACTGGATCGGGGCGCGGCGGACGCTCATCCTGACGCTGCTGTTGTGGCTCGCAGTGGTGGCCACCGGCTACCTTGCCGCCAGCAAAGTCATGTTCTGGGTGATGGCGGCGGGAGCGGCCCTGGGCATGGGAAGCACGCAGGCGGTCGGGCGGTCGTTCATGTCTCAGATCACGCCGCCGGAGCGGCAATCCGAGTTCTTCGGTTTCTATGTTCTTTCCGGTAAGTTCGGCTCGATGTTCGGCCCCCTGGTGTTCGGAACCATCTCGCGCGCGACGGGGAGCCAGAGACTGGCGGTGCTCTCGCTGGCGCCCTTCTTCCTTCTGGGACTTGGCTTCATGCTCTGGATCAATGAGGCACGCGCCCTGAAGGCCGCGTCGCCCAAATAGAAACCAGGGACAGTATCCTCAATCCCGGTTTTCTATTCCACGGCCTGAAGGCCGTGCCACCGGGGAAATTGGGAATTGAGGATACTGTCCCTGGTTTCCTTTGGGACTGGTTTTCTGGTTGTGCGCGGCGCCCGCGATCCGGGCCGCCGGCGTTCCCGCGTTTCCGGGCGCCGAAGGCTTCGGGGCGCGGGCCAAAGGGGGCCGCGGCGGCCAGGTCCTTTTCGTCGTGAATCTCAACGACTCGGGCTTGGGCAGTTTGCGGGCGGCCTGCGAGACGAAGGGCGCGCGGATGGTGGTCTTCCGCGTGTCGGGACTGATCGACCTGAAGTCGCCGATCCGGGTGAAGGAACCCTATCTCACCATCGCCGGACAGACCGCGCCGGGCTGGACATCGAGAGCCACGACGTGATCGTCCGGCATCTGCGGGCGCGCCCGGGCGATATCCTCGGCCAAGAGGTGGACGCGATCGCCATCGGCGGCGACAGCCACGACGTGATCGTGGACCACTGTTCGGCGGGCTGGTCGGTGGACGAGTCGCTCAGCCCGAGCGGCGCGATTCGCGACGTGACGGTGCAGTGGTGCATCATCGCCGAGGGGTTGAACCGGAGCGTTCACAAGAAGGGCGCGCACGGCTACGGATCGCTGGTCCGCGCCATCGGCGGCCTGACCATGCACCACAACCTCTGGGCCCACAACATCGCGCGCAACCCGCGCCTGGGCGATAACTACGGCAAGCCGCCGTTCCCGACCTTCGATGTCCGGAACAACGTGATGTACGACTTCGGCGGCGTTTGCAGCGGGATGACCGGCGACAAGCTCGACGCCAACTATGTCGCCAACTACATCCGCCCCGGCCCGTCGAGCAACCGCCAGCGCGGGCCGATTGTGCTTACCGACACGGCCTCGGTGAAGTACTACCTTCAGGGCAACATCGTTGAACACCGCCCTGAAATGACCGCCGACAACGCGAAGATGTTCGATCGGACCGAAAAGGATGGGCGCAAGCTGGCCGAGGTGGTCAAGACGCCGTTCGATACGCCGGCGGTGAAAACGACCTCCGCGCAGGCGGCTTTCGAGGCTGTGTTGGCCGAAGCCGGAGCCTGCCGCCCGGTGCGCGACCCCATCGACGCGCGCCTTGTTTCGGAGGCCCGCAACCGGACCGGCTCGGTGATCGACTCGCAGTGGGAGGTGGGCGGATGGCCGGCCTACCGCTGGGCGCGCCCGCCCCTGGATTCCGACCGGGACGGAATGCCCGACGCATGGGAGAAAGCGCGCTCTCTCAATTCGCGCGACGCCTCGGACGCCGCCAAGGACCGCGACGGCGACGGCTACACCAACATCGAAGAGTACATCAATGAGCTGGCCAAACCTCTTCAGCCGCGAATGAACGCGAACAAACGTGAATAGGTGGGACCGGACAAGACAGGCCAGGAGGCCTGTCCTACTAAGTATTACCTACCGCGCATAGGGCGATTCCCGTATTGGGTTTAGGGGCATTCGACGGATAGGCGGCGGCCCCGATTGGTGATGTACTTGGGGTACGAGGCTGGAGTTCCGATCCGGCCGAGGACTGCCGCCATGAAAAAGAACGTGATCAGGCTGCTCGCTATTGCCTTCGCAGTCGCTTTGCTCTCGACTTTCCTGTTCTACCGCTTGCTGGTCGGCCAACTGGCCAGCGGAAATGGGGGCAGCCAGTCCATTGTGGTGGCTGCGCGCAAACTGGAAGCTGGAGCCATCCTGACCCCGGCCGACGTGAAGATGAGGGCCATAGCATCGCCGGCGAGCGTGAAGGGCGCCTTCTCTTCCGGCGAGCAGGCGGTCGGGCTGACCGTGCTGGAATCGATCGAGGCGAACGCGCCCATCACGGAGGCGCGCGTGGCGCCGCAAGGCTCCAAGGCCGCGGCCAGCGTCCGCATCCCGGCCGGTATGAGAGCTCTCAGTGTCCATGTCGTGGAGTCAACCGGCGTGGTGGCGATGCTCCGTCCGGGCCACCGGGTCGACATTCACGCCATCGGCAGCCAGGGCAGCGTCGCGCAACTGAGAACCGTTCTTCAGAACGTCGAGGTTCTTGCCAGCGGCGCGCAGCCCGATAGCGGTCAAGGCCGAGGGGTGACTCAGGTGGTGACTGTGCTGGTCAAGCCGGCGCAAGCCGAAGTGCTCGCGCTGGCCGATTCCGGCGCCCGTGTCCGGCTTGCACTGCGCAACCCCGCGGATCAGGAGCAGCAGGTCACGCGGCGGCTGACGGTCAACCAATTTTTCGACGGAGCCGTGCCGTCGCCAAAGTCCGTCGAGCAGACGGCGAAAGCGGGCGTGGCGCCGGCGCGGCGCCGCGCGGCTGCGCCGGCGGCGCGCGCGAGCGAAGGACTGCCCGCCGCAGCGACAGTCGCCAAGGTGAACTAGGACATGGCGGCCGTAGCCCTAGTGATTGTGTTCTTCCTTGGCGTGTTCGCCGTCCTGAGCTTCTCGCTGGTGGCCGCCTCGGCCTGGCTCGAACGGAAATCGAGCGGGCAGACCGACGGCCCCTCGGTCCTTCTGGATGCCGCGGCCGCTTCACCGCTTCTCAAAACGGAAGTCCTCAGCACGATTTCCGTGTGGGCCTATCTGCTGTCGAAGTTCGCGTTCGTCGACAAACTGAAGACTCTGCTGGCCGAGGCGGACCTGGGCTGGTCGGTGGGAAGGACCACGTTGCTGATGTTGCTCTCCGGCGGCGTGGCGCTGGCGGTGTTTCTCAAGATCCCCTTTCTGCCGGGCTGGGCGGATGCTGTTGGCGCGGCCGGGGTCGCCTGGTTGCCGTACTTTTACGTGCGCCACCGGCGAAGCAAGCGGCTGAGGGCGATTGAAGAACAATTGCCGGACGCCATGGACTTTCTCGCGCGCTCGCTGCGCGCCGGCCATCCGTTCTCGACGGCGCTGGAAATGCTGGGCAACGAGAGAATGGCGCCGCTGGCGGCCGAGATCAAGAAGACCGTCGATGAGCGCAGACTCGGCATGTCGTGGGAGACCGCCTTCGAGAACCTCTGCCGCCGCATCCCTTTGCAGGAAATGAGCGTATTTGCGGCGGCGGTGCAACTGCAAAGCCGCACCGGCGGCAAGTTGAACGAAGTGCTCGTGAAAATCGCCGAGAACATGCGCGAGGCCTCGGCGCTGCGCGGCGAGGTGCAGTCCATTTCGGCTCATGGGCGGTTGACCGGCCTCATTCTCACGTTGCTGCCCGTGTTTATCGTGATAATCATGTCGATAGTTAACCCCTACTATCTTGGGATCCTGGTGGCGCACCCGCGCGGAAAAGATCTGATTGCCGCGGCGATCGGTTGCCTGATCCTGGCCCATCTCATCATTCGCCGTTTGGTGGCGATTCGGGTGTGACGATGGAAATCTGGTATCTCGGCGGCCTGTTTCTCTTCATCCTGGGCGCGGTTGTTGTCGCCGGTTACGTATTCGTGCTGTTGCCGGCGACCGCGGGACCGAACCAGACGGTCGAGTCGACGCAGGAAGTCGTGGCTTGGGCGCTGAAGAAGCTGGGCGAGACGGTGCCTTCTCCGCGCAAGGACGCCAAGTCGTTGCGCCTGCGCCTGGCGGCGGCGGGTTATCGCTGGCCGTCGGCGGTTACCATGTTCAACGGCGTCCGCACGGCGGGCGCGATCATCCTGGCGCTGGTCACGGGTTGGGGGATCGCGGTCCTGCGCTCGAGCATGGGAGAGGCGATCGCTCCAGCGTTGTGCGCCGCCGGGTTTGGCTTCATGCTGCCGGACCGCATACTAGAGGCCCTCATGCGCGCGCGCGCCCGGCGCCTTCGCTCCGGTTTGCCGGTCGCCCTGGACCTGCTGGTGCTCGAAATCGAGTCCGGCCAACCGCTGGATCACGCCATCGCCGAAACCGGACATGAACTTCGCCATGCGCACCCGGATCTGGCCGCGGAACTGGCCTTCGTGCAGATCGAGATGCAACTCGGGGTCGGCCGTGCCCAGGCGTTGCACAACATGGCGGAACGCAACAGCGATTCCGAACTCAGGAAACTCGCCAGCTTGATCATCGAGGGCGACCGCTTCGGTTCGAGCCCCGTGCCCGCTCTGCAGAGCCACGCCAAGTACCTGCGCATCAGAATGCGCCAGCAGGCCAACGAGGCGGCGCGCAAGCTGAGCGTGAAGCTGGTGTTCCCGGTCTTCTTTCTGATCATGCCGGCTCTGCTGCTGGTTACGCTCGGGCCCGCGCTGATCCAGATGTTCACGCAACTCAGCACCCTGACCGGAAACGATCTGCCGTAGGAGACAGGCCAGGAGGCCTGTCCTACACCTGTTCCATCACCTTGAGCAGGCCCGCCAGGGAGGTGCGCGTGGCGTGCTCTTTGCCCTGCGGGCTTCGATAGTGCGTCTCGAGCGCGAACGTCCCCCGGTAGCCGTCCTTGAGCAGCGCGCGCAGTTGTCCGAGATTGTCGAACTCGCCGTCACCCACCGCGCGCCATTCCACCTTGCCCTCGCCGGTGCGCTTGTAGTCTCGCAGATGGACGTGAAAGATGCGGGCGGGGTCGAGCCGCCGGTAACCGTCGGGAAACGGGTTCTCGCCCTCGGCCGCCGCGTTGTTCGGGTCCCAGGCGAGGCCCAGCGCCGGCTCCCGGACGGATTTCAGGAGCCGCGCGGCTTCGGCGCCGGTTCCGACGTAACTTCCGGCGACGTTCTCGATCGCCAGCCTCATTTTCGCGGCGCCCGCGCGGCGCGCGGCTTCCGTGAGCAGCTCGACAATGCGCGGAAAGTCCTGCTGACCCTTCACGCCGCCCTTGCCGGTGGTGAATGCGAACACGCGGATCTTGTCCGTGCCGAACAGCCGCGCGCGCTCGAAGGCCCTGTCGAGCAAGCTCCACTGCTTGTCCAGAGCCGCCTGATCGGCCGGCAGCGGAACTTTGAAGAAGCCGGTGTCCAGGATGCAGGTTTTCAAACCGTGCTGGTCCAGGATCGAACGAGCCTCGCGGATCTTCTCCACCGGCTGCTCGGTGTTGTACTTGCCCCACAGATTGCGGATCTCGGCGTAGCCCAGGTTGAAGCTGCGCAGGAACCGGGCGGCGGCCAGCAGGTCGTCGTCGATCTCGTCGGTGGTGATGCCGAGGCGGGATCGCTCGACGGGGGCGGCGGCCAGCACGCGGCACACGGGAATCAGGGCCGTCGTTCGGAGGAGCTGACGGCGGGTCGAAGTCGGAGTTCGGGAGTCCACACCGCCATTCTACACAACCCGCCAAGCGACAAGTCGCCCGCCTTCAACGCTCGGCCTGTGGCCTCGCGGAGCTTCGCTCCCGCCGGCCCAAACGCAAGTTCTCCTCCCCTTGAAGGGTCGGAGGTGGTCCCCTTTTGCTCCGCCCCGGTGGCTTCTTTCCACTCCGCCCTTGACACAGATCGCCTTGGGGCAGAGGAATCCGTGACAATTCGGTGACATGCCGGCGGGCACGGCTTGAGTAAAATGAATTCACCTTGAGACGCTGGCGACTCGGTGGACACCGGCCCGGCGCGGCGCTTTTCGCCGTGGCCATTCTGGTTCCGTGCCTGGTGTTGGGGGGCGCCGGTCTGTACCTGGTCCGGCAAGAGCGCGAACTGGCCGGGAAGCGGGTTGTTGACAACCGCCGGCGAGTCGCGGATCAAGCGCGAGCGGCGCTCGATGCGCGTCTGGAACAGATCAAGCTGCGCGAGGTGCGGACCTGGACCCCAGCGCGCCCAGCCGGCGATCTGGCGGTGGCCGTGGTCCGTGTTCTGGGAGATTCACGGGTGGTGCTCCCCTGGGAATCGGGCCAGGAGCGGGGCGGCGAGTTCGCCCTGGCCGTCGAGCAGGGCGAGCGGGAAGAGTTTGCACGCGTCCTGCCCGCCTCCGCGGTCGAGACATACCAGCGGGCATTGGGATTGGCGCGAAACCCGGCCCAGTCGGCGTACGGGCGTCTGGCCCTCGCCCGCGCATTGGAGAGGCACGGCAAGAGCGCCGAGGCCCGCCGCACTCTCGAGGAGTTGGCGCGCACGCCGCCGGCTGTGCGCGACGAATTCGGTGTGCCGTTTGCGCTGTATGCGGCCGACCGTCTGTTCCAAACCGGGGACAGGCGGACGCACTTCCGCGCCGTGCTGGGCGAGCCCGCGATCTCTCCGGCGGGCCTGTACCTGCTCAGGCGACTGGCCGGCCGTCTGGCCACTCCGGAGGAGAGCCGGCTGATCGGCGACCGCATCGAATGGGCCGAGCGGGTTGAAGAGCTGAAGCGCATCGCGCCCGAGTTGCTGGCCCAGCGCGGAGCGGTGTGGACCGCGTTCGGCGATCCACCCTGGCTGGCGACGGTGGATACCGCCCTGAGCGGCCCAGAGAAGCTGCTCATCGCCGTTCGCGCGGACGCCGGCCTCTCCACTCGCGAGACCGCCGGCAGTCTCCCGCTGGGCGATCCATTTCCCCGCCTGCGGCTGCAATTGCCGGCCTCCCACGATTCGCTGGCGGCGGAGGAGTTTCAGACTCGCGAACGGTTTCTGTGGGCCGCCCTGGCGCTGGTGCTGGTCGTAACATTTTTCGCCGGCTTTGTCTCCTGGACCGACATGCGCCGCGAAATCGCGTCGGCGAAAGTGCGCACGGAATTTGTGGAGAGCGTTACGCACGAACTCAAAACGCCGCTGTCGTCCATCCGCATGTTTGCCGAGACGCTCCGGCACCGCGCCCCCGCCGATGGCCCACTGCATGCCGAGTGCGTGGACACGATCATCGGCGAAAGCGAGCGCCTGGCCAGGCTGGTCGACAACGTCCTGGATTTCTCGAAGATCGAGCAAGGCCGCAAGATCTATCGCATGGCGCCGGTTGAGCTTTCGCGCGTGGTCGAGTCGGTTGTGCGCACGATGCGCTATCCGCTGGAGCGCAAGCGCTTCTCGCTGGAGGTCGTGGTGGACCCGGATCTGCCGGCGATCGCCGCCGATGCCGACGCGCTCGAGCAGGCGATCCTGAACCTGCTTTCGAACGCGGTGAAATATTCGGGCGAGGCGCGCGAGATCCGGCTGAGGGTGGATCGGGACGGCGACGATGCCGTGATCCGGGTGCAGGACAAGGGAGTGGGCATTGCGCCCGAGGAGCACCGGCGGATCTTCGAACGCTTCTATCGGGCCCCGGCTCCGGCGAGCGGGGAGACCACCGGCGCCGGCCTGGGGCTGACGCTGGTGGAACACATCGCCCGGGCGCACGGCGGATCGGTTGCGGTAGAGAGCGCGCCCGGCCAAGGCAGCACGTTCTCCATCCGGCTGCCCATCGGAGGTCCGGCGTGAACCGAGTCCTGATCGTGGAAGACGACGAGGCGTTGCTGCGCGGCCTGGCGTTGAACCTCGAGCTGGAAGGGTATGGAGTGCTGACGGCGGAAGATGGTGAAGCCGGCTACGCCCTGCTCAAGCGGGAGAAGCCGGACCTGGTCATCCTCGACATCCTGCTGCCCCGGCTGAGCGGTTTCGAATTCTGCCGCCGGGCGCGGGCCGAATCAATCGAAGTTCCCATCCTGATGCTGACGGCGCGCTCCGAGGAGGCGGACCGCGTGCGCGGCCTCAACCTGGGGGCCGACGACTACGT
>Ga0315273_10002640_pt1 | contig 21241 bp, 23 predicted proteins | sample YL17G02_0_MG_FD_205753 | JGI IMG/M metagenome (GOLD analysis project Ga0315273, IMG submission 205753) | Sediment microbial communities from Yellowstone Lake, YNP, Wyoming, USA - YL17G02_0 | ecosystem: Environmental > Aquatic > Freshwater > Lake > Sediment | place: USA: Wyoming | collected... | reverse complement strand
TTCAATCTCCATAACGCCTTCAATCTCCATAACGCCTTCTATATCAATAACGCCAACTAGAACACCATCTATATCAATAACGCCATCTATATCAGTAACACCATCAATCTCCATAACGCCTTCTATATCAATAACGCCATCAATCTCCATAACGCCATCAATCTCCATAACGCCATCAATCTCCATAACGCCTTCAATCTCCATAACGCCTTCTATATCAATAACGCCAACTAGAACACCATCTATATCAATAACGCCATCCATATCAGTAACGCCCTCAATCTCCATAACGCCTTCTATATCAATAACGCCAACTAGAACACCATCTATATCAATAACGCCATCCATATCAGTAACGCCATCCATATCAGTAACGCCTTCTATATCAATAACGCCATCTATATCAGTAACACCATCAATCTCCATAACGCCTTCTATATCAATAACGCCTTCAATCTCCATAACGCCTTCAATTTCAATAACACCATCCATATCAATAACGCCATCAATCTCCATAACGCCTTCTATATCAATAACACCAACTAGAACGCCATCTATATCAATAACGCCATCCATATCAATAACACCATCTATATCAATAACGCCATCAATTTCAATAACGCCATCAATCTCCATAACGCCATCAATCTCCATAACGCCATCAATCTCCATAACGCCTTCTATATCAATAACGCCAACTAGAACACCATCTATATCAATAACGCCATCCATATCAGTAACGCCATCCATATCAGTAACGCCTTCTATATCAATAACGCCATCCATATCAATAACGCCATCTATATCAGTAACACCATCAATCTCCATAACGCCTTCTATATCAATAACGCCATCAATCTCCATAACGCCTTCTATATCAATAACGCCATCTAGAACACCATCTATATCAATAACGCCTTCAATCTCGATAACGCCATCTAGAACACCATCTATATCAATAACGCCATCTAGAACACCATCTATATCAATAACGCCTTCAATCTCGATAACGCCAACTAGAACACCTTCTATATCAATAACGCCATCTATATCAATAACGCCTTCAATCTCGATAACACCATCTATAACGCCATCATCAATCGCATGTAATTTTCCCACAAATGTGTCTTTTTACTTTGATTTTGATGAAACCGCAGGTCTCTTTGTAGATTCAATTTTTAGTATATCAGCAACTACGCAAAATAATATTGGATATAACGCTTCAGGAAAAATAAACGGGGCTGTTGATTTTGATAATTCTACAGATTATATAACAGTAAATAACAATGCGGCTTTTATTCCTGACAGTGACCACTATTCAATTTCATTTTGGATGCAAGTACATAGTTGGCCGCAATTTACTAGATCATTATATATATCAAGACTAGTTGATGATACCTCTGGAGTAGGTGTTTTTGAAATATGGCTACCAAATGATGGTTCATATATAAGCTTCCGAGTTTGGAATACAACTCCAACAGTGCACTCAACTGAAACAGATAATGGTGCATTCACAACTGGCACTACTTGGTATCATATTGTTTGTGTAAATGAAGGTAACACACTTCCAGCCAGCATTTATATAAACGGAACGGAATCAACTGTTTATCACTCTCCAGCAACATTTAGTGGAACAATACTAGCTGGCGACGGCTCCCTGACAATAGGAAATTTTAGTAATATAGGATCAAATGGATTTAATGGCTTAATAGACGAGTTTGGGATATGGAAAAAATCATTGTCACAAGCAGAAGTAACAACATTATATAACAGCGGATCTGGATACGCATATTGTGGCACACCACCATCGCCAACACCATCAAGATCACCATCAATAACGCCATCAGTCTCCATTACACTATCTAGAACGCCAACACCATCTAGAACGCCAACACCATCTAGAACGCCATCTAGAACGCCATCTAGAACTAGGCCATCTGATATAAGATTAAAGAAAGATATCATATTAGTGGGAAAATCGTCATCAGATATTAATATTTATCAATTTAGATATATCAAATCTCAAAATACGCCAGGATTATTCGAAGGTGTAATAGCGCAAGAATTAATTGGAACTAAATTTGAAAATGCTCTATATGTAAATCCAAGTAATGGGTATTATAAAGTAGATTATAGTAAAATTGATGTTAATTTTAGATTAATAAGCTTTGCATAGTTGATTATTTTTATTTTTTTTTGTATTATTAGTCAACGAAATATATTATATGATAATTTTTATTGGAGTTAGAGAGGACAATAAAGGAATTAATATTTCATCAATATATGAGAATGAAATAACCATATTAGCTAAAATTATTGATGGATACACTGGACTTTGTTCATACGCAACATTAATGACATTACATCCAGGAGTTGTATATTTTTTCTCACATTTCGTTAATGTATATCATAGAAGATTTGAAGTTTGGAATGAAGATGAAACTAAACTATTTTTAAAAGTTGATATCCGAGATGATTCATCACCAGATTTAGAATTTTTAGATAAATATAAACAGCTCAAAGATTTTAAATATGATAATCAAAAAGATTATGATGCGGCTCTTCCATTATATGAAATTTTTTGTAATAATTTATATAATAAGCCACATTGTAAAATCGATAAGGGTGACATAGTTGTTGATATAGGTGGTCATCTTGGATTTTTTTCATATTTTGCAATTTGTAAGGGAGCGAGTTTCGTTTACTGTTTTGAACCATCAGAAGATTGCGCGAAAACAATACAAAATAATTTTGAGTTTCCAAATTTAATTCTTGAAAAATCAGCAGTCACTTTATTTAATGGAGACATAACTTTTTACTACAATAAAGATAGTTCAATGCAATCAAGTTTATATACTCCAGAATTAGGTAATGGTATTATCTGTAAATCAGTAAATCTAAATGATTATATAATAAGAAATAATATTCAGAAAATCAATTTTTTAAAAATTGATTGTGAAGGATCCGAATATGAAATTATTGAAAGTTTATCTGAAGAATATTTATCAAACCATATAGATAAAATCTGTATAGAATACCATTTTAATACTAATGGCAAAATATACCCTATGATAGAAAAAATTAAAAGATGCGGATTTCAATTACAAAATGAGGGTGGTGGCGATATACCTAATAATGAATTAGGGGTTTTTTATGCTTGGAAATAATTATATATGAAAATATTAGCTCATTGCGCATTTATAGGCACAACAGGATATGCCAATCATACGAGATCATTTTTTTGCGCGTTAAATAAATATCATACTGTTAAAGTACGAAATTTAACTATTGGTAATGGATGGAAAGGAATGAATAACACTCCACATGATGATGAGCCATACATTACAAAGGAAATGAAGGATATGTTAATTCTTCAAACTTTATTTAATGCAGATAACAGTAGATCAGATTATCCTATGTATGATTATAAGGGAGATTTTAAACCAGATGTTCATATCATATTAAACGATATGAATAACTATCAATTTTATGAAGATTATGATGGATATAAAATAGGATTTTGTGTTTATGAGTCTACACGATATCCTGATCATTTTTTTAAGCGTTTATTATATTTTGATGAAATGTGGGTGCCAACACAATGGCAATTCGATTCATTGGTCGATCAAGGATATCCCATTGAGAGAATAAAGATCGTTACTGAAGGTGTGGATGTTGACACATTCAAACCCGTTAAGAAAATTAAAAAGAAAGATAAATTCACATTTCTATTATTTGGAAGGTGGGATTATAGAAAATCAACAACCGAAATCATCAAAGCATTTGGAGAAACATTTAAAGGTAATAAAGATGTTGAAATGATTTGTTCAGTTGAAAATCCATATTCTAGTGATGATACAAAATCTACCGCTGACAGAGTTAAAAAGCATAATGTTGATTATGATAATGTAAAATTTCTTGATTTTGTAAGTAGAAAAGAATATGTTAATTACTTGCAACAAGGTGATGTTTTCGTTTCTTGTGCCAGAAGTGAGGGCTGGAACTTACCTCTTTGCATTCCAGAAGGGAAATTAATCTTTTGTAATAACAATTTTATTCCAATTGAAGATGTACGAATAAACGATGAAGTCGTTTCACATACTGGATCATCTAAAAAAGTTTTAAAAACATTCAAGAGAGAATATAATGATGAAATAATAAAAATTAATTTATATGGGGATCACGAATTATTAGAATTAACCCCAGAACATCTTGTGTATGGTATTAAAAGAAATAGATTTATCACAAAAAAAGATAGGCATAAAAATATTCCTAATATGTCGCCAGAATGGATAAAAGCCAAAAACATTGAAAAGGGGGATATTGTTCTTAAAACAACAATTCCCCAGAATTATTTTGAAATCAAAGTTTTTGATATGATTAATTTAGACGACACTTTAGAATATAATGACACACAAGTTTGGTATAAAATGGGTTATTCTCAAAACGGAGAATTAAGAAAATATAATAGATATATTGATTTATGGGATTTATCATTTCTATTTGGATGGTATATTGCTGAAGGGTGTGATGGAGAATCAAAATTATTTTTTACCTTAAACGCAAAAAAAGAAATAGATGTGGCCGAAAAATTAATATCGGAAATAGAAAGAATTTTTGGATCATATGGGCATTATGTTATTAAAAATAATACAATCATAGTGACTTTTTCTTCTAAATTATTATGTAAATTTTTTACATATTTTTGTGGAAGAAGGTCATTTAATAAAAAAATACCCGAATTTATATTATCTGGGCCGTTGCCAATTTTAGAAGAATTAGTGAAAAATATGGTAATAGGTGACGGATGTTTTTTAGAAGAATATAACAATTTTTACTATGCAACCGTATCACAAGTACTCTCAAGACAATTAATGTTTGCAAATCAAAGGATGGGAATTAAATCTTCTATACGAAAAACTATTAGATTAAATAGATCAAATAGACCCTGTTATGATCTTTCATGGAGTAAAAATAATGAAAATGGCAGGCATAGTAATAAAATATGGAATCATCCACAAGGTCTTGCTATATCGGTTCGTAAGGTTGATATTATAAAATATAATGGATTAGTTTATAATTTAGAAGTTGAAGATGATAATTCATATCTTTTATCAAACGCCACCGTTCATAACTGTGAGGCGTTAAGTTGTGGAATACCAAGTATTTACTCAAATTGGGGCGGACAGTTGCAGTTTGCAAAAGATAAAGGTATTCCAGTAAAAATTTCACATATGAGGTCTGCTCGTATTTATGATCGAGAAGTGGAAGGTGAATATTGTGAACCAGATTTTGAAGATTTAAAAGTACAAATGTTGGATTCATATCTAAATTATGAGAAGCATAAAATTAATAGTTTAGAAGAATCGAAACAGATTCATAAAGAATTCAATTGGGATAAAGTTGCTAAAGATGCGTGTAAAATTTTAGAAAAAAAAGAAGATCCGTTTGTTTTCGTCACAGCGGGAGATTCATTATATATGCTAATAATTGAAAAATTAGTTGAATCATTAAATGAATTCTCTAAAAATAAGATTTTAGTATATGGGATAGATTGTGATGTACCATTTGAGTCACCAAATATGATTAAACGACGAATAGACCCCCCTAAACACTCTGATCACGATAGATGGTATTGGAAGCAATGGGTATGCGTTGAATCAATAAAAGAGGACTATGAGAAATTTATGTGGATCGATGGCGATGTAATTGTAAACCACAATATAAACACAATAGAGAAATATTTCCCACAAGTTGAAAATTACCCATTATCCGATATTCATGTTCCAGAAGAAATTTCAGGATATTATAAGGATGAAAATGTTAATATAAAACTCCAACTATTCAATACGAAAGTATGTGAATTATGGAATATAAGTAAATCAAAACCACTTATGCATGTTTGTATGTTCATTTATAATAAAAAATGTAAATGGTGGTTTGAGGAAATAATCAAGGAATACTTGACAGTTGACTTAAAATTATATCAAACATTATTTTTATGGAATGATGAAGGTATTGATAACGCATTAAGATGGAAATATGGATTTAAAAAATATCTTCCATTATCTAATTTTGATATGTCGGGTCAGGATGGTGATGGTGGCGCCATACAAGATGTGATGAATAATTTTTATAAATTTTGGAATGAAGACGGCCCACAAAATTTTGACAAAGTTTATGGATGTCAATTCATTCCCAAAGATAAAAATCAAATATTGTATTTTCACGGAAATAAGGATCGTGAAATTTCGGAAAAAATGATTGAATTTATTAAATTCAAAAGAGATAACAATTTCTATCGATCTGAATATTTTTATACTGATGTTTACAATCTTAAAAATCTTGGAGCAATAAAAGAACTTGAAGGCGCAACCATAGATGTTGCAAATAAATGTGGATGGGATTACGCGATCTATCACGAAGTATATAATTTAAGGGAGTATTATTGCAATCGGGAGAAAAAAATATTTGATGGTGATATTGTCGTTGATTTGGGCGGCAATATTGGAGTATTCACCCGATGGGCATATAAAGAAGGAGCAAGTAAAGTAATTACATTTGAACCAGATGTTAGATATTTTAAATTACTTAAATTAAATTCAGATCCTCGTTCAATATTATTTAATGCCGCTATGAGCGATTCAATGGGTACAACCACATTATATGAAAGTGATCATCTTGGGGGATCGAATATTTTGGGAATGCCAGAATGTACAAAAAGTTATACTGTTAGAACATATACATTAGATTATTTATTTGGAACGGGATTAATCGATAGAATAGATTTCTTAAAAGTCGACATAGAAGGGGCTGAGCGTCAAGTATTCAGAGGAATATCAGATGAGAATCTAAGAAAAATAAAATCAATCGGAATGGAATATCATAATTGGGGCGGTCCCGATTACACGGAGGAAGAAAGAACAGATTTGATTAAAAGATTAATTAATATAGGTTTTAATTCACATCTTTTATTTTTAGGAACAAATAAATTATCACAAATGATATATTTTTGGAGATAGTAATATGGAACAATTCAATGACGATATTTTTGTAATAAATTCTTGGCCAAATAACGAATCAAGAGAAAATGAGTTAATTACCTTAATAGAAAGATTAAGAATATATGATATACCTATTTTATTAGCTACCCACTATCCAATTAATCCCAAAATACAAAAAATGGCGGATTATTGTCTTTATGATAGAAACAATCCATTATTGACTGTTGACGAATGCGCAAACTTTGGAGTTAATAGTGTTAGATGGTCAGATGTGGGGGATTTTCGCATTGAAAATCATCGCGAATTTCATCATGATTATACGGTGTGGCAAACAATGAAAAATGCGTTTAATTTTTCTAAATATCTCGGTAAAAAATACATTCATTGTATGGACGGTGACAATTTACCACATCCTATACAGTACCGTCAGACATTTTTAGAAAGAATTAGAGATTTTGATGTGGTTATTACTGAATATGATAAAGATTCGTCATTAATAACAAATAAAATCCCTTATTGTGCAACATATATATACTCAATTAGAACAGATGTCGCAGTAAAGACATTTGACACAATAAAAACTAAAGATGAATTCTTTCGCAATAGACCCGATAGGTGGCAATTAGAAAGTAATTTCTTGAATTCAGTCCGAAAAATCACCAATAGTATTTATGTTTGCAAATACATTCCCAATAATGACGAACTGAACACACACGCAGTATGGGAAAGAGCAGGAATGGTTAGAAATGGAATGGATATTCAGCTTTACTTAGCGGTTGACGATGTTGATGATTTATATTTACACACAATTTCAGGAGGTAATTATCTAATAGAGGTATCCTATGAAAACTATAAAAAATTTCATAATATGACAAATAACAGTTTACTTGTCTATAAGTTAGGTAAATATCAACAAGGAAGTACTGTGGCGATATACCATATGGGCGTGGAAATATATAATAACACATTAACTTATGGTATAGAGAAGTTTCGGAAATTAAATACAATAATAAAAAAGTCAAAAATCTCCAAAGAAATGAACAATCCCCCTGAAATAATAATAAATTTCCTCGAAGGAGCATTTGTTGAAATTAAAGAACAGATGAACAGAATATATCATGTTCAGTTTATTAATAAGAAAAGTAATATTATTGATTTTGAATTGGATTTAAAAAGTAATCATTGGGCTAAGTGTAACAAGAAGTATTATATCGATTGGTTGATAAAAATACGAGGCATTGATAATGATTTTTATCTTGAACAGGAAATAAATCTAATAAATAAAAGAGTATTGATTAGTTTCGAATCCAAGTCATTGGGTGACACATTAGCATGGATTGGATATGTTGAAAAATTTAGAGTTGACCATAAATGTACTGTTATTTGTTCAACATTTCACAATAATTTATTTAGAGGTCAATATCCTGAGATTGAATTTGTCGAACCAGGAACAACAGTACCCAACGTATATGGAGTTTATAGATTAGGTGTTTTCAAAAAAACAGGATATAAACCAGATCCAAACTCACCTAATGAAGTTGATTATGATAAACATTTAACCGATCCAAAGACAGAACCATTAACTAAAGTGGCGTCAGATATATTAGGATTGGATTATGAGGAAATTAAGCCTAAATTACCCGTTTTTACTCAAGGAAAGAAAAAAATAGTTTCAATTGCCATTCATGCAACGGCCCAATGTAAATATTGGAATAACCCTACAGGATGGCAAGAAGTCGTCGATTTTCTTGTTGCCCACGGATATGAGGTTAAATTACTTTCTAGCGAAGAAGATGGGTTTATGGGTAATCATAATCCTAAAGGAGTTACAAAAATACAAAACAAAAAGATTGAAGAAATTTTAGAAATGATCCAAGAATCTGAATTGTTTATTGGTATTAGTAGTGGATTATCATGGTTAGCCTGGGGTGCAAGAACGGAAACAATATTAATTTCCGGATTTACAGATGTTTATACTGAGCCATCCGATGGAATTAGAAGAATCATTAATAAAGATGTATGTCATGGTTGTTGGAGTGCCGCAAATTTCGATCCAGGACGATGGGATTGGTGCCCATTTTTAGAAAACACCAATAGAATGTTCGAATGCTCGAAAGAAATTTCATCTGAATCTGTAATTTATGAGATAAAATTAAGTCTAAAGTTATGATTTTTATAAAATTCTATATATTTATATATAAAAATATAATATGAAAGTTAAGTCAATTTTAATATCAGAAGAAACTCATAAAATTTTAAAAAAATTTTGTAAAGAAAAATCATTAATTATCGGCAACTGGGTTGATAAGATTATAATGGAAACCATTAAAGAAAAAGAGGGAAAATATGAATGAATTTGTTAGACTCTGTCCTTCTTGTGATAAAAAAGTCGTATATAAGAACGAAAAATGTTATAATGATGGAATTGAAAGAAATACAAGATGTAAATCATGCGCAGCTGGCGGTGATAAATATTTAAAATTTAAAACTTTAACAAGAATATGCTCAGGATGTGGAAAAGAAATTTTTTATAAAAATAAAGAAAACCTAATAAAATCCGAATCCAAAAACACAAGATGTCAATCATGTAAACAAAAAGGAGAGGATAACCATATGTCTGGCAAACATCCAATTGCTCTTAGTGGCGAAAATCATCCAATGTATGGAAAACATTTATCTGAAGAAACAAAAAAGAAAATATCATTATCTAAGAAGGAAAAATATTTAGGTATAAATAATCCAAGATTTGGTAAAAAAATGTCAAAAGAAACAAGAAAGAAAATGTCATTATCTAAGAAGGGAAAATATTTAGGTATAAATAATCCAAGATTTAATACACATCTTTCTGACGAGCAAAAGAGTCATTTATCAAAAATAAACATAGGAAAAAAATTATCACAAGAAACTAAAGATAAAATTTCAAAAAGTAATACAGGTAAAAAGCATACAGACGAATATAAAAAATTAATATCATATAGGCAAATGGGCGAGAATAATTCATTCTATGGAAAAATACCAACAAAAGAGCATCGTGAAAAATTATCTAAATCTAATAAGGGCAAAATTAGATCACCTGAATATAGATTAAAGATGTCTAAATCTAAGACAGGTAAAAAACATACGGATGAGACACGAAAAAAAATTAGATTATTTCGAATAAAAGAAATTGAAAGAAAATTTGGTCAAATAACGCCAAATTATAATCCAGTTGCTTGTCAATATTTTAATAAATTAATGGATGAAACAAACACACATATACAACATGCCGAAAACGGCGGTGAATTTTATATTCCTGAATTAGGATATTGGGTAGATGGTTATGATGAAATTAATAATACAATATATGAATTTGATGAAAAACATCATTTCGACGCTTTTGGTGATTTAAAAGATAAAGATATACACCGTCAAAATGAAATTGTGAAATTATTAAAATGCCAATTTCATAGAATAAAATTTAATATGGCATCATAAATTAAGAACTGTTTAGGGAACGGTTATCTCGTTTAATTTATTTACAATATTCTCAATCTCTTGTGCTGGCACAACTGTTGACGGCAATGGAGATGGTTTTGATTTCGCCTCGCCATTTTCAACATATGTTATTCTTGCTGGTTGTTGAACTGGAACAATTGTCTTTTTACCTTTGCATCCGCACGCCATATTAATCTTTTTTAATAAATATTTGTTTTCTAATTTATTTTTATTTATCTTTAATCAAAAAGTAATTAATTTTAACCCAAAAGTAAAGTAAATGGACAAAGATTTTATTCCCGTAAGAAGCGTCTACAATAGCAACTATGAGGTCATCAAGAACATTATGTCTTTATATAAGATTGATCGATTCGACCTCGATTGCACATATTCGAGAGGATTATTTTGGAAAAATCTACCTGAGCCCCGAATAAAAACGGATTTAGTTCCTATAACTGAGGATACAATACAGGCCGATTCTGAGCATTTACCGTTTGAGGATAATAGTATGAAAAGTATAATGTGCGACTTACCATTCGTTATCTGTGGGAAACAATACAAATCCAATAAAGAAGGTAGTTCGGTTATCGCTAAAAGGTTTGAAGGATATGAGACATATGAAAAATTAACCACTAATTATTATAATACATTAAAAGAACTTTATCGGGTTTGTGAAAAAGATGGATTGGTTGTGTTTAAATGTCAAGATACGACGAGTGGCGGCAAACAACATTTCACACATGTAATGGTTGTAAATATGGCAATGAAAATTGGATTTTATCCAAGAGATTTATTCATATTAGTGGCAAAAATGAGGATCAATTCCTTTGGTGGAAAATGGAATAAACAAGAACACGCCCGTAAGCATCATTGTTACTACATAATTTTAGAAAAAACGACCCCTAGAGTGAAATATTTGTTTTAAAACGATGGCCTTACTGGGTTCTGAGGAGCTCCTAAGTACATACTAACCCTATCACCTATTTTCCAACCGCTGGCAGTACCTGCGGGGAACTCTATGACATGATCTCCCATTCCTGTATACCGAGGTAAGGTCATTCGATGAGGGTCTTCTACAGGACAATTATGATGAATCATACTGATTCGTTTATTTAATACAAAAACGATGTCAAGATTAATTAAGCATCCCTTCATCCAAAACGAATGATGTCCTTTTCCCATTTTAAATACCATACACCCTTCAAGTTTATCTCTGCCCATCATACCCTTGGCAAACTCTTCGGGCTTTGATAGATATTCAGCGGGAAATTGTTTATTGTTTATAATAACCATATACATAAATATATTTGGAAATATAAATAATTTTCCTTATATTTCATAGTATAAAATCAATAGAAGAAAATATATGAAAAAATTAATGGCACCTATTAAGTTCTTCGGTGGTAAAAATCTGATGTTCAATGAGATAATAAAATATTTTCCAAAACCGGACGAATATAATTGTTATGTCGAGAGCTTTGGTGGAAGTTTCGCCCTCGGTTTGAAAGTCGATCCAATTCCCCCAATTCAAATGTATAATGATCTCGATCAGAATGTATATTCATTATATAAAGTACTATCCGATCCAATAATGTTCAAACCATTCAAAGATAAATGTGATTTGATTTTATATTCCGAAGATCTTCGGTCCGAATTTAAAGAGAACCTGAAACGAGACGATCTTTCAATAATTGATCGGGCGTTTAATTTTTTCTACGTAAATAGGACATCACATAATGGTGTTGGTGGTTTTTCTAAGAACACATATGTCAGAAGAAATATGAGCAAATCAATATCTGATTTCTTATCTGCTATTGATAGACTTCCCGAGCTCCATGATAGGCTTTCCAGAGTAATTGTAACCAATATGGATGGAATTGAATTAATTCAAAAATATAATACTCCAAACGTGTTCCATTACTGTGATCCACCATATGAGCAAAGCCAAAGAACGTCAACCCGTTATAAGGTTGATATGGACAGGGATGGCCATATTAGATTCTTGAACGCCGTCATCGAAAGTAAATCAAAGATATTAATTAGTGGTTATGATTGTGAGTTATATGACATTCTGAGTGAGAATGGATTTAAGAAAGTTAGTTTCAATGTAAAAACAATTGACGGAAATTTTAAACCAAAGACAAAGACTGAATATTTATATTATAACTATGCTTAAATTATTGGATATAATATATGAGGGATCTTACGATGCTCAGGGTGTCGGTGATAAAGCATATGAAAGATTTCATATTCCCACAGATAAGGCGAATTTAAAAGCCATGGCGGAATTACAAAGACAAGAAAATGGTAAACCCGTCGCTAGGGTTGGGAAAGACGGTACTTACATATTTTTGAATCCCCGAAGTTTGAGATATTTTGATCGAAATGTGAGAGCTGTTGCTGATAATCATGGTAATATATATGTTGCCCAAAAAGATGGTGATTTCATACATTTTAATATTGCAAAAGCCGTGGGAATTGCTCCGTCTGATTCGTATGATCGAAGAAATAAATTTGTAAGTTTAATAAGGACAAGAAATAATAATTATTTTATTGATACATCAACTGATTCTGATATAGATGATGATGATCATACAGCTACGATCAGGGCTCTTCGTATGAAGCACACAAATTTTGAAATAGTTTCACAATATTAAATTATGTCATTAAAGTTAATGGATATTATAACTGAAGATCACAAACATGAATATGGTTGTGTAATGTTGTTTTTCGATTTTCCAGAACTCAATAAGATCCAAGATGCAATAGATCCAGATGATTTATATGAAGAATCCGATGACGATTCCTATGGATTAGAATCTGAGGCTCATGTGACATTATTGTACGGATTACATAAAGGAGTATCTGATGAAGATATTAAACAGACCTTAAAAAACATTGATTTTGATGTTTGTAAACTTTTTGACCTTAGTTTTTTCAAAAACGAGAAATATGACGTATTAAAATTTGAAGTTGGATATGCAACTCGTGGAGGAGCGTTTCTAAGTAAAGCAAATAGAGAACTTAAAAAATTTCCATATACAAGTGAATTCACAGATTATAACCCCCATATGACTATAGCATATCTCAAACCTGGAAAAGGACAAAAATGGGTTGATAAATTGAAGAAGGTCAGTGAATACACTCTAACCCCAAAGGAAGTTAGATATTCAAAAACCGATGGAACAAAAGTGAAAATTAAAATTAATTTAAAGTAGAAAATATTTTGATGTGTTAATTTTTTCACTATCTTTGTAAAATGAAATCAACAATATTTTTAGATTTAGATGGGGTTATGGCAACCACGTCAGAGTATTACCAATCAGTAAAAAACTTTTGGGAAAAATATGATTTTGCTCGTGATATAGGTATGCAATATAGATTCAATCCTGGATGTGTGAAAGTTCTTAATAAAATATTGGAAATTACAGACGCAGATATCGTTTTAACTTCCGATTGGCGGGAAGACTATAATTTACAAACATTAGATAATATCTTCAAATTCAATAAGGTAATCAAGTCTCCAATAGATGTGACCGATGTATATTCAAAAACTATGCAAGAACTTGAAAAATTCCGGGCATCCGAAATAAATGACTATATTTATAAGAAGAATATCACCAACTATGTTATCATCGATGACCTTGACCTTTCCCCTTTCGTATCCCAAGATAAATTTATTAGAACCATCAATCGTGAAGGAATAAAACAATCCAACATAAAAGAAAAAATTTTAAAAATCCTACAGTATGAGTAAAAGTAGAAAAAAACCAATAGTAAAAGATAAAACAGATGGTGCAAAATACCATAGAACTATCCGAAGAGTAACTAACGAAAAGGTAAGGTACTTAGAAGATGAGTTAGATGATGAAGGGCTTCGTAATCCAAAAGAAATCGTTAACGATTACAATTTTAGTGATTGGAAATTCGATTTACGATTTAGAGATGACGAAATATCAAAAAAAGCAAGTCGTAAATGATATGTATGTGGTATTTATGATATATGAGAAATGATTTAAAGTTAGAAGGTATTTTTTTAGACAATCTTAAAAATGTTGTAACAGGTAAAATGCCGTACAAACTATCTGATATCGGATCAGGTAAATTATTTAGAAAACGACCCGTTACACCAAAACGTCCCGTTCCACCAAAACCGACTGTGCCTGATAGAACAACATTTGTAAATCCGTTATTAAAAAGATCAGCATTATTAAATCCAGCAGCGCCAAGGGCGGAAGTAATAAAGCCACCCATAATAGCCCCCAATACCAATAGAGATACATTAATAGCAAAGCAACCAGTTGTAAAACCGCCTTTAAGAGCACCTGATAATACATTTAAACAATCTGGTGATAGATTTATGGAATTTGATTTATCCACTCCTAATGGTGTTGCTGGATATGCTCAAATATGTCAGGCATTTATTAATTCAAGAAATCCCAATGCTGGAATTACAGGGAATATGATGGCATTAAGTGCTAAAAAAACTTTTCAATCAACGGGTAGATATGTTCCCCCAGAATTGGCATTAGCTCAATTAGCATTAGAAGGTGGATTAAGCGCCAACCCAAACGCAATACCTATTAAGACGAATAACCCATATAATGTTGGAAACTGGGATAATGGAAAACGAACGCCATTTCCAAATAAACAGGTGGGAATTGATAAGTATTATAGTGTTATCGCCAGAAATTATCTATCCAATAATAGAAGTGCTGAAGATATATTACAGAATTTTACAAACACACAAGGTAATAGATATGCAAGTGCAGGAAACTACGAACAACTACTAAATAAGATTGTGGATCAGATTAACACTATGAAACAATCAATGGCGTGATTTTAAATGAAAACAACAATATTTATATCTATAATAGTTCTTTGACATAGTAGTGATTGCAGGTTAAACACTTTCCCGCATAAAACAAATAAAAATTAACATCGTTGGGGACCAACGATTACAGGAGTGGAGCTAAAATAAGACTATTACCAGAAATGGATGTTAGAATAAGCAATGAGACTTCTAAAGTTCTTGATATTTATTAAGAAGCCCAATCATTTTTAATGTCTGGGTAGTTCACAGAATAAACATTTAATATATTAACTGTAATCACCACTACGTCAAAAATTATAATAAATATAACAATATCAATAAGTTTATGAAAAAAATTAATGTTGACAGTTTAGTGTCGTTAATTATAGAACAAATTAACTCGCAACCACCCAACGAAGTTCCAACTGAAGGATTTGATCCTCACCATTTCACATATATCGATGATCTTGAGGACTATCCTGAGTTATTTCAACCCGAAGAGGAGGAAAGTGATGTATCTTTAAATCCACCTGAGAATGTGGATAATACCAATCCCAATGATGTGAGTCCCGAAAGTGAAGTTGATGAGATGGCACAGGTCACTAAAGAGCCAATAGAATTATTAGAAGAGCCGTTGCGTATTCCTGCAAATACCTTAGTAGTTAAACCAGATAAATATGGACATGTAACACCCGTACCTAATATTCTTTGTATCGATCCAGAGATTGGTGGATATGGAGATCCTGGAATAATAATTAGTAATGAAATGATGGTTATGCCATCAGGTGAAAGAATACTACGATTCGCAAATTATGGTGAAGATAAAAAAAGAGATAGAACAGAAAAGCGTTTACATTATCTAGTATTTCCGAGGGATTTTGATGAAGATCAAAGTACACAATATCTAACAGATAAACCGAGAAATGCGAGATTTAATAGTTCATATGTGAGACCTGATTATGAAACTGAGCCACCGAATGAGTTACCAAAAGACAAGGAAATAAGATTAGCAAGAATATTAGCAATTACTAAATCCAATATTAAAAGATATGGAATATACCCAATAATAAATGATCTTTTTAGTCGAGGTGAAATATTAGACCGATTAGATAGTTGTTTAATACCTGAAACATGGGCGGGAAATATACGAACCGAACATACATGGAATGTGGAGCTCAGAAAAAAATTCGGAGCCACAGACCCAGAGATTGATGTTGATTTTAATGCTGGTAGAGATATATTAGATGTTGATGATGCCATCAGAGAGATGATGGATGTTCGTGCCGATCTAGCAATGGGAGAGGTTGCTGATGAAGATAGAGTGAATATGGTAGATGATGACGGAAATCCAATGTTTGATATGAAAAGAGATAGAAAATATTCGGCGGCATTAAAAAGAAGACACGCGAATTACATATACACCGCAGGAGGTAACTGGGAAGGAAGACAAAGAGTACATGATGAAGAGTTTTTCGAAAAAGCAGGTGGAGAAACTATGAGATATAAACTTAAAAGTCAGGATATCCAAAAAGGATTAAAAAAATTATTTATTGAGAGCAAACTTGAGATTAAAGGTTATGTTGTTGGTAATGATTATGTACTTAAAGCAACTTTTAACTCGTTTGTAAACGCTAGAAATTTAAACACAGGTGAGGGTGAATTTAGAGGTGAATTATTTCCTATTGATTCCATTGTTGCTAGCTTAATGAAACCATTACCAGAGGATTTTGACCCAGAACATTTTAATTTTGATACAAATATAAAATTTTTCGTATCGGAAGGTAGAAAAAGAGCAAGTAATAAAAGTGGATTTTTTCCACAGTTAATGGATAGGCTCGGACAAGCAATATTAGATAATGTTAACCCCGACGATGTAATGGGAAAAATAATTAATTTAGCACAAGAAGCTGTGGATCAAAACGCATAAAAATATGGGAAAGAAAATTGTAATAACTGAAGATCAATTGAAAGGTGTCATAAATGTTCTAAATGAACAATCTTATGATGATGCAATTGAAAAATATAAAAAAGAAAGAGATGTTGAAACATCTATGGGAATAGAGGATGCTAGATTACTATATAGATTAGCACAAAATTGGTGTGAAGGTAGAGTAACCCATCCCGAATGTGAAGATGTTGAACTATTGGGTAAAAAATTAAAACTATAACGATTTTCCATTGCGTAATTCAAATATGAGTGCCTCATCGAGAAATCGGTGAGGTTTTTTTATTAAATGTTTGGAATTGTCAGAAATTGTTTTTATCTTTGTGTCATAAATAATATTAATGAAAAGAATAGGAATGCTTAAAATAGATACAACACAAAAAGTATGGATATCATCAGATTTTCATTTTGCCCACAAAAATATTTGTAGAGGAACAACTGATTGGCGCACGCCTCTCGGTGAAATCCCAATTGAGAACACTCGTAATTTTCTTTCAGTTGAATTAATGAATAACACAATTGTAAATAACATTAATAATTGTGTCGGTCAGAACGATATATTAATATCTCTTGGAGATTTTTCATTCGGTGGACTTGATAATATTCGTAAATTTCGTGAAAGAATTATTTGTAAAACGATTTATCACTTATATGGAAATCATGATTCAAATATACTAAAAAATCGTGATAATACTCAGGAATTATTTACTGGACTTTTTGATTATTTAGAGATTGAATATGATAAAAAATGGTTTATATTATTCCACTATCCGATTAGTAGTTGGAACGGAATTCGTAAAGGATATATCCATTTATTTGGACACCAACATTCATTGACGGAAAATAAATTTAGAAATGGCAAGTCTATGGATGTGGGTATCGACTCTCATAAGGAATTTAGACCATATAATATAAATGAAATTATCTCAATAATGAATAAACGCCCGATTGTCGTTGAGTTAGGAGACCATCACGGTGATGATATACAAAATAAAATGGAATAATGAATGAAATTCTTGAAAAATATCATAACGAAGGTTGGTTGATAAAACAAACGCATCCGATTTTGCCTTTAACCATATGGAATTATTCCAGAAAATGTGCATGGGATAAACATTGGGATTCTGTGACTATGTCCTGCAGGGGCCTGGTTGTAGATGACGAAGGAAAAATAATATCCAGATGTCTCAAAAAATTCTTCAATTATGAGGAATTGAATCCGGAAGATATTCCAAACGAGCCATTTGAAGTAACAGAAAAAATGGATGGATCGTATTTGGCCGCTTTTTTTTATAATGGCGAGTGGGTCATATGTTCACGAGGTTCATTTACATCCGAACAAGCAATTAAAGGAATTGAATTATTTAGTAAAATTAATCATAATTTATTAAATAAAAATAACACATATATTTTTGAAATAATCTATTAGAAATGAAAACTATGATATTTATATACATGAAGTTATGGTATTCCGAGTACTTACAACATAATTTTTTGACTCATTTATAATGTTTATTGCTCGGAACAATATTTGTTATATTTGAGTCATTTTTATTTTTAATATGGGATATATCTATAAGCATTTAAGAAAAGACACTAATGATGTATTTTATATAGGAATTGGTAGTGATGTTAATTATAAAAGAGCATGTTCATTACAGAATAGAAATAGGCATTGGTATTATATAGTGAATAAAGTGGGTTATGATATTGAAATTGTTGAGGATAATATTCCATTAGAGTCTATAAAGGATAGAGAAATTTTTTGGATTAATTTTTATGGAAGAAAAGACTTAGGTAATGGAACATTATGTAATTTAACTGATGGTGGCGACGGAATATTAAATGTATCATTTGAGTCAAAACAAAGAATTAGTACGAAAGCAATTGAACGATTGAAAAATAAAGAACGTCATCCTATGTATGGAAAGAAACAAACAGATTCGTCTAATAGAAAAAATTCCCTTTCTCAAATTGGTAAGAGACTTGGTGAGGAAAATTCACATTGGGTAGGTTATATTGATAAAGAATTAATAGACGACGCAATAAGGAAAAAAATGAGTTATATTGAAATGTATAAAACATTAAAATATAGTCAAAACATTATATCTCGTAGTATTAAACATTATTATGGTATTAAACAAAAATATATTATTGAATTAATATTACGAATTCCAAAAGATCAATTGATTAACGATATTAATAATTTTTCACAACGAAAGTTATATAAAAAATATAATACACATCAAGGAGGATTGAATGGATTATTATCATATCATTTTGGAACACATAAATTAACTGAAATTAGAAATTCTTAAAAATCGTTTATATGGGTGGAAAAAATAGAATAGTTGTGGATTATGGTGACTATGAAGGATTAGTTATGATAGCGTGTATCAATAATAAAACAGGAGTAGAAGAGGATATTCATATTCCATTATATGAAAAAAACTTCGAGGTTGTTAAAAAATATGATGGAATATTCGATTATAAAATTTTAAAATCATTTGAGGAGAATAATAAAGAGGGGTTTGTTTGTCATTTTAAACCATCTGGATTCAGGATGAAGGTTAAATTTTCCGAGTACTGTCGATTACATAAAATTATTACTCAAATCTCCAGTAGAGATATTTGGGAATATGTTAAAGACAATAAACCATTAAATGAACTATTGGAAAATGTTCCAGATGAGTTCGATGGATGGGTAAGAGAACAGGTTAGATCGTTTAAGGAAACATATAGATTTACCGAAGCCACATTTCAATTGAGATATCTTACAGATATTGACCCAACTGAAAATATGACACGCAAAGATGTTGCTTTAAAGATTTTAGAACAACCTAAAGAAATGCGCGGTATATTTTTCAATATTTATGATGGTAAAGACTATTCACAAGCAATATGGCGGAAATTATATCCGCCGTTTGAAAAACCATTTAATAATAATGATGATGAAAATAATTTAAAATAATATGGAGGAAAAATATAAACTATTTGTCGATTTGGATGGGCTCATAGTCGATTTCCGTCGTGGATATCAGGACTTAACAGGTGTTGATCTCGGCAGAACATTTCACGACGATGATAGATTTTGGGATCCAATAAATAAAGCAGGATATGATTTTTGGATCAATCTTAAATGGATGCCAGACGGTAAGAAATTATGGAGTTATATAAGTAAATATAATCCTGAGATATTATCATCCCCATCCAGACAGAATGAATCGAGAGTGGCTAAACATGAATGGGTGAAAAGGGAGATCCCTGGCGCCCATCTTATATTGAGGACAGCAAAGAATAAAAAGGAATTTGCGTGTCCTCATTGTATTTTAATCGATGATCTACCAAAAAATATAGATGCATGGAAAGAAGCAGGAGGTATTGGAATTCTCCACACCTCAACAGATGAAACTATTAAACAATTAAAAAAGCTAAAATTATGAATAAAGTAGGAACGGGAAGTCTCGATGAGATTATGGAAGATTTGTTATGGAGAATGGAACACGAAACTCGGAATATGAGACGAGTAAGAAAGTTATATTATGATGAAGATTCTTTCACATATATAATGGATCAATTGATATTGAAAGACGCCAAGAGATTCAAAAAATTGATTACTGGTGAGAAAAATCTTCCAAATCCGTGGAGAATTCTATATACCATTATAGATATCGTTCAATATGAAGGTAAAGAAATCCCCCCATTTGACACTTTAACAACTATGTTTCCAAGTCGATCATTAATTTATTACGGTTGGACATTCTCGTGGGTACATGGAGAAGGGACAATTATATCCATCTTTAATAGAGAGGACGAATTAGTTTACAGATTTTAGTTATTTTATTTGGTAAATCCAAAAATTTATTTTATCTTTGTGCCATGAGATTTATTCCATTTGGTAAAGATTGGGAAAAAGATATTTTAGAAATACCAAAAGAAGAAATGTTCATTTTATTTAAAAGTATGTGCGTTCGTTTAATATGTACCGAAAAGGATTTAAAGGAG
>Ga0315273_10002639_pt1 | contig 21245 bp, 22 predicted proteins | sample YL17G02_0_MG_FD_205753 | JGI IMG/M metagenome (GOLD analysis project Ga0315273, IMG submission 205753) | Sediment microbial communities from Yellowstone Lake, YNP, Wyoming, USA - YL17G02_0 | ecosystem: Environmental > Aquatic > Freshwater > Lake > Sediment | place: USA: Wyoming | collected... | reverse complement strand
GGCGTCGAGGTGGGTGTGGGCGTCGACGAATCCGGGGGTGACGGTCAGGCCGTCGGCCTCGAGGGTGCGGTGGGCGGGGCCGTCGACCTCGCCCACGGCGACGACCCGGTCACCGTCGATGGCCACGTCGGCGAGCCGGCCCGGGGCCCCGGTCCCGTCGACGACGGTTCCACCGCGGATCACCAGGTCGTGCACGTGTCGCACGCTACCGGTGACCCGTACCCTCGTCGGACGGGCCCCGCCCTGCCCCATGCTGCATCCGCGACCTCGCCGCCCTCTGCTCTTCGCCGCACTCGCGGCTGCCGTGCTCGTGGGCGCCGCCCCGTCGGTCGCCGCCGGGCCCACCCGCGGGTACCCGGACCCGCCCAGGGGGGCCGAGATGACCCCCCTCGAGGCCGACGGTCAGAACGAGGACGCCAACTGGGTGCCGTTCGTCGGTGACCATGAGCTCTGGTGCACGATGCACAACCCGGGCTACTCCGGCTGCGTCAGCCACCACGACTACCCGGCCCTGGACATCGGGATGCCCGTGGGGACCCTCGTTTACGCGGCCGGTCCCGGCATCGTGGCCTTCGCCGGCTCGGCGGGCGATGCCCGGGGGACCTACGTCGACATCGAACACGACGACGGGATCCACTCCCGCTACCTCCACCTCTCGGCTGAGAACGTGAACGTCGGTCAGCAGGTCGACCGGGGCACGCCGATCGGACGTTCCGGCCAGAGCGGGCGGGCCACGTCGCCCCACCTGCACTACGAGGAGCGGACCGCCGGCGGCGCCCAGAAGGACCCAGGGGTCATGTTCGGGATCGTGGACGGGCGTCTCCTCGCCTATCCCAACGCCAGCGGCCACACGTCCTGGTGGAACACGCCCTACGGGACCCGTCTACGCAACCAGGGCTTCGCCGTGGACAACAGCGGCCTTTACTGGGGCGGGCCGGGTGTGGCCACCGGCGACGTGAACGGTGACGACATCGACGACGTGGTCGTCGGCGTCCCCGGCGAGGACACCGGCCCCCACATCGACAGCGGCGGGGCGTTCATCCTCTACGGCGCCGGCCTGCCCGAGCCCGGTGTCAGCGCCGCCGGCGCCGAGCGGATCTTCCAGGAGCACAACGGCATCCCGGGCGAGCAGAAGAGCAACGAGGTCTTCGGCGCGGCCGTAGCCACCGGGGACTTCGATGCCGACGGCTTCGACGACGTCGCCGTCGGGGCGCCGGCGGCCACCGAGGCCGGCGCCCGGGCGGCCGGGGAGGTCATCGTCCTCTACGGGTCGGCCGAGGGCCTGCTGCCGGCGCCGCGGAGCCTGCGCCTGGTCGGCACGGCGCCGGAGAGCGGCGACCAGTTCGGGGCGTCCCTGGCCACAGGGGACTTCGACGGCGACGGGTTCGCCGACCTGGTCGCCGGCGCGCCGGGCGAAGGCGTGCAGGGCCATGCCGGGGCGGGAGCGCTCACGGTGTTCGGCGGGTCGGCCTCGGGGCTCGGCGCCACCGGGCGGGAGATCCACGCCGGGACGGCCACCGTGGCGGGTGGCCCCGAAGACGGGGACCGCTTGGGCGTCGACCTGGCGGCGGGGGACACGAACGGCGACGACATCGACGACCTGGCGGTCGGCGTCACCGGGGAGGACACCCCCGACATCGGTTACCCGGTCAGCGGCGACACCGGCGCGGTGCTGGTCCTCCGAGGCCGCCCCGCGACCGATGCCCGCCCGGGCCTGCGCGGGGACGACAGCGTCGAGCTCCACGGCGACACCCGCCGGGTCGCGGGGGACGCCCGGGCCGGTGATCAGATGGGCATCACCCTCGCCGTGGGCGACGTGCAGGGTGACGGCTTCGACGACGTCGTCGCCGGTGCCGTGGGACAGGACGTCGGGCGGGCGACCGACGCCGGCGCCCTCTACATCCTGTCGGGCTCAGTCGACGGGATCGGTCCCGGTGGGAGCCGCTTCCTCCACGCCGATTCGACGGGTGTGGCCGGCGGGGCCCAGGAGGGTGACCGCCTCGGCTCGGGCCTGGCCCTGGGCGACCTGAACCGAGACGGCATCGCGGACCTCCTCGTCGGCATCGCCGGGCAGCGCATCGGGACGGCGGGTCGCGCGGGTGCCGCGCTCGTGCTGTACGGCGGCGCCACGGGGCTCACCGGGGCCGGGAGCCGTCAGTTCGACGCGGGCACCGCCACCACCGGGCTGGCCGATCGGGCGGAGGCCGGCGACGTGCTCGGGGCGGCGGTGGCCATCGGCGATCTCGACGGCAACGGATACGGCGACCTCGTGCTCGGGGTGCCGGGCGAGGACCTGCCGGGGGCCACCGACGCCGGCGCCGTCGTGCTGGCCTCCGGGAGCGAGGGGGCCATCCGCCCCGGGGCCATGTTCCAGGGGGACAACGTGGGCAGTCAGAGCCGGGCCGAGCGGGGCGACCGCTGGGGTGGCCTGTTCCCGATCTACCTGCGCTGATCAGCCCGTCAGTACCGCCTGGGGGAGCCGCCGGACGGGGCGGGGGACCAGCGGTACGACCCGACGGGCCATAGCGGTGCCCGCGTCGAGGGCCAGGCGGTCCGAGGTCCGCCAGCGGAACCCGTACTGGTCCCGGATCTCCGATGGCAGGGTGCCGATGGTCAGGAAGCGGGCCAGGGCGACGGGCGGCCCGGTGAGCCAGGGGAGGTCGGGGGCGAAGATCGATCGGGCGAGCCGGCGGGCGGTGGCGCTGACCTCGAGCCCGGCCACGGTCTCCCGCCAGTACCTCCGGAAGGCCCACCAGTCCTCGGGTTGGGCCTCGCGGGGGCAACCCAGGATCTCGGCGACAGAGGTCGAGTCCTGGTAGTAGGACTCCTTCTCGTCCTCGGTGAGGGGGCCGTGGACGGCCTCGTATGCGGTCACGGCGGTGTCGACCAGGGTGGCGTTCACCCAGCAGAGCAGCTCGGGGTCATTGGCGGCGTACCCGGGGCCGGTGACGTGGTCGTGGATGGCGCGGACACGGCGGGCGACCGCCGCCGCGGCCTCATCGGTGCCGAACACGATCGTGTAGGTCGCCTCGAGCGTCCCCCGCAGACGCCGGAGGGGGTCGCCCTCGAAGTCGCTGTGGTCGGCCACGCCGGCCGCCACCTTCGGGTGGGCCAGCTGCAGCAGGAGGGCCCGGCCCCCACCGAGCAGGATCGTCCCCTCGGCGTCGACCCGCCGGATGACGGCGTCGGGGGCGAAGCGGCCGGCCATGTCCTTACGGTAGGCGGGCCGGCGGCGGCGGTCGGTACCTTGATCGGCCATGGAGATGCCTCCCGGCCCCCCGGAGTCCGGTCCGTCGGGCCCCCCCGACCCGGGCGGGGACCCGTCCGACGCGCTCGCGACCGCAGCCGGCCCGGACGGGGAGCGCCTTCTGGCCGACGAGGCCGCCAACCGGCGCCTGGTGGCCACCACCGCGGCCCTGGCCCTGGTGGCCGTGGCCGTCATGATCGGGGCGTTCCTGCTCACCCGGGGCTCGGGTGAGGACGATCAGGACGTGACCCCGGTGGCGAACCCGCCCCTCTCGACGCCGACCGGGACCTCGGTGGTGGCCGGCGAGCCGATCGACGAAGCGACGCTGGACGCCCTGATCCCCGACCTCCAGGCCTTCCTGGAGGACGAGCGTGACCTGGAGTTCCTGGAGGACATCGACCTCGAGGTCCTGGACGACGAGGCCTACTCGGCCCGGGCCCAGAGCGACTTCGAGGACGATCTGGTCGACACGCGCGAGGACCTGGAGAACTCGGCTGCCGCCCTCCAGGCCCTCGGCCTGTGGCCGGCCGACACCGACCCCGTCGACGTGGTCAGCGAGTTCGCCGCCGTCGGGTCGCTCGGCTTCTACGACCCCGAGACGGGTCAGATGGTGGTGCGGGGATCGGCGGACACACCCAACCTCCGCATCACCCTCGTCCACGAGCTGACCCATGCCCTGGAGGACCAGCACTTCGAACTGGACCGGCCTGAGCTGGACGACGTCTTCGACGAGTCGGGGTTCGCCTTCTCGGCGCTGGTCGAGGGCAGCGCCCAGCGGGTCGAGGCCGCGTACACGGCGACGCTGACCGACGCCGAGCGGGAGCAGGCCGACGCCGAGCAGCAGGCGCTGATCGCCGACATCGACCCCGACGCCTTCCCCCCGATCCTCCTCGTCCAGCAGCAGTTCGTGTACGGCGACGGCGCGACCTTCGTGGACGCTCTCTTCGCGGCCGGCGGCAATGCCGCGATCGACCGGGCGCTGCGGCGGCCCCCGACGACCAGCGAGCAGATCCTCGAGCCCGACGCCTGGCCCGAGCGGGAGGAGGTGATCGACGTGCCCGTGCCTGAAGCCGACGAGGAGGCTCTCGACGAAGGCGTGGTCGGCCAGTTCCTGCTCCACGTGCTCACCGGGATCGACGAGGACGTCGAGCCGACGCCGGAGTGGGACGGGGACAGCAGCGTCCTGTGGCGGGACGGAGATCTGGCCTGTCTCCGCATGGCCATCGCCGGTGACGTCGACACGTTCGAGGCCTCCTTGGCCCCCTGGGCCACCCAGGTGGGGGCCGAGCTGACCCGAGACGGTGACTTCGTGGTGGCGACCAGCTGCCGCTGACGGCATCGGCTACGAACTCGCCTCGAACTGAGGCCCGAGCCGGTCGGTCGGAACGTCCCGGCCGTCCGCCGCTCGAGCCTCGTGGCGGGCTCGTTCCGGTTCGCCTTGCTGATCGTGTCCTCACTAACGTGCCGACGTGATCGCGCGATCGACCCTGGCCGGAGACCGGACGAAGGACCACCACGCGGTGTCGCGCCTGCCCATCACCGTCAGTTTCGAGGGGGATCAGGGCGATGTGGCCGTTCTCACGGTGCGGGGCGACTTGGATGGCGAGTTCGCGGTGCACCTGGATCGCATCACCGACCGGCTGCTGGCGACCAACTTCGACGGCGACGTGATCCTGGACCTCAACGAGATGGGCGAGATCCACGCGAGGGCCCGACGGGCCATGTACCGGACCCACGAGCTGCTCACGGCCCGGGGTCACCGCCTGTCGAGTCGCCCGCCGACGCCCGACATCTGGTGAGCGGGGCCGGTCAGCCGAGCTGACCCAGGGCCTCGCTGTCGCCCACCGCCGTCTTGTCGGCGATCTGCTGCAGGAACGACTCGTCGGCCCCGGCGGCCTCCATCATCTGCTTCGGGTAGGCCTTCATCGAGTACCCCTCGGGCAGCAGGGGGGCGTCGTCCTGCTTGCGGGCGAGGACCTGGTCGATGACGGGCTCGAGCTCCCGAGCCTTGGCCGCGCCGGCGGCCTCGTCCCGTTCCTTGAACTCGGGGAGGACCTCGGCGCCGAAGAGCTCGAGGGAGTCCATGATGTCCTCGTGGCGGTTCTTGCCCGCCTGCATCACGAAGATGAGCTGGTCGACGCCGGCTTCCTCGTAGCGGCGGAGGAACTCGCGGAGTTGGTCCGGGGTGCCGACCGCGCCCCGCAGGCCCTCCCGCTCGCCGGCGATGAGCTTGGCCCCCAGCGTCTCCGCCTCGACGGCGATGGCGGCCTCGGGCGAGTAGCCCATCTCCTCGCGTCGCTCCAGGAACTCCTGCCAGACGTCGGTCGTGCCCGGCTGGTGCTCCCCGAAGATGTAGTAGTGGGCCAGGGAGTAGCCGAAGAAGTTGCCCCCCTCCAGGCCCATGGCGATGGCCTCCGTCTCGTCCTTGGCGCACATCATCGGGGTGACGCAGGCCACCGACGGGTTGACGGCCTGGCCGACGGCCACGCCCTTGTCGGCCAGGCGCCGGTGGTAGTCACCGACCCACTGGCGGGCTTCCTCGGGGTCGATGAAGGCGAAGGTCAGGGCGCCTATGCCGAGTTCGGCGGCCAGCATGATCGTGTCCCGTCGGGAGCAGGCCACCCAGAGCGGGGGGTGGGGCTTCTGCACCGGCTTGGGCACGACGTTGCGGGGCGGCATGGAGACGTACTCGCCCTGGTGACCGGTGAAGGGGGTCTCGGTCATGCAGCGCAGGGCCACCTGGAGGCCCTCGAGCCACTGGGCCCGCTTGACCATCGGGTCGATGCCGAAGCCGCCCAGCTCGGCTTCGGACGACGACTCACCCGAGCCGAAGTCGACCCGGCCGTTGGACACGAGGTCCAGCATCGAGACGCGCTCGGCCGTGCGGGCCGGGTGGTTGTAACCGGGGGCGGTCTGGATGATCCCGTGCCCGAGGCGGATGTCCTTGGTCCGCTGGCTGGCCGCGGCGAGGAAGACCTCGGGGGCCGAGCTGTGCGAGTACTCCTCCAGGAAGTGGTGCTCGACCTCCCAGCAGTACTCGATGCCCAACTTGTCGGCGAGCTCGACCTGGTCGAGGGCATCCTGGACGAGCTGACGCTCGCTGTCCTCGGTCCAGGGGCGGGGGAGCTGGTGCTCGTAGAAGATCCCGAACTTCACGCCGCCGTCTCGGTTCCCAGTGCGTCGAAGTGGGCGAGGAGGTCGGTGGCATCGGACCGGCTTGACGCCGCGTGGGCCACCTCAGCCCGGAACGTCTCGATGGCGGCTTGCCGGCGCTCGCCCAGGGACTGGGCCAGCGCCCGGTCCCAGGTCCGCCCGACAAGATCACCGCCGGCGTGGCGGCCCCGTTCGCCGATCACGGTGCGATCGCGCATTTCGGTCAACACCGTCTTGAGGTACTCGACGTGGGGGGTCTCGTCGGCCCGGATGTAGCCGATGAGTCGGGAGGCCTCGCCGTCGCCGGCCACCAGGTCGGGATCGTCGAGCAGCGCCTCGGCCCAAGCGAAGGTGTGGAAGGCGGAGATCTCGATGAGGAGTAGGCGGGTCATGCGTTCGACCAGCATCTCGAGGTCGATCGGCACGTCATCGGGCCACAGGCGGTCGGGGGCGGCCTTGGCCAACTGGTTGATGCCCATCCGCTGGAGCATGAGCTCGGTCTCGTCCTCGGTGGGCGGATGGCCGAAGGCGACGTCGCGGGCGGCGAACCACATCTGCTTGTGGCCCCCCTCGGCCTCGCCGTCGTCGGGGTCGTGGCCGGCCTCGTCCCGGGCGTGGGCCTCGAACAGGCCGAGGCCCAGGTGGGCCAGCGCCGTGCCCTCGGTGTCCTCGACGAGGGTGCGGCGGGCGTCGGGGAGCGGGGAGAGGCGGAGCATGGCGCCGAAGCCCTCGACCGTGCCGATGCGGGTGAGGGTGCTGATGATGGGCTCGGGCAGGCCGGACTCGATCAGGAAGCGGGCCTGGGCCACGTTCGGGTAGTGGCCGGGCCAGGTCTCGAGGGGCACGTCCATGAGGTCGGTGCCGAAGGTGGCCCGATGATTCGCCTGCCACGCGGCGATCGCCGGGGTGCGGTGCCGGGTGCGGGGGGACACGTAGGCCCCGTTGGCATCGAAGCCCCCGTGACAGCGGACACCGCCGACGATCAGCGGCTCCTCGTAGTCGTGCGAGGCGAGGAGCTCGGCCTCGTCGTAGGTCAGCTGCACGTCGGTCCCCCTCGTGATCGACACAAGTGTAAACTCATCTGTATACAGTCGCAAGCTCGCACCCTCCTGCGCCGCCCCGAGCGCCAGGCCCAGCTTCGCCGGGCCGCGGCGACCGCGTTCGCCCACACCGGGTTCGCCGGGACGTCCATGGACGACGTGGCCGCCGAGGCCGGTGTCAGCCGCCTCATCGTCTACCGCAACTACGCGTCGAAGGCCGATCTGTACCGAGCGGTCCTCACGGGTGTCCGGGACCGTCTTCGGGACGAGTTCCTGGCCGGGTTCGAGCGGCGGGAGGAGGAGCCCGGCTTTGCCGTCCACGCCATGGTCATCGTGGCCCGGGAGGACCCCGACGGCTTCCGCCTGCTGTGGCGCCATGCGACCCGCGAGCCCGAGTTTGCCGCCTTCGCCGACGACTTCCACGACCGGGCCGTGGCCGCGGTCGACGCACTGGTCGGGGCTCTGCTGCCCGACCCCGCCCTGCACCGGTGGGCCACCGCTCTCTCGGTCGACTACGTCGTCCAGGCGGTGCTCGGCTGGCTGGACCACGGCGACCCGACCCGCGACCACGAGCTCGAGCGCCGGGTCACCGAAGGCCTCGTCGCCCTCTACCCGACGTGGTTGTGAGCGTCGATCCGGCCTTCGCCGCCGTCGAGGACGAGTTCCGCGAGAACTTCACGGCGCGCGGTGAGGTCGGGGCGTCGGTGTGTGTGATCGTCGACGGGCGCACGGTCGTCGACCTGGTCGCGGGGGAGGGCTGGGAGCCGGACTCGCTGGTCAACGCCTTCTCGGTGGGCAAGGGCCTGACCGCGGCGGTGCTGGGCCACGCCATGGAGACGGCCGGCGTCACCCTCGACGACCCCGTGACGCGGTGGTGGCCCGAACTGGACCTGGGCCTCACGGTCGGCCAACTGGCCAGTCACCAGGCCGGACTGCCGGCGCTGCGCGAACCGCAGCCGGAGTTCGTGATGTATGACTGGGACGCCATGGTCGCCGCGCTGGCCGCCGAGGTCCCGTGGTGGGCGCCGGGGACGGCGCACGGCTACCACACGAACACCTTCGGCTTCCTCGTGGGCGAGGTCGTCCGCCGGGCGACGGGCCGCTCCGTGGGCACGCTCCTGCGGGACCTGGCGGCACCCCTGGGCGCCGACGTGTTCATCGGCCTGCCCGGCGAGGAACACGACCGGGTCGTGCCGTTCACCTTCCCCTCGATGGAGGGCTTCGTCGCCCAGGAGCCGGCGAACGAGCACGAGCTGATGATCCGCAACGGCTACGCCAACCCGCGGGGCTTCTCCGGCGTCGGCGTGATCAACACCCCGGCGTGGCGACGGGCGGAGATCCCCTCCACCAACAGCCACGCCAGCGCACGCGGGGTGGCCCGGTTCTACGCCGGGGTCCTCTCCGGTGACGTGCTGGCGGGGGAGACGGTGGCCGCGCTGACCGAGGTCCAGGCCGACGGCCCGGACCTCGTGCTCGACCGCCCCTCCCGCTTCGGTGCCGGCTTCCAGCTCCCGCAGCCCGAGCGCCCCTTCGGCACCGGTCCCCGGGCCTTCGGCCACTTCGGCGCCGGCGGCTCCCTCGGCTTCGCCGACCCCGAAGCCGACGTCGCCTTCGGCTACGTGATCGCCGAGATGGGGCCTCGCTGGCAGAACCCCCGTAACCGGGCGTTGCTCGACGCCGTGACCAGCTGCCTGGGCTGAACCCGGGGGAATCGAGGCACCGATGGGGGCGTCCGGCCAGATTGCCGAGGTCGAGGACTGTGCCTACCGAATCGGTAGGCACAGTCCTCGAATTCGGGAGACCGGGGGTGGATCCCACGCATTGACCCTGCATCGTGAGATTCGGGGGCTCCCCCGCCCCCGACGACGGATCGCCGAACCGACGCCTCTCGGCTGCCTCGGTCTGTCCGGCAAGCGGACGGTGTGGGCTCCCGAGGACGGATCGCCGAACCGACGCCTCTCGGCTGCCTCGGTCTGCCCAGCCTCGAGGGCTCGGGTCAGCCCCCGAGAGTCACGCCTGGAGCGGGAGCACGGCCTCGGCCAGGGCGTCGAGCTCGGCCTCCCAGTCGTCGGGCTCGACGATGGGCAGGACCACGAACTTGCTGGCGCCGGCGTCGATCATCTCGGTCAGCCGAGCCTTCAGGCCCTCGAGGCCGGAGGGGATGATCTGGGTGGGGTCGGTTATGTCGGGCCGTCGCTTCTGCACGAACTGCAGGAAGACCTCCGGGACCTCGCCGTGGGCGTAGGCCACGAGGGCGCCGAAGTGCTCGGGGTCGATCTTGCGATCGGCCTCGGCGGCCGCCTCCTCGATGGCCGGGATGCCGTTGGCGATGTCGGTGGCGTCGCAGAACGAGGGCAGCCAGCCGTCGCTCAGGCGACCGACCCGGCGCAGCTCGGAGGGCGCCTGGCCGCCCAGCCAAACGTCCATGGGCTGCTGGATCGGCTTGGGGCGCACGGTGATGCCGTCGAGGTCGAAGCGCGCCCCGTGGTGCTCCACGTCGTCCTCGGCCCACAGCCGACGCAGCAGGGGCAGGGCCTCGTTGAACCACGGCGCCCGCTCCTTGCGGTCGACGCCGAACGCCTGCTGCTCGCGAGGGTCGGCCACGCCCAGCCCGAAGGCGGGGAGGAGGCGCCCGCCCGAGAGCCGGTCGAGGCTGGCCAGCTCCTGGGCCACCAGCACCGGGTTCCGCCCGGGCAGGACCATGACGCTCATCCCGAACTTGATCCGCTCGGTGCGCCCGGCGGCGTACGCCAAGCCGACGACCGGGTCGGGGCAGTCGGCGCTGACCCGCTCGCTCAGCCACAGCGAGTCGAATCCGTGGCGCTCCAAGCCGTCGACCAGGGGGTCGAACCGTTCGGGGTCGTTGGTGACGGCCCGGGTACCGAGGCCGAACCCGACGCGGATCTTCATGTCCGTAGTCTCCCCCAGGATGGATCGATTCCGGTTGGACGGGCGGGTGGCGCTGGTCACGGGGGCGTCGGCAGGCCTGGGCGAGCGCTTCGCCCGGGTCCTGGCCGAGGCCGGGGCGTCGGTGGTGCTGGTGGCCCGGCGGGCGGATCGGCTCGCGCTGCTGGCTGCTGAGCTCGAGAGCTCGCTGGTGGCGTCGGCCGACCTGGCCGACCCCGAGCAGCGGGCGGCGGCGGTGGCCGTGGCCCTCGACCACTTCGGTCGGGTGGACGTGCTCGTCAACAACGCCGGCATCAGCGATGGTCCGCAGCGGGCCGAGACCGAGGACCCGGCCGACTTCGCCCTCGCCGTCGAGGTGAACCTCACCGCGTCGTTCCACCTGGCCCGCCTGGTCGCCCCGGGGATGATCGAGCGGGGCGGCGGTGCCATCGTGAACATCACCTCGGTCCACGGCCTGGTCGCGTCGTCGCCCAACCGTCAGGCCGGCTACGTGGCCAGCAAGACCGGGCTGGTGGGCCTCACCCGGGAACTGGCCTGTCAGTGGGCCACCGACGGCGTGCGGGTCAACGCCATCGCCCCCGGCTATTTCGCCACCGACCTCACCGGCGAGATGATCGGCTCGGACTCGGGGAGCGGCTGGATCGAGCGCAACACGCCGATGCGCCGGGTCGGGGCCGGGCACGAGCTGGACGGGGCGCTGCTCTTCCTGGCCTCCGACGCCAGCACCTACGTCACCGGCCAGACGATCGCGGTCGATGGCGGTTGGACGGCCCGGTAGGGGCGCTGGGTAGCGTCAGGACCATGACGAAGTCCGCAGGTGGTTTCCGCATCGAGCACGACTCCATGGGGGAGGTCCGGGTCCCCTTCAGTGCCAAGTACGCGGCCCAGACGCAGCGGGCGGTGGAGAACTTCCCGATCTCCGGCCTGACCATCGACCGGCGCCTGATCCGGGCCCTGGCCATGATCAAGGGCGAGGCGGCCAAGGTGAACGTCGGCCTCGACGACGTGCCCGACGTCGACCAGGTCGTCGCCGACGCCATCGCCGCCGCGGCCGACGAGGTGGCGGAGGGCACCTGGGACGGTGATTTCCCCATCGACGTCTTCCAGACCGGTTCCGGCACGTCCTCGAACATGAACACCAATGAGGTGATCGCCACGCTGGCCTCCGAGAAGCTGGGCAAGGCCGGTTCGGTCCACCCCAACGACCACGTCAATGCCTCCCAGTCCTCCAACGACGTCTTCCCGACCGCCATCCACCTCGCCGTGGCTGAGGCCCTGAAGGACGACCTGCTCCCGGCCCTGGCCCACCTGGCGGAGTCGCTGGGCCGGAAGGCGGACGAGTTCAGCACCGTGGTGAAGTCGGGCCGGACCCACCTGATGGACGCCACGCCGGTGACCCTCGGCCAGGAGTTCGGTGGCTTCGCCGCCCAGATCAGCCAAGGGGCCGAGCGCATCGAGGGCGTCCTCGGGCGGGTGGGCGAGGTCCCCCTCGGCGGCACCGCGGTGGGCACCGGCATCAACGCCCCGCCCGCCTTCGCTCCGGCGGTCATCGCCGCGCTGGCCGAGCGCACGGGCCTGCCCATCACCGAGGCCCGGGATCACTTCGCGGCGCAGGCGTCCCGGGACGGGCTGGTCGAGGCGTCGGGCCTCCTCCGGGTGATCGCGGTGGCCCTGGTCAAGATCGCCAACGACCTGCGCTGGATGGGCTCGGGCCCCCGCACCGGCCTGGCCGAGATCCACATCCCGGATCTGCAGCCGGGCTCGTCGATCATGCCGGGCAAGGTCAATCCGGTGATCCCCGAGGCCGTGACCCAGGTCGGGGCCCAGGTCTTCGGCAACGACGCCGCCGTCGCCTTCGGCGGCTCCCAGGGGACCCTGGAGCTCAACGTCTTCATGCCGATGATGGCCCACAACCTGCTGGAGTCGATCCGCCTGCTGACCAACGTCTCCCGGGTCTTCGCCGACACCTGCATCGCCGGCATCGAGGCCGACATCGAGCAGTGCCGGGCCTACGCCGAGTCGTCCCCGTCCATCGGGACATCGCTCAACCCCTACATCGGCTACGAGAAGGCGGCCGCCGTCATCAAGCGGGCCGTCAAGGAGAACACCACCATCCGGGCCATCGTCCTCGAGGAGGGCCTGATGTCCGATGAGGAGCTGACCAAGGCCCTCGACATCGAGGCGATGACCCGCGGCGGGATCATCAAGTAGGGAGGGCTCCGCCGGCCGCGGGGGAGCCCCGGAAGGGGCCGGGGTCGCCGGCCGCCGGGATGTTCGGTGGGGTCCAGCTCATCTCGCGGGCCAGGTCGGTGGCCGCAGCCCGCCATTCCAACGGGTCCCACCCCTCGGCCTTGGAGGCCACGGTGAGATCCGTGCGGATGTGCACGAAGGCGGGCAGCGTCTCCGCTTCGACCGCCTTCACCAGCTCGCGGTCGGGGTCGGCGAAGGCGAGGAATTCGGTCGTCCAGGGGCCGAGGAAGCGGCGGGCGTCGTCGGCCTTGGCCGTCACCACGAAGGCGACCCGGCAGTCGGCCTGGGCGAACGTGCGCAGGATCCGTCCGGCGGTCTCGAGGAGCCAGGCGCTCTCGTTGGTGTAGGGGTCGAGGACGACCAGCACCAGGTGGAAGTTCGTGACCCACTCCGACAGGGGGCGGGCCTCGCCCGCCAGCGGCGCGAGCTCGAGGTCGGGGGGCGCCTGCGTCGTCACGGACTGCGAAGGTACTGCGCCCGGTTCGGCGAACGCGAACTCCCGGGTCGCTACCGTCGGGGCCGATGCACCCCATCGAGCGCCTGCGCTACGTGGCCCGGGCCCACGGCGCCTCCCAGGCCGTGATGGTGGCGGAGACGGCGGCCGCCCTGCGCTCGTTCGGTCGGGATCCGCAAGGCCTGGTGACGGCCTGCCGGCGCATCGTCGACCGCCAGCCCAGCTCCGGGCCACTGTGGTGGCTGGCGGCCCGGACCCTGACCGCGCCGGACCCGATCGCCGAAGCCCAGCTCGCCGCCGCCGAGATCGAGGATGACCGAACGCCCCGTGTGGTGGCCGATGCCCTGCCCGAGGACACCACCGTCCTGCTGTTGGGCTGGCCCGAGCTGGCCGCCGGTGGCCTGCCCCGCCGGGGTGACGTCGATGTCCTCGTCTGTGACGTCGACGGGGCCGGCTCGTCGCTGGTCCTGCGCTTGCTGCGGTCCGATGTCGACGCCACCGACGTACCGCTGAGCGGGCTGGGGGCGGCCGCAGCGGAGGCGGACGTGGTCGTGTTGGAGACCCCGGCCATGGGCCCGGGTGGGTTCGTGGCCCCTTCGGGCTCGAGGGCGGCGGCCTCGGTGGCCCGCCTCTCCGGCGCCGAGGTCTGGCTGGTGGCCGGAATCGGCCGCCTCCTGCCCGAGCGCATGTTCAACGCGCTCTGCGATCGCACCCTTGCCGCCGACAGCCCATGGGACGACGAGCTGGAGCTGGTTCCGCTCGACCTGGTGGACAAGGTCGTGGGCCCGACGGGGACGGCCAACCCGACCGACGCCCTGCGGCGCACCGACTGCCCCGTCGCCCCGGAGCTGCTCAAGCCGTTCTGAGGCGACTCGGCCTTGGCCCGGCGCGGAGTGGCCGTCGTAGGCTGGGACCATGTCCGAACGCACCCGTGACCTGCCGCGCCGGTCCTGCCTCTCCGTCCCCGGTTCCAGCGAGAAGATGCTGGGCAAGGGCCCGACGCTGCCCGCCGACATGGTCTTCCTCGACATGGAGGACTCCGTCGCCCCCCTCGAGAAGGAGGCGGCCCGGGGGAAGGTGGTCGACGCCATCAGGAACCAGGACTGGGGGGAGAAGATCCTCTGTGCCCGGGTCAACGCCTGGGACACGCAGTGGACCTACGGCGACATCATCGAGGTCGTCGGCAACGCCGGCGAGCGCCTCGAGGAGATCATGCTCCCGAAGGTCCAATCGGCCGCCGAGGTCGTGGCCATGGACCTGCTCCTGACCCAGGTCGAGAGGAACTCGGGTCTCCCCGTCGGCCACATCGGCATCGAGGCCCAGATCGAGACGGCCGGGGGCCTGATCAACGTGAACGAGATCTGCGCCGCCTCGTCCCGCCTGGAGACCGTCATCCTCGGACCCGTGGACTTCTCGGCCTCCATGGAGATGCCCTCCCTCTCCGGGGGCCTGCAGATCCCCGAGTACCCCGGGGACTACTTCCACTACGTGTTCATGAAGATCCTCATGGCGGGGCGGGCCAACGGCCTGCAGGTCATCGACGGGCCCTACGTGAAGGTCCGCGACTCCGAGGGCTTCCGGGACTTCTGCACCCGTACCCAGATCCTGGGCTTCGACGGCAAGTGGGCCCTGCACCCCGATCAGGTCACGATCCTGAACGAGATGTTCTCGCCCACCCAGGCCCAGTTCGACCGGGCCAACGACATCCTCGACGCCTACGAGGAGGCCACCACCACGGGCGACCGCAAGGGCGCGGTGATGTTCGGCGACGAGATGATCGACGAGGCCTCCCGCAAGGTGGCCATCAAGCTGGTCAGCCGGGGCGAGCGCGCCGGTCTGGTGCGCTCCTCGGCCTGAGTCCGGGCCGCGGGCCGGTTTCCTGCCCGATTCGCACTTTTTGCACAGGCTTTCGCCCGGGATGTCGATGATGGCGCCATGAGCGACCCCTCTGACGATCCCACCCCGACCACCGAGCCCGTCGAGGCGACCGATGCCGCCGAGGCCCCCGCCACGGCCGAGGCTGACCCGGTCCACACCGTGAGTCGCAAGGGGGCCGCGCTGGCCACGGTCGGGGCCCTCGTGGTCGGTGGCCTCATCGGCTGGCTGGGCGCCGCGGCGTTCGACGACGAGGACCCGCAGAACACCTCGTTCGAGGGTCAGTTCCCCGGCGGTGGGTTCCCGGGCCACGGCCCCGGTGGCGGCATGCCGGGCGGAGGGATGCCCGGCGGCGGCATGCCGGGCGGCGGCATGCCGGGCGGAGGGATGCCGGGCGGCGGCGACGGTGAGGGCGGTCGGCCCAACCCGCCCTGGATGGACGACGACCAGGGTGACGACGACCAGGGCCAGGACCAGGGTGACGACGACCAGGGTCAGGACCAGGACGACCAGGGCCAGGACCGGCAGGACCAGCAGGACCAGGGCGAGAACGGCGACGCCTAGTCCGGGGGGGTCACCGAGAGGCGCCCGCGTCCGTCACGTCACGGCCCCGATCACCGTGGCCAGCACGCCCGCGGCGTCAGCGGCGATCTCCGGGTGGACCTCGTCGGCCACCTCGCGGAGCACGGACTGCTCGTCCTCGGTCATGGCCAGCCGGGGCCGCCGGGCCAGGGTGCCCGCGGTCCGGTCGGCGGCGTAGCCGGGGTCGCCGTAGGCGCTCGGCTCGAGCCGAGCGGTGAGCTGGCCCAGGAAGTCGACCCAACGCTCGTGGTCCTCGGTCGGGACCATGGCCAGGGCATCGGCATCGGGTTCGGCCAAGGCGGCCCAGGGTCGGGCGAAGGTGGCGGCGTGCTCCGCCCGGGCGAGCACGGCGCCGTCGAGCAACAACTCGATGAGGACGTGGGCGGCGCCGCGTGCGGGACCCCGGCGGACGCCTCGCTCGCTGAGCTCGCCGACCAGCCGGCGGTTGTGGCCGCGGAACCAGGCCAGCTCGTGGAACACGGCATCGGTGCGGTGGTGGGTCGCGACCCCGGCGGAGAAGTCGGGCCGGCCGGCCGGAGCCACGGTCGCGCGCGCCATACCGGCGAGGTCCGGCGCGGCGGCCCCCAGCAGGAGGCGGGTCGTGGGCTCGGGCGCCGCGTGTCGGGCGACGACCATGTGGGAGACGAAGTTCACCTGGCCGAAGGCTACGGAGGCCGTAGGACCACCCGGGGCCTGATGGAAGTCGAGCAGGGCCGTGGGCGATCCGGCCGTAGCGTCACCCCACCGTGGTCTCCTCCTCGTCACCGACGCGCCACGGGCGCGGGTACGTCCTGGTCTTGACCGGGGCGACGTTGTTCGGCATCAACGCCAGCGTGTCGAAGGTGGTGCTCGCCGCCGGGATCGACCCCGCCCGGCTGACGGCGCTGCGCTGCACCGGGGCGGCGCTCGGGTTGCTGGTGGTCCTGAAGGGGCTGCGGCCGACGGCGTTGCGGATGCCCCGACGGGAGTGGCCCGCCATCGTGGTGCTGGGCCTCAGTGGGGCGGCCTTCCTGCAGTGGCTCTACTTCGTCGCCCTGGACCGGCTGCCGGTGGGCATCGCCCTGCTCCTCGAGTTCACCGCGCCCCTGATGGTGGCGCTGTACTCCAGCCTGGTCCTGCGCCACGTGGTGGCCCGCCAGGTGTGGCTGGCCCTCGGCCTGGCCCTGGCCGGGCTGGCGCTGGTGGCCCAGGTGTGGAAGGACGTCGGTCTCGACGCCGTCGGCGTGGCCGCCGCTCTGGGCGCGGCGGGCTTCCTCGCCACGTTCCACCTGGTGGGCAAGCAACTGGTCGACCGTCACGACCCGCTCGTGCTGTCGCTCTGGATCTTCGTCGTGGCCGCCGTCTTCTGGGCCGTGGCCCAGCCGTGGTGGCGCTTCGACCCGTCGGTGCTGACCGAGTCCACCTCGCTCCTCGGCCGTCTCGACGACTACTCGATTCCGGTCTGGGTCGGCCTGCTCTGGGTGATCGTGCTGGGCACGCTGGCGCCCTACGCGCTGGAGGTGGCCGGCCTGCGCCACCTGACGGCCACGACGACCGGCATCGTCAGCATGCTCGAGCCGGTCATCGCCGCCGCCGTGGCCTGGCTCTGGCTGGAGGAGGTCCTCAACGGCGTCCAGCTCGTCGGTGGCGCCCTGGTCCTGGCGGGCGTCGGCCTGGTCCAGGTGGCCCGGTCCGGGGCGGGCACGGCCGCGGACGATGTCCCGATGGTCGCCGTGGACGGGGAGCTCATCTAGGGAGCGGTCCGGCCCTGGGCAAGGGGCACCGCCGGAGCAATCCGGACCCATGGCATCGGCGCCGGTGAGCCGCACCATGGCCTCAGGGGAAGCATCGGGGTCCGACACCACGACCGGCTGCGAGATCTGCTCGGGCATCCCGTAGACGGCGCACCGTCATCTTCCCGTCACCTAACGTCTGCGGACGGACCGGCATCCACAGGAAGGCTCCGCGTGACCATTCCCCCTCGGGACGACGACCAGGTGATCGTGACGACCAAGGGGGAGGTGAGTGAGGCGGCCAAGGCGTACGCCGCCGGCAAGGTGGCCCGGCTGCACCAGCACGCCCACGGGCCGGTCCTCCTGACCCGGGTCAAGCTGAGCTACGCCGAGGGCAGGGGCGTAGAGCGCAATGCCATCGCCGAGGCGGCATTGGACGTCGACGGGCGCCTGGTCCGGGGGCAGGTGGCCGCCCACCGGATCGAGGAGGCGGTCGACCTGCTGGTCGACCGGATGATCCGCCAGCTCGACCAGGCGGCGGCGAAGGCCCGGACCCGCGAGCGCCGCCCCTCGGGGGAGGTCTCGCCTCGGCCCCACCGGGTCGACGTCGCCCCCGAGGAGCGCGAGGTCGTGGCCCACAAGTCCTTCGCCATCGACCGGGCCACGCTGGAGGAGGCCGCGTTCGACATGGAGGTCCTCGACTACGACTTCTTCCTCTTCACCGACGCCGACGACGGCCGGGACAAGGTCGTGCACCGCGAAGCCGATGGTGAGGTCCACCTGGCTACCGAGCCGCCCCGCGAGACGGTGGACGAGGCCCTCGAGCGCCTCGACGCGGGCGGTGAGCCGTTCGTCTTCTTCTGCGCCGCCGACACCGGCCGGGGCGCCGTCGCCTATGTCCGCTACGACGGCCACTACGGCCTCATCCGCCCGGCTGACGGCTGATCCGTGGGCCCGACTCTGCGGAGCGGAGCGCAGCAGATGGCGACGCGGGTCCCGTAGGCAGCCGAGCCGCGTCGGCGGCGACCCGGTGAACCGTGGCTTTGGCGCCGATTTCGGGCATCCTGGGAGGCCGCCGCCGCGGTCATTGTTGCTTTCGGAGGAGACCCCGCCGCCCATGTCGTTCAAAGTCGGTGATCGTGTCGTGTACCCCCACCATGGGGCCGCGGTGATCGAGAAGAAGGAAAAGCGAAAGACGCCGGGAGCCGAGTCCGAGGAAACCGAGTACCTCGTCCTCCGCATGGCCCACGGCGAGCTGACCCTCTCGGTGCCCTCGGACAACGCCGAGACCGTCGGCATGCGCCGCCCGATCGCCCGTGAGGATGTCGAGGACCTGTACCAGGTGTTGGCCAAGCGCGACGTGCGGGAGCCCTCCAACTGGAGCCGGCGCTTCAAGAACCACCAGGAGAAGCTGAAGTCGGGCGACGTCTACCAGGTGGCCGAAGTGGTCCGGAACCTGGCCCTGCGCGAGGCCGACCGTGGCCTCTCCGCCGGTGAGAAGTCGATGCTGGCCAAGGCCCGCAGCGTGCTCGTGTCCGAGCTGAGCTTCGCCCTCGACGTCTCCGAAGACGACGCCCTCGACCAGGTCAACGCCCAGCTCACCTGAGCCGGTGCTCCCAGCCTCCTTCGAGCGGCTGGTCCCCGAAGGTCACGTCGCCGTCGGTGATGGTGACCCCGATCGCTGACGGTTCCCGCCGTCCCGCCCGCTCGAACGCGGCGCGCACCCGGTCGGGGTCCGGGGCGGTGAAGCAGAGCTCGTAGTCGTCGCCGCCGCCCACGGCCTGCGGCAGGGTGGCACCCTCGGCGACGGGGATCCTGTCGGGGTCCAGCTCGATGCCGACGCCCGAGGCCTTGGCGATGTGGCGGATGTCGACGGCGAGGCCGTCGGAGAGGTCGAGCATCGCCGTGGCTCCAGCCTCGGTGGCCGCTCGGCCTTCACCGAGGCGGGGGAGGGGGCGGTGGAGCGCAACGGCGGTGGTGGCCGGCTCCCCTGCTTCCAGGTGGGCCAGGGCTGCTGCCGCGGCGCCCAGCGGGCCGGTGACGAACACCGTCTCGCCCGGGCCCGCTCCGGAGCGGAGGACCGGGGTCGTGGCCGTGCCGGTGACCGTGACGGCTAGGAACAGGTCCGGCCCCGTTGACGTGTCCCCGCCGACCAAGGGGCAGCCGAACCGCTCGGCGCACTCCATCAGGCCGGCCAGGAGCTCGTCGGCCAGGCCGGGTCGGCCGGTGGGGAGGGCGACGGCCACCACCGCCGCCTCGGGCGTGCCACCCATGGCCGCGATGTCGCTGAGGTTGACGGCCAGCGCCTTGAAGCCGATGTCGACCGGGTCGGCCCACGCCGAGCGGAAGTGCACGCCCTCCACCAGGAGGTCGGTGGCGATGAGCCGGCCGTCGGCCAGCACGGCGCAGTCGTCGCCGATCCAGGTCTGCCCCGCCGGCGGCGACGGCAGCCGTTCGGCCAGCCGGTCGATGAACGCGAACTCCCCCTCCCCGCTCACCGGTTCGGGCCGTTCTCGGCGCAAGTTCGGATCGGTGGCCACCGTCAGGCCAGGCCGGCACGGCGGAGCATGGACGGGGGTATCTGGGTGTCGCCGGCGGCGAGCATCGCGGCACGTTCGACGTTGACCTCGTCGTTCTCCCGAGCCGACCACTGGTCCCACGGGCCGGGGGGGATGGCCGCGGGATCACCGTCGGCGTCCACGCAGGCGTAGAGGTAGGCCGACTGGGCCAGGAGGTCGTCGCCGTCGCCCATCGGGCCGTGGCCGGGGACGATGCGGGGGCCGAGGGCGGCGATGTCGGCCAGGCTGTCGGCCCACGCGGTGGGGTCGGACTGGAACGCCAACGGGGTCACGCCGAACGAGCAGGTGGCGCCGCCGAAGACCACGCCGGCGCGGGGCACGGCCAGGACCAGGTTCTCGGCCAGGTCGCCCTGCAAGAGCACGGCGTGCACCGCCCCGGTCAGCTTGGTCCGCTCGGTGACGATGTGGGTGACCGGCCGTGTCCGCAACTCCTCGTCGAGCTCAGCGGCCTGCTCGGGGTAGAGGCGGCGCAGGATCCCGACATCGGGCGGCTGGTCCAGGTGGGCACTGACCTGGGCCGTGCCGTAGATCGCCGGGCGGGGGAAGAAGGGGGTCCCGCCGGCGTACTCGAGGTGGCTGCTGGTCAACACGAGTCGGCGGACCGGCCGGCCGAGGGCCTCGACCGCGGCGGCGAAGGGCCGGGCCTGCGACGGCACCATGAGGGCGTCGATGACGGTGACGCCGTCCTCCTCGACCACGACGCCGGCGTTCGGTCGACCGGGGCCGGGCTCGTCGGCCAGCCGGGCGAAGACACCCTCGTCCAGTTCGAGCAGCCCGCTCACGGTGGGGGCAGGTCGATGAGCAGATGCCGGCTCACGTCGCCGACGAGGCGCAGGTGCATGACCCGACGGTCGAACCGCCAGCCCCCCGGGGCGCGGGCGAAGGTGTCCTCGTAGCGGCCGGCCACGACGGGCTGGAGGCTCAGCCCCTCGCTGGCCTGGAAGACCGTGAAGTACGACCGGGCGGTGGCCGAGCTCAGGTCGATGGTCACGTCGAGGTTGCTGGTCACGTGGTGGCTGCGGGGGGTGCCGTCCTCGTAGCGCCGCGTGGTGGCGGTGTAGAGGGCTTCGACCGCCTCGGCCCCGGTGGCCAGGGGTGTGCCGTCGGGCGCACAGACCGACCCTTCGGCGAACAGGTTGCCCACGCCGGCGAAGTCGCCGTCGTCGATCCGGCGGGCGTACTCGAACACCAGCGCCTCGATCTCGACCCGGTCGTTGGCGGCGGTCACGCGGCCGAACCTACCCGGGGCGGCTCACGTGGTGCAGAGGCCGAGGTCGCCGGCGTGGGCGTAACCGGGGAAGACCTGGCTGAGGGTGGCGTTGCCCAGGCGCTTGGTCACGACCTCGGCCAGGGGACGGCGGAAGTCGTTCTGGACCTCGAGGTCGCCTTCGGGGCCGTCATCGAGGGGACCGGACGGGTAGTTGCCGTAGAGGCCTCCGTTGACCG
>Ga0315273_10002638_pt1 | contig 21246 bp, 19 predicted proteins | sample YL17G02_0_MG_FD_205753 | JGI IMG/M metagenome (GOLD analysis project Ga0315273, IMG submission 205753) | Sediment microbial communities from Yellowstone Lake, YNP, Wyoming, USA - YL17G02_0 | ecosystem: Environmental > Aquatic > Freshwater > Lake > Sediment | place: USA: Wyoming | collected... | reverse complement strand
CGCCGCGCGGCCTTTGATCTCGCGCTTCTCGACGGCGTAATGATGGTCCGCGAAGGCCGCGACCTGCGGCAGGTGCGTCACGCACAGCACTTGGTTGAAACCCGCCAATTGCTTCAGCCGCCGGCCAACCGTCTCGGCCGCGGCGCCGCCGATTCCGGAGTCGACTTCATCGAAGACCAGCGTGCGCGGGGCGCCCCGCCTAGCGCGGCCGGCGCCGCCGACGCAAGTCTTCAGCGCCAGCGCGATGCGCGAGATCTCGCCGCCCGAGGCGACCTTGTCCAGCGGGCGCGGCTCTTCCCCGACGTTCGGCGAAACCAGGAAACCCACCCGGTCCGTGCCGGTGTCGGACCACGTGTCGGTCTCGATCCGCACGCGGAACGTGGTGCGTTCCATGGCCAGCAACGCCAGTTCGGATTCGACTTGCTTTTCCAGATTCCGCGCGGCGTCGCTCCGGCCGGCCGAGAGGCGTTGAGCAACATCTATATAGGAGGCGGCCAGCAGCGCGCGCTCTTTCTCGAGCGCCGCTCGAAGCTCGCCCGCGTTCTCGACCGCCGAGAGCTTGGCCTGAACGTCGTCCAGAAAGGCCAGAATGCGGTCGATCGCCGCGCCATACTTGCGCTTGAGTTTTTCGATCGTCGCCAGACGCGCTTCGATCTCCTCGAGACGGCCGGGGTCCGCCTCGAGCCGCCCCAGGTACTCGCGCAGGGCGAAGGAAGCCTCCTGGATGGCGATTTCGGCTGGTTGCAGCGCGGCGCGCGATTCGTCGAGCGCCGGGTCGATGCGCGACAACTCCTCCAGGCGTCGCATGGCCTGCCTGAGCCGCGCATCGGCCGAGCCCTCCGAGTCGTAGAGCGACTCGTAGGCCGCCGTGGCCAGCTCCTGAAGGCGCGCGACGTTTTGCTGGACCCGCCTTTCGCTCTCGAGCGCCGCGTCCTCGCCCGGCTTCAGGTGCGCCGCGTCGATCTCGCGCCGCTGGAAACTCCAAAGGTCCGCCAGGCGCAGATTCTCCTGCTCGCGCCGGTCGAGCGCTTCGAGTTCCGAAGCGCAGGCGCGCCAGCGGCGATACAGATCCGCCACCTCGGCCAGCAATTCCGGGTGGCGCGCAAACGCGTCCAGCATCTCGAGCTGCGCACCCGCGTCGTAGAGCCGTTGCTGGTCGTGCTGGCCGTGGATGTCGCCCAGCAGCGGCGCCAGGTCGCGCAGCAGCGTCGCCGTCACCGGGCGCGACCCGGCGAAGGCGCGCGACTTTCCGCCAACCAGGATTTCGCGCTCGACAATCAACTCATGATCTTCGAATTCGATGCCCGCTTGTTCCAGAAGCGCGCGCAGCCGCGCGTCGTCCGGCAGCTCGAAAATGCCCGATATGCGGGCCCGCTCTGCGCCGGTTCGGATCATCTCGGGCGAGGCGCGCCCGCCAAACAACAATCCCAGCGCGTCGACCACCATCGACTTGCCGCTCCCGGTCTCGCCGGTCAGCAGGTTCAACCCGTCGTGAAAGCGAACCCGAACCCGCTCAATCACCGCGTAGTTCTCGACCACCAACTCAACCAGCACCGATCCGATTATAGACCAAACAGCCGCGCCGGCATCCTCGATGGATTCTCAAAACGTGTGGAATTCATACCTGATGCCGTTAGCCTTGAGCAGATCGAAAAGCGCCGAGACCACTCGCTGATCGCCGCCGTACTTCTTCGCGATAACCGTGAGTAGCGCCCAATCCTTTTCATCCTGGGAGGCATTGCTTGCGGGTCGCAATTGTTGTCCGCCGGCGACCTGCCCGAGCAGAATGGACAGGACGCGCTCCTTGTCCGAAGCCGCCACCACCAGCCAGTACTCGTAGTCGCTGTCGCCGAGCCAAGCCTCCGGGGCTTTCCCGATGTCCTGACCGCTGAGCAGCAGATTGCCCTTCTCGTCGATCTCCGCATCGATGAATACGGACGTCTCGCCGGGGCTGGCGACGAGCCTTACCTTCTTTTCACGCCGCACATCGCGTTGCTCATCCATTTTCGTCGCGCCTCCGCGCGGGTTCGTCCACTCCAGGAGTCCCAGGTCTGGTTCACTCTCCTGTCTTGGTTGGGTTTGTCAACCTTCCAAGGAAGAGAGGAGTTCCGCCCCGCGTCTCGCAAATGGCGAACCAGAACGGATGATCCGCGCGAAAAACAGGGGGCTGCCCCGGCGCCGCGGTTGGCGCGGCCATGGCGGTCCCAGCCGCCGCCTCCGTTCCTGCCTCGTTTACGTCGACATAGGTCTTATGCAGTACAGCGCCGAGGTACAGCCATCCGGGCCGCCCATCCATGCCTGAAAAATCGGCCTTGCTCGCGATGAAAGCATCGGCCATGCCCATTGCGGAGAGGGCCTTGTCGAGCCTGAACGCGCACGTCGTTCTGAACCGCGGCAAGAAGACTTCGACCTCTTCTTCCCTCAAAGCGTTTCGCCAGCGTGCCAGGTTCTCCACGGAAAGACTGTTTTCCAGGCGCTTCAGCCCGTCCTTCTCGCGCGGCAGCAGTATGAGCATGGAGAGCGTCTTGCCGAGATAGGGCAGTTCCAGAACCTGAACGGACTGAGACTCGCCATACCTGAATTCCCCCTCTTGCTTCATCAAAGGGACTTGCACGGACATTCCCGGGGAGATGAAGAACGGCTCATTCTTGGTTAGGCTGGGTTTGAACTTACTGGCCCACTCCCCCCTGAAGTAAATCGCGTTAACAATGACCAGGCGTGTCAGCGCCCCGAGAACGCCAAGCTGAATCAGGTCCTTGATCTTGTGATCGGTCCTCTTCTCAACCCACCGGTTGATGGTTTCTCGCGCTGCCCCAGGGGCGTCTTTGTACTCCAGGGGCGTGACGGAGACCCCATAGTACCGCTTGGTAAGGAAAAGATAGTCATCCAGGAGTGGATAGCCTTGTTGGGGCCATACGGAGTTCGCTGTGCTCAGCTTGATGTGACCGCCTTCCTGCAACTTCGCCAGTCCCGATCCGAGTTCGGCAAAAGCCGGGTGGAGACTTTCTTGGCGCAATGTGTAGCGGAGGGCGCGTGCCATTTGCGTCTCCGTATTGCCACGGGCGCCCGCGTGCGCCATGGCCAGCGCCGCCGATATGCCATAGGGCGAGAGGAATAGGTTGCCCTCGGACCAGCGCAGTTGGTGATAGAGATCAAGCGCAAAGGCGGAAACGTCTTTAGCGAGAGTCTCCGCGGGGAGGAGCTTCCTTCCAGTCCCCGCTTCCTGACCGATTGCTGTTTCTTTCATCGGGAAAGTCCCCTTGCTTTTTGAGTACGCCGGCCGGTTCTGGTTGCCGGTGCGGCGGTTCAGAGGCTCGGTCTGGGCCGGGCAGCAAACGAGGAGAGCGCCGGCGATCCACCGCATCTTCATCCGGCAAGCCAGGGTGCGTCGAGCATTACCTGGCGCCAGTTCCAGCCGGAGCCGGTGACGATGCGAATCAGGGGCTCGCGCAGTTCGTCCACGTTGAAGCGCCAGGTGTAGCTCGGGTTGCGCGTGACCCGCCCATCCGTGACTTGCAGCCCCAGCACGGTTTCGCGCCGAATCTCGAAAAAGGTGATGCCGCGCTCGACCCGATAGCTGAGGCTAGCTCCGCCGGAGCCGGCGGAGGCGTCGAAGGCCGCGCGGTACTCCAGCACGCGCACAGTCCGATCCGCCTGGTCAAGCCGCAGACGGTAGCGCATCAGGTGCGTCATGCGGTGCGCGCGCATCTGGTCGAGCCAGGTCGCATTCGCATAGCGCCATTCCGCAATCACTTCGTCGGGCCGATCGCCGGGCCTGACCGTGAAGGGAACCCCCGTGCGGGCGACGCCGAGCAGTCTGTCGCGCAGTACCTCGGCCGGCAGCGGCGCCACGCCCGCCACTGCCGGAGAACTGCCCGCCCAGGTCCCCAACCGCACAAAAACCCACGCGACGAACAGCGTGTAGACCAATACGCCGCCGATAAGCGCCGCTCCGCCGCGCGTCAGTTGGACGGATTTCGGCGGTCCGGTCCCTAACGGCGCGCTCGGCGAGTACCTCTCCAGCCGCCGTTCCAGCGCGGCGCGGGTCACGCCGGTGACACGAACCACCCGAGCGCCGTCCTGAAAGTGAAACGTCGTGGAGTCCTGTGTCTCGGTCAGTACGCCTTGATGCCCGGCGACCTGCGTGAGAGGGGGAAGCGCGCGGCCGTATTCAGCCCTCAGACTTGCAGCCGCAACCGCGGCATCGGCGTACCGAGCCGTCACAACGTAAGTGCCATCCGCGTAGGCGGCAAGCTTCGCCTCCGCGGCATCCAGCATGCCTGCAGTGATGTCGGTGACCGCCGGAGCGGCGTCTTTCGTCCGCGCCGCGCCCCGCGATCGCGGGGACTCTTTCCATGCCTGCGGTCCGGATATGGTGACGATCGCAACCCAAGGCAGCAGGATGAGGCCGGAAAACACGCCGAAGAAGACGATGCCGCGACGGTCCTCCATCGACAGGTACAGCAGCGTCAACACTGCCGCGGCGATCAGGCCGAATGCGACCGGAAACAATGTCGGGAACTGGTCCACGCGCCCGGCCTGTAGCCAGCCACTCAGCAGCGACCCCGCAGCCAGCAGGATGAAACCCGCTATGACAGCGGCGGCCATCAAGTTGACGTGAGTGTCCACGCACACTTCCTTCGGCTGCCCGTAGACAGACGTAGCCTAGCACAAGGCGCAAATCGCGTCAATAGGACGAAATTGGGCGAAATTGGACCAAATTGGGTGCCAAAACGACGCCCACCCCGCCGCCCGCGGCACTCGCGCGGCCCCGGACCTTCGCCTCGCGGAAATTCCGAGACGCCTGCCGAATCTGGCGGTTGATTGACTTCCGTGAAGGTAATTGCCATAATGTCTATTAGGATTCAGGTGATTGGGCCCCATGACCATTTCCCTCAAGAGTGAATATGCGTTGCAGGCGGTTTTCGACTTGGCCTGTGACACGCAGCGGGAGCCGGTCCGAATCGCGGATATCGCCCGCAGGCAGAAGATTCCACAGAAGTTCCTGGAGCTGATCCTGGCCGGTCTGAAGCAGGGCGGCTTTGTCGAGTCGCGGCGGGGCGCCGAGGGCGGGTATCTTCTGGCTCGTCCGGCTGAACACATTCTTGTGGGCGAGGTGCTGCGCCACGTCGAGGGCGACCGGACGCTGAGAGCGGGAAGGAAGAAAAAGGGCGAAACGCCTTTTTCGGAAATGTGGGCGCGCGTGGATGAGGCGGTGTCCGGTGTTGTGGACCAGATCACGTTCGCCGAGCTGCGCGACAGGTGGCGCGAGCGGCAGGCGGCCTGGTCGCCGAATTGGGAGATTTGAGGAGGAACTGGGATGGTTTTTCAAGACAATTCTTTCAGCATTGGGCGCACTCCGCTGGTGAAGCTGAACCGGATCACCGGCGGGGCGCACGCCACCGTATTGGCCAAGATCGAAGGCCGAAACCCGGCCTATTCGGTGAAGTGCCGCATCGGCGCGTCGATGATCTGGGACGCCGAGGAGCGCGGGATCTTGACGCCGGGCAAGGAACTGATTGAGCCGACCAGCGGCAACACGGGCATCGCACTGGCATTCGTGGCCGCCGCGCGCGGATATCCGATCACGCTGACGATGCCCGAGACCATGTCGGTCGAACGGCGGAAGGTGTTGAAGGTTCTGGGCGCCAACCTGGTGCTCACCGAAGGAGCGCTGGGCATGAAGGGCGCGATCGCCAAGGCCGAGGAGATTCTGGCATCCGACCCGCAGCGCTACGTCCTGCCCCAGCAGTTCAAGAATCCGGCCAACCCGGGAATCCACTTCCAGACCACCGGGCCGGAGATCTGGGACGATACCGGGGGCGCCATCGACGTGCTGGTCTCGGGCGTCGGCACCGGCGGCACCATCACTGGCATCGCGCGTTACATCAAACAGAAAAAGCCGATTATCGCCATCGCGGTCGAACCGGCGGGGAGCCCGGTCATCACGCAGACGCTCAGAGGCGAACCCGTCAGACCCGGCCCGCACAAGATTCAAGGCATCGGCGCGGGCTTCATTCCCGACAACCTCGATCTCTCCATTCTGGACCGCGTCGAGCAGGTCACCAACGAGGAGTCGATCGAAATGGCGCGGCGGCTGGCGCGTGAGGAAGGCATACTCTCGGGAATCTCGTGCGGCGCCGCGGTCGCGGCCGCCTTGCGCGTCGCCAGAGAACCGGAGATGAAGGGCAAGACCATCGTGGTCGTGCTGCCCGATTCGGGCGAGCGCTACCTGACCACCGTCCTGTTCGAAGGGATGTTCGATTAACCGTCCATCTTGCGGGCGGCCGCGTTCCAGCGAATGCGCCGCCCGGCCTTCAGCGCCTCCATCGCCATGCACAAGGTGACGCTGGAGCAGTGCCCCGCCTCGACCGGCGCGTTGGGGTCCTTGCGCGTGCGAATGCAGTCCAGGAAATTGGCGATGTGCTGGCGCGTGCCGCGCTCGAAGGAGCCGTAGTCTTTCTTTTCCAGCGCCGGTTTCGGGTCGTACTCCTTGCTTTCCGGGTACAGCGCCCAGGATTCGCGCGCCACGTCGAAGCGCGCCTTCGAGCCGTTGAACTGCTTCAGTTGGTCGTGAGCGCCGGGATAGCGCATGGCCTGATAGCCGACGGTGAGCACGGCCACGTAATCCTCGGGGTACTCGACGACCATGGTCGTCGTCGCGGGCACTTCCGAGCCTTCGATGTGGACCTTGCCGCCGGCGCAGGTCACCGCCGCCGGATAGGACGATCCCATGAACCACTGAATCGCGTCGATGACGTGCGCCGCCTGGCCGATCATCAGGCCGCCCGAGTAATCCCAGTAGTAGTACCAGTTGGAGAAGCGTATCCAGTCCACCGGACGCTTGGGCGCCGAGCCGAGCCACCGTTCCCAGTCGAGCTTGCCCTTCGGGCGCGGCGAGACCTTGGCGCCGACGTGGTTGTACCACCACGCGTTCACCAGTTTCACCTCTCCGAGCCGGCCCGAATCCATCACCCGTTTGGCTTCCAGGAACAGGTCGAAGCTGCGGCGTTGCGTGCCCACCTGCACCACGCGTTTGGTTTCGCGCACGGCTTGGATGACGGCGAAACCCTCCTCCGCTTTGTGGCACATGGGCTTTTCGATGTAGACGTCCTTGCCCGCGCGGACGGCATCGATGGTCATTTGGGCGTGCCAGTGATCGGGCGTGGCGACGACCACGGCGTCGAGATCCTTGTTCGCCAGCAGGTCCTTGTGGTCCAGGTAGGGCTTCGCGCCCGGGCCGGCGGCCTCGACGCCTTTGGCGAGATTGATCTCATAGACGTCGCAGACGGCGCGCATCTCGACGTTCGGTTGCTCCTTGAAATAGGAGGTCAGCAGGCGCCCGCGCCCCCCGGCGCCGATCAGGCCGACGCCGATCCGATCACTGGCCCCGAGAATCCGCGCCCCGGCGGCGGTCGCGGCAAGAAAGTCTCTGCGTTGCATAGCGACATTACTGTACCAAAAAGAACGTGGTGCCTGTCCCCACGTTCCAGCTATAATTGCGGCTTATGGCTGACATGACGCTTCACCGCCGGGACTTCGTGCGCGCCGCGGCGGTCTCGATGACGGCTGGTTCCTATTCGCGCGTCGTCGGCGCGAACGACAGGGTTCAACTCGGGCTGATCGGCTGCGGCGGACGCGGCCGCGGCGTGATGGGCACGTTCGTCAAGACCGAGCAGGTGAATGTCGCCGCCGTCTGCGATGTTTACGGCGAGCGGATCGACCGCGCCAGACAGATCGCCGCCGAGGCGAAGAGTTTCGGCGACCATCGCAAGCTGCTCGAGATGAAACAGCTCGACGCCGTGCTGATCGCCACGCCCGACCACTGGCACGCGCTGACGGCCATCGACGCGCTCAACGCCGGCAAAGACGTCTATTGCGAGAAGCCGCTGACGCTGAGGATCGAAGAAGGCCCCCCCATCGTGAAAGCCGCGCGGGTCAACAACCGCATCTGCCAGGTGGGCATGCAGCAGCGCTCCGGCTCGCACTACATTCAGGCGCGGGACGAGTACGTCAAGAAAGGCAAACTCGGCAAGATCACCCTGGCGCGCACGTGGTGGCACGGCAACGGCGCGCACCTGATGAAATCCCCGCTGACGGAGCGGCCGTCGAATCTGGATTGGGCGCGCTACCTGGGGCCGGTGAAGTGGCGCGAATGGGATCCGCCGCAGTACTTCAACTTCCGCGCCTACCTGGATTTCGGCGGCGGGCAGATCACGGACCTGTTCACGCACTGGATCGACGTCGTGCACATGTTCATGGAGCAGGACAACCCGACCTCGGCCGTGGCCTCGGGCGGCGTCTATCATTATAAGGATGGCCGCACCGCGCCCGACACCATCTGCGTGTTCCTGGAATACCCGGCCAACTGGACGGCGACGTTTGAAGCGACGCTGGCCCCGGGCATCACCGGCGCCGGCGTCGAGATGTGCGGCACCGAGGGCAAGCTGTTCATCACGCGCGGGCAATTCGAGTTCACGCCCGCTGGCCGTGGCGCCAAGCCCATCGTCGTGAAGAGCCCGAAAGAACAGACCATCGAGCACGTCGAGAACTTCCTGGATTGCTGCCGCACCCGCAAACTGCCAAACGGCGACGTCTACATCGGCCACCGCTCGGCGCAGGCGTCGCACCTGGGCAACATCGCCTACGTCGAGAAGCGCCGCATCAAGTTCGACCCGGTTCGCGAGGAGATCTTGCCGCTGTAATGGCCGCGCGGGCCGCATCGAGCGCCGCCGGCAGAGCTCGGCGCACCGGTTCCGACAGCCCGAGCCCGGTTTCGAGACTGGCGGCTTCCACGCCGATGACCGCCACGCGGTCCGGCAGTTCCCCCAGCATCATCGCCATCCGCAATAACTCGCCCGCGTTGCCTTCGTGCGCGGTGGCCGAGCGAGAGCCCGAGGCGAGCGCCTGCTCGAGCGTCAAACAATGCACACTGCCGGGCGCCGCGCCCAACTTCACCGCGTCCAGGATCACCAGGGCGCGACGCCCAGCCAAGCGGCCCAATAGCGCAAGGCCTTGCGTGCCGCCATCGAGGAATTCCACTTCATCCGCAGGGAGAGTGCTTAGACCGCGGAATTCCTCGACCAACAGAACGCCAACCCCGTCATCCATGAGCAACGTGTTGCCGATGCCGAGAACCAGTATGGGAGCTTCCGGCATCGGTTACCGAACCACTACCTCTGCCAGCGTGCGTCCGTCGTTCGAGACAACGTGGGTCGCACACGCCAGACAGGGATCGAAAGAATGAATTGTGCGCAGAATCTCGAGCGGCTGGAGAGGGTCGGCAAGGCGCGTCTTGAGCAGCGCCGACTCGTACGCCCCCCTGTTCCCCATGCCGTCTTTCGGCGACGCGTTCCAGGTTGAGGGAACGACGATCTGGTAGTTCGCGATCTTCCTGTCGGAGCCGATCCGGATCCAGTGAGCGCAGGCGCCCCGCGGCGCTTCCGTGAAGCCGAACCCCAGGGCGGGAGTGCGCTTCCAGGTCGCGGGGTCCCACTTGCTGTTGTCGGCCGTGGCGAGCACGCCGCGCCGGACGTTCGCCATGAGCGCCTCGTATTCCGCCTTCAGCCAGCGCGCGCACAACCTCGTCTCCAGCCCGCGCGCCAGCGTCCGGCCCATCGTCGAGATCAATTTGCCCGGGTTGCCGCCCCATCCCAGGCGTCCAAGCGCTTCGTTGACCACGTCCCGGAACTCCGTCCGATTGCTCGCGTAACCGACCAGCACTCGCGCCAGCGGCCCCACCTCCATGGCGTTCCCGTTCCAGCGCGGCGCCTTGACCCAGGAGTATTTCCCGTTCTCCTTCAGATACTCAAATGGCGGCGAAAGGTCGGTGTAATTCGGCGCAGTGAAGCCTTCCGAGGGATGGAGGGCAGTCTTGGAGCCCGGAGGATAGCCGTACCAGGAATGGTCCACCTGCTCGGTAATCTCACCCAGGTTAGTGAAGTTCAGAGGCAAAGGCGCAGTGAGGCTGCGGTTTAGAATCGCGCCTTGCGGGAAGCGGAATCCCGAAGGATTCCCGATTCCGTTTTGCGGCAGATCGCCGTAGGCCATGAAGTTGCCGAGTCCGCCGCCGATGCGCGACCACTCCGGATAGAAGGTGGCAAGCAACTGCAAATCGGGCAGGTACATGCCCTCCACCAGGTTGATGGCGTCCTGGATCAACCCGCCGATCGAGTTGAGCCTGGTCATGTTCAGCGCGCGCTCGTCGCCGCTCGGGTTCAGGACCGAAGCCATGCCGCCGACCAGGTAGTTGGGGTGCGGGTTCTTGCCGCCGAACAGCGCGTGAATCTTCACGATCTCCTTCTGCCACTGCAGCGCCTCGAAGTAGTGCGCCACGGCCAGCAAATTGCCTTCCGGGGGAAGTTTGTAGGCCGGATGGCCCCAATAGGCGTTTCCGAAAATGCCCAACTGGCCGGATTCGACGAAACGCTTCACCTTCGCCTGCACATCGGCGAAATAGGCCGTTGAGGAGTTCGGCCATGCCCCCGAGAACGCTTGTTGAAGAGCGACCGTCGCCGACGGATTGGCCTTCAGCGCGGAGACGAGATCCACCCAGTCGAGGGCGTGCAGATGGTAAAAATGCACGACGTGGTCTTGCAGGAATTGCGCCAGGAACATCATGTTGCGGATGATGTCGGCGTTGGGCGGCACGCCGATTCCCAGAGCGTTCTCGACCGCCCGCACGCTGGCCACCGCATGCACGGTGGTGCATACGCCACAGATTCGCTGGCAAAACGCCCAGGCCTCGCGCGGGTCGCGGCCTTGCAGGATGAGCTCGATCCCGCGCCACATGGTGCCGCTGGAAATGGCGTCCGTGACGACGCCGTCCGTCAGCATCGCCTCCACACGCAGATGCCCCTCGATTCGAGTGACCGGGTCCACTACTACACGGTTTGTCGTCGTCGCCATGGCCGCCCCCTACCTCTCACCCGCGTGAACGAGTTCCCGCTCGTCGTGCTCGTCGTGCTCGTCGTGCTCGCGCCCGCTGGCGCGCAAACCCTCCACTTGCTGATACAGCGGCCCGTTGTCCCAGAAGCCCTTTTCGGCGCACCCGATGCAGGGATGACCGGCATCGACCGGCCAGGAAGTGCCGCCGTTCCACTTCATCTCGGAACAGCGGTTGTGAGTGATCGGGCCGCGGCAGCCCATTTTGAAAAGGCACCAGCCCTTCCGCGCCCCATCGTCGCCCCAGTTCTGGACGAACCGGCCTTCCTCGAAATTGTCCTTGCGCTCGCATTCCTCGTGAACGGTCTTCGAGTAATACATCTTCGGCCGGCCCTGCGAATCAAGTTCCGGCAATTTGCCCTGGGTGACGACGTAGGCGATCACCCCGGCCATCACGTCGGCGATGGGAGGACAGCCGGGCACGTTGATCACCGGCTTGTTCCTGATCAGCGCCGAGACGGGCAGCACTCCGGTCGGGTTGGGCGTAGCAGCCTGAATGCAACCGCTGGTGGCGCAGGAACCCCAGGCGATGACCGCGCGCGCCCGGCTGGCGCTCTCTTCGAGCACCGAGAGAAATGTCTTCCCGCCTACGATGCACTGCACGCCGCCGTTCTTGGTGGGCGCATTGCCTTCCACCGCCAGCAGATATTGCCCCGCATATTGCTTCATGATCGTCTGGCGAATTTCCTCCGCCTGGAAACCCGCCGCCACTTGAAGCGTGTCGTCGTAGTCCAGGGATATCAGGTTGAGGATGATGTCCGAGACAATCGGGTGCGAGGCGCGCAGGAGCGATTCGCTGCAACAGGTGCATTCCAGGCCGTGCAGCCAGATAACCGGCACCCGCGGCTGCGTCACCAGCGCCTTGACCACGCTGGGGACCATCGCCGGAGCCAGCCCCATCAAGGCCGTGGTTCGCGTGCAAAAGTCCAGGAAAGTTCTTCGATCCACGCCGTGCGACTTCAGCACCTCGTAGGTCGTGGGCTTCTTGTGCAGGAATGGCATGTGTGTTTTCCCGGTAACGATTTCCAGAGTGTCCCGACCGCGTCAGCACCCAGGCTGGACCACGGCGGGTGAATCCGTACTAGCACTTCCAGTTCCAAAACGCGACCCGCGGGGCAGCCGGTCAGCGGTTTCCGCCGTCCGGATGGATTAAGTGGACTTAACAATAATCTTTGCAGCGCCGGAGCGGCGCGCGGATCGGAAGAGGGACTTCCGGCGTGCGCCAGACGTGAGCGTTTCGCCGACGGCATCGTAGGGAAACAATTACCGGGCTACAGGTTTATCACTGAGAAGAAAATTCCCGGGGCTGGAGTCATGAGCGGGAGATCTTGCGGGCGCGCCGAAACGAACCGATGCCGAAGCCGGCCATGATCAGGATGAAGACGAGCGAAAGGACGACGTTGAAAAGCCCCTCGCCGGTCTGCTCATACTGCCGCCAGGTCTTCCAGGTGCGCGGAATCGGGACCGCGGCGAAGACCAGGAACAGGAACCCGATCACCTCGTTCCAAAGGATGTGGAGCGGGCGGATGATGCTGGGGATCACGTGGCGGAAAAACTGCTTGGCGATGAACCGCATGAAAAAAGGTGATAGTCGAGCTTGACGGCGCGCTTCCGACTCTCATAGTATAGCGGCACGCGGCGGGAGGGCGCGGCCGACAATGGTTGATGGGAATGGCCCGGAACGCCGATATGAAGTGTGAACGGCTGGACGGGAATGGAAAAAGGGAACCCCGGCCCGTCTCAGGGCATCCAAGAATGGAGGGTGGTATGCTAGGAGCGACCCGGAAGAAAGGGGCGTAACTTGGAAGACCGATTAAAGGAGTTGATGCAGGAACTCGGGAGCGCGATCAACGAATCGCTCTCGGATTCGGATCGCATCGCCGGGGCGATCGGCGAGATCAAGCGCGCCGGCTACGACGTATTCCTGGTACTTGAGGCAACCATCGGATTCAACAAACGGGAGGATGCCGGCGACGAACCCGAGGAGCAAGGGGAGGGCGTCGAGTTCGCGGAATCCGAATTGGATCTCGAGCCGCCTCCGGTGAAGCGGAAGTTCAGTTCGGCGGGCAGAATCAAGTGGACCTCGCAGGACCACAAATTCCTGAAAGCGCTTAAGATCTCGACCGAGGACGAGTCGCGCTAGTCAGAGCAGTTCGCCGTATGCGGACCAGGTGCTCCGAACAGCGGCGTCCCAAGTGAATTGCGCGCTTCTGGCGCGCCCCAACCCTGCCAGCCGTTCCCGCAGAATGGAATCTTCAGCCAGCGCGTTCAGCGCCCCGGCAATCGAGTTGGCGTCCCGCGGATCCACCAACAGGGCTGCGTCGCCCGCAACTTCCTTCAGCGCCGAACCGTTCGAGGCGATCACCGGCACGCCCCATGCCATCGCCTCCAGCACCGGCATTCCGAAACCCTCGTCGAGCGACGGAAAGGCAAAGATGGCGGCGCGCGCATAGAGCTGCGCGAGCTGCGAATCGGAGACGTAGCCGGTCAGTTCAATATCGGCGCGGCGGGGGCTCGCCTGGATCCGCGCCAGGATCTCCGGGGCGCCGTAGCCGGTCGATCCGGCCAGGATGAGGCGCCATCCCGGCGCCATCCGCTCGAACGCTTCCACCAGTCGCGCGACGTTCTTGCGCCGCTGGATTGCCCCGACATGCAGAACGATTCCCTCGCGCGGCGTGTTCAGGGCCGTGCCAGGCGCCGCCCTTCTTACGCCGTGGGGGATTACGCGAATGCGGCCGGCTTCGACGTTGAGAAGATCCCTCAACTGCGCCGCCGTGAACTGGCTGACGGCGATCAGCAGGTCCGCGCGGCCGGCGGTCCGGCGCGCCAGTTCGGCGAATCGCGCGCGGAATTCCGGCGACGAGTAGTCGCCGCTCAGCACGAAAAGGTCGTGAAACGTCGCCACCGCGCGTTTCTGGCGCGCCTCGGGCAGCCGCTGATTGAGGCCGTGAAATAGCGCCGCCGCGGGGAAGCGGCTCGACTCCAGCAACAAACGTCTTCGGCAGTTGGCGGGCAGGCGCTCCTGAAAGGACCTCAGAATCCGGTGCGGCCGCGAGCAATGGAGGAACTCGGCTTCCGGATGGGCCGCCGCCAGCCCGAAGAGGATTTCGCGCGAGTAGACCGACACGCCTGTCGGCAACGAGTCGAAGCTGTAGGTCGAGTCAAGAGCGATTTTCACGCGCTGGCGCGCCGCGCACCCTCGACTGCCAGCGGCTCGCTGGGCCCATTCTCGCACAGCGAGGACTGGGCCAGATCGAGCAGCTCTTGGATCGACAGGTCCCCCGAGGGACCCAGGGACGCCGTCCCAACCTGAACCGACAGCGGAGGCTCTCCCCGCCGCCGGCGGTTGCGCAGCCAAACGCGGCGGCGCAGCGCGGCGAGCGGGGCGGAAACGTCTTCGCCTTCGCCGCACAGCGACAGAACGGCGAAACGGCGCGCCTCCAGCCGGGCGATTAGATCCGTGTCGGGAAACGAGAGGCGGAGAATTTCGGCCAGTTCCACCGGCGCGGGCGGCGCGGCATCCATGACATGGTCCGCGCCGCCGAGCGCGGCCACCATCAGCCAGGCGGAACGGCTCAGCCTCCGCGCAAGCTTGCGGTCGTGGTCGGCCGCCATCATAAACCCGTTGCGATTGTAGAGACCGGTTTCGGCGTCAAGCAGGATGACGCTGCGTAAGGCCGCGGCGCGGCGGCGGCGTTCGACGGCGTTGCGCAACGCGCGCGCCAGCGGAGCGCAATCGAGTTCCTCCTTGGGTATGCAATCCTCGGCGCCCTCCCGTATGGCGCTCACGGCCAAAGCGTCGTCTCCGCCGGAGATCAGCAGGATCACCGCCGCTTCCGGCGCCTGCGCGCGCAGCGACAGCAGGGGAGCGAGGCCGCAAGCGTCCGGCAGTGCGTCGCCGGCGAGAACCACGTCAAACGGCTCCTGGGCCAGCACAGCAGTTGCATCCTCGAGCCGCTCGAGATGCACCAGGTCGATGTGGCGCACCCACCTGCGCCATCGCCGGCTTTCTTCGATTTCGAGTATGGCTTCCTTGGCCAAAGCCGCATCATCCGGGTTTCCTTCCAGCAACAGAATCTTCATGCCCGCCTCCAACCGGGCGCCGGCCGCTCTCTGACGAGCGCGATCCGGTCACCGAACCGCGCGCGTAAGCAAGCGGCGGCCGTCCCCTGCCAGAGTAGTGGCTCGAACGCGGCCGAACTCTCACTGGAGCCGGGATCTTCAACTGGCGATGGCGTACTCTTTGATCTTGCGGTAGAGAGTGGTGCGTCCGATGCCGAGGAGATTCGCCGCCATGACACGGTCTCCCCTGGTGTACTCGAGCGTCCGCGCGATGGCGCGCTTCTCCAACTCGACCAGCGGCAGGATCACCGGCGTCTGACCCTCTCCGCCCGCGGGCACGGGGAACAGGCCCTGCGGGGACATCCCCGAGGCGTCCGCCGCGGCGGCGGCGACCAGGTACTGGGATCTCTTCGCCTGGAGGTGATTCTGGATCGACGACGGCAGTTCGGCGGTGTGCAGCAACGGCCCGGAATTCATGGCCAGCATGTGCTGCACGCAGTTCTCCAGTTCCCGGACATTGCCCGGCCAGTCATAGGAAAGCATCGCCTCGAGCGCCTCCCGCGACAGAACCTGGCGGTTACCGTAGCGCTCCATGAAGTGCGCAATGAGGGAAGGGATGTCTTCCTTGCGGTCGCGCAACGGCGTCATCCGAAGATTCACGACACTGAGGCGATAGTACAGATCACTGCGGAACGCGCCGCGCTCGACTTCCCGGGCGAGGTCCCGGTTGCTGGCGGCGATGATCCGAAAATCCGAGTGGCGCGGCGTGAGCGAACCGACCGGACGAAACTCCTTCTGCTGCAGGACCCGCAGCAGCTTGGCTTGAAGGTCCAGCGGCAGTTCCCCGATTTCATCGAAGAAGGCGGAACCGCCGTTGGCCATCTCGATCAAGCCGAGTTTGGATTGATAGGCGCCCGTGAATGAGCCCTTGACGTGGCCGAACAACTCGCTCTCCATGAGAGGTCCCACCATGGATGAGCAGTCGATGGTGACAAACGGGCGCTCGCCCAGGACATTGTGGATGGCGCGGGCGACAACCTCCTTGCCCGTCCCGGTTTCGCCCAACAGGAGAACCGGCCAACGGCAGCGGCCCAGTTTCTCCACCATGCGAAGCACCTGCCGCATCCTGGCCGACTGGCCGATCAACACCTGCGTCAAATCCGTGTCCTGCACCGGAGCGCTTCTCCTTCACGCACACGTCGCCTTCAGCTCCATCCGGAGCGGTCCTTCATTTGTATGGTGCGTTGAGTCTCCTAAAACTCTACCGGATACTTCTCGCGGAGGATAGCCCCGCATCTCGTGTTTTTTCGAACTCTTGTGCGAAAACCAGTACCCCCATACGCGGGGAGCGCGGCGCCGGAAAATGCGTCAGCCTGGTATGGCCCCTTTTTTCGGGGACACTCTCGAGAATCAGCCCCTACCGCATCTCGGGCGCCGCCCGGGCGCGGGCTCCGAAATAAAGGGGCCATACCAGGCTGACGCATTTTACGGGATTTCGTCCAGGCGCACGACAAAGGCCGCGCCCGTTTCCGAGCGCAGGCGCCCGGCGAGCCGCTCGGCCCCCGCGATCGTCGGTTCGCGCCCCACCAGGACGCGCCACATGGGAGGCGAACCCTCCCGCCGCACCAGTCGCGCGGTTTGGTGGCGCGCTTCCATTTCGCGGCACAACTGGTCCGCGCGCGAACGCTCTCGGAACGCCCCGGCCTGCACCGCGAACAGTTCCGCCTCGGGAACCTTCTCGGGAGGGCGCGTCACCGTGACCCGCACCTTCGCGGTTCCCGGACCGATCATGTCGATGGCCCGGGCGGCGGCGCGCGACAGGTCGATGATGCGCTCGCCAACGAACGGACCCCGGTCGGTGATGCGGACCACGACCGACTTGGCGTTGGTAAGATTGCCGACGCGCACCCAGGTTCCGAACGGAAGCGTGCGGTGCGCCGCGGTCAACTTCTCCATGTCGTAGACCTCGCCGTTGGCGGCGCGGCGCCCGTGATACGGCTCGCCGTACCAACTTGCGACGCCGGTCTCGGTGTGCCCAACGCGCGCGGGGACGGGCGCGCGCGGCTTCTTCCTTCTCGCGCATCCGCCCCATGCGACGATGGCGGCCAGCACGATGGCGAGCGCCCGGTTTCGCATCTTCCTGTCATCCTACCAGAGCGCGGAAACGGTCCGGGCGCGGCCCGCGACGGTCTTTTGCAACAAAACAAATCCCGTCGAAAACGTTTTTTTTACCCGCGCGCCGGCGCGACACAATCGCGCTTCGCGCCTGAAAGCATTTTTCTCTTGACTTTCGAACGAAAGCATCTTATATATAAATCACGATGCGATCTCTGATCGAGATCGCAAATTTGATCCTAAGGGAGAATCACTCGATGAAGAACGCGACAAAGAAAGTTGTAAAGGCGCCGGCGAAGAAGAAGGCTCCTGCGAAGAAAAAGAAGTAGTACCGCGACGCCCGATAGGGCGCAGCAAAGTTCGATCGAATCGGCCCCGAGGAATCGGGGCCTTTTTTTGCCCTCCCGAAGCGCCCCTGCCGGCCAGCAACGTGCGGAACGTCTCCCCCATGCCGAACACCAGCGTCTTCAATTGCAGGCGAAGCGCGATGGCTTCCTTTTCGCCGTCGGCGGCCAGGACCGACGCGAATTCGTCGGGCTGTCCGATGGCCATGAGCGTCCGCGCCAGCCGTTCCAGGCGGATCGGGGCGAAGCCGCGCCGGCGCGCGTGATCCTCGAGCGCGCTGAAGTTCACGTGCGCCGTGATGTCGCGGCCGCCCGGGTCGGCAAGCGCGTCGGGCGACGCCTGGTGGCGGCGATAGGTCATGAGCGTTCCCCGCGGGAAGCGCACCAGTTCCGCGGCAGTGCAGCCGTAGTCGATCGCCAGCAGGTAGCCCCGTTCCAGATGCTCCGCGATCGTGTCGATCCAGGCCAGCGCGTCGAGGTTCACCTCCAGGATCATTCCCTCCTCGCGTGGCCCGGCGTAGCGGCGCAGGTAGCCGGCGACCTCGGCCGGAACCTTCGAGCCATCCACCCAGACGAACCGCGCGCCGTCGAAACCCACCAGCATCTGGTGGAAGCGTCCGCGACGCCACTGGACCACGTGAACCGGCAGCGCATCGAAGAACTCGTTGGCGAACACCAGGCCGGTGATGCGCTCCGGCAGCTCGGCGCGGCCCCACTCGACGGGAACGTAACGGAACCCGGAGAACGCTTCCGCCATCTCGCCGCGGCCCGCGCCGAGTTCCACCACCGTGAAGTCCGCGGGCTCGCCCAGTTCGCGCCAGAGCGAGCGGACCAAACCCGCCATCAGCCGGCCGAAGACCGGCTGGATCTGCTCGGCCGTGTAGAAGTCTCCCGCCCGGCCGAACGGATCGCGCGCGCGGCGGTAGTAGCCGTGCTCGGGATGATAGAGCGCCGCTTCCATGAAGCGGTGGAATGAAATCGGCCCGTCGCGGTCGATCTCGGCGCGGAGAATTTCGGTAAGCGGGCTCAACGCAGTATTGTATTCCGATACACTCGTAACATGCTGCGACGCACCTTCCTTCAGAGTGTTTCCGCGGCGGCCCTTGCCGCAAGCCAGGCTGCCGGCGAACGGGCCCGCCTCGGCATCGACACGTATTCCATCCGCTCCTTCCGCTGGAAGGCGATGCAACTTCTCGACTACTCGGCCAGGCTCGGCCTGAACACCATTCAGATCTCGAGCATCGGCGAGTACGAGAGCCTCGAGCCGGCGTATCTCCAGAAAGTCAGGGACCACGCCGACCGGCTCGGCATCGCGATGGACGCCGGCATCGGCTGCATCTGCCCGACCTCCGGCAGCTTCAACCCGAGGAGCGGCGATCCGGCCAAGAGCATCCTCGAAGGTTTGCGCGTCGCAAAGACCATGGGCGCCGCCGCCATGCGCTGCTTCCTCGGCAGCGCCGGCGACCGGCGGGGGAAGCTGCCGATCGAAGCGCACATGGAATCGACCATCAAGGTCCTCCGCTCGGTGCGCTCGGAGGCGCTGGACCTCGGCGTCAAGCTCGCGCTCGAGAATCACAACGGCGATCTCATGGCCAGCGAGGTGGTGACGATTATCGAGGAAGCCGGCAAGGACTATGCCGGCTCCTGCTACGATTCGGGCAACCCGCTGTCGCTGCTCGAGGACCCGATGTACACGCTGGAAACGCTCGCCCCCTACATCGCCACCTCGCACTTCCGCGATTCGGTGCTGTACGAACACCCGCGGGGCGCCGCGTTCATGTGGGTGGCGCTGGGCGAAGGCACGGTGAACATCGATGCCATCCTGCGGCGCTTCCGCCAGTTGTGCCCCACGGCGCCGATTCAGCTCGAGGTCATCACCGGCCGCCCGCCGTCCGTGCTGCCGTATCTGGACCCGGACTTCTGGAAGGTATTTCCGAAAATGAGCGCCGCCAGTTTCGCGCGCTTCGTCGCGCTGGTGAAGAGGGGCCAGCCGTTCGCGGGCTCGATGATGATCGCCGGCGCGGGCAAGCAACCGCCCGAGTACGAAGCGGCCGTCAAGGAGCAGCAGCGCGTCGACCTCGAGCGCAGCATCGCGTTCGCCAAGAAAGTGCTGTGGGCGTAAGTTCCGTCCCTATTTGTGCAGCTTGGCGTCTTCCCACTCGAGGGTGCGGAACGGGGACGCGGGCAGCCCCTCGGCGTTGTAGAGGTTGCACTCGGGGCTTTCGGCCCAGGCGTAGCGCGCGCTGACTGGTTCGCTCACGCTGGCGCTGGAGACCACGACGCTGGAGCCGTCGATGCGCGCTTGGGCGGCGGCGAACTCCCCGTCGCTTCCGGCGATCTCGAATCCTTTGAGTTCGCCGCCCTTGGCTGTGAGTCCGCCGCCAACGTGGTCGAACCAAAGCCGCAGACTCGCGCCTTCGCGCGCCGCCTGCCGGAAGAGCGGCCCGGAGTAGACGATCTTCTCGCCGTAGGCGATGGCGCGCGCGGCCAAACCGAGGCGCAGCCCGACGTCCTGCTTGTTGGTCGGGTGAATGTTGGCCGGGTTGCCGATGTCGATGGTCACCGCCATGCCGGTGTTGGCGAGTTCGAGAGCCATGGTCTGGGCTTCGCGCAGCTCCGGCCATTGGCTGGTCGGGACGTTCTTGCCGTAGTTGGCGAGTTGGACGAACAGGAACGGAAAGTCGCCCTGGCCCCAGGCGCGGCGCCAGTCCCGGATCATCGCCTGGAACAGGCGGCGATACACATACGAGCGTTTCTTGCTGGCGTTGTTCTCGCCCTGATACCAGATGGCTCCGCGGATGGCGTACGGCGTGAGCGGTGCGATCATCCCGTTGTACAAGCCGCCCGGCATGTAGTTGTGATTCGCCGGATCCGTCGGCGCGCGCGGCTTGGGCGGCGGCGGATTGCCGGCGGCCTTGGCCTTCGCCACGGCCGCTTCCCACTGTTTAAGCTGGAGCGGATAGCGCGCTATCTGGTCGGCGTAGTTCTCGGTGACCTTGCCCCAGTCGGAGAAAACCGAGATCAGCGACGCATCGGCCGCCAGCGACGTCGTCGAGGTCCACGCTTCGGCCGGCGTGCCGCCCCAGGCGGTCCAAATCACGCCGACCGGAACGTTGAGCTTCTGATGGAGGTGGCGCGCGAAGTAGTAGCCAACGCCGGAGAAATCGCCCGCGCTTTCGGGTGAGCACTGCGCCCACTCGCCCTTTACGTCGTCTTGCGGGTAGTGCGCCACCTTCAGCGCCACTTTGAACAGCCGGATGTTCGGGTAGCTCGCCGCGGCGATCTCCTGATCGGCATTGTCCGACTGGCGGACCGTCCAGCCCATGTTCGACTGGCCCGAGGCGATCCACACTTCGCCCGCCACAACGTCTTTGACGGTGATCGCGTTCTTGCCCTGAACCGTCAGTTCGAACGGACCGCCGGCGGGGCCCGGCGCGAGGGTTACCGACCATCGGCCGAGCGCGCCGGCCTGCGTCTTCACCGTCTGCCCGCGGAAGGCCACCGACACGGATTCGTCCGGGTCCGCCTTGCCCCAGATGCGCACCGGCACGTCGCGCTGGATCAGCATGTGATCCGATATCACCGCCGGAAGCTGGACATCCGCCCAGAGCGTGGCCGCGGCCAGCAGTAATCCAACAAGGGTCTTCATGGCATTCTCCGGATGCAGTTTTTGTGCAGAACCACGATGATACACTAACAGCAGGGAAACCCGGGTTTTCCTTGATATTATCTTGCTCGGAGGCTCACGGCCATGCTGGAGGTCAAAGCGGTCCACAGGTTG
>Ga0315273_10002637_pt1 | contig 21247 bp, 18 predicted proteins | sample YL17G02_0_MG_FD_205753 | JGI IMG/M metagenome (GOLD analysis project Ga0315273, IMG submission 205753) | Sediment microbial communities from Yellowstone Lake, YNP, Wyoming, USA - YL17G02_0 | ecosystem: Environmental > Aquatic > Freshwater > Lake > Sediment | place: USA: Wyoming | collected... | reverse complement strand
GAAGATTGTTCCTGCATTATCTTTACCACCTCCCTTGTAAGACTGAACACAGCAGTCTGATTTGTCAGTATTACTTTCTGATAATCCACATCGCTAAGTTCAATCAGTGGCTTTTTCAGATGCATTCCTGCATTATTGACAAGGATATCTATCCTCCCGTGTTCTTCTTTTATTTTTTTTACCAGACCTGGCAATTCAGAAAGTTCTGCGAGGTCGCACCCGATAAAACGGGCAAGATCTCCGATGGTCTCACAGGCGAGTTTGAGCCTTGTTTTATCGCGACCTATCAGGATCACCTTAATATTGTTCTGTACAAATTTTTTTGCAATGGCAAAGCCGATTCCTGAAGCTCCGCCTGTAACTATTGCAATTCTATGGTTAATATAATCATTCATGGTGATTCTTTTTTTCATGATTCTTATAGATGATTTACAAGCAATGTTGAAGGAAATATATTAAGCTCTCTTGCCACATCATATTTAGTAACATCTTTGTTACTCTTCATCTTGCAACGGATAATTACCAAATTTAGAAAAAAAAAGGGACTTGTGAAATATTTTTTTCGTATCTGCAATCGGATGCAAAATTTAAATACTGCCGAATGCAATACCTCGAAAAATCTATACTATTAAATGGATTATTATGTGAAAAGTGGAGATGCTATTGAAAGACTGGCTATCTTTCGGCATACTCTTTATAAGTTCTTATTTAAGGTCCTTTCTTTCCTTAGCTCTCCTGTAGATGCAATCTTTCAAATCACACATACTGCATGTATATGGATTGCTTTTAACATTCTTTCCAATACCGATAATACCGCTGATAGATTTCACAGGATCCATCAGTGCAGAAGGCGTTAATAGTATACCGCAGTAATTTTCGGGAATAAGCTGAAATAATTTATGCTGTTCCGCCACATCCCAGCCGCAGTATCCGGGACTATAACGGTTAGTAATCTTTCTTCCTGAACTATTCATAGTTCTTTCCATATCTGCCTGCATAAGGTCCGCAGCTGCCTCAACTATCTCGCTGCCAATAACATCATAGATATAACCCTTTAAAAAATCTCGTTCCTTCATTGCCTTTCTGCTACGGACTCCAATCTCTGCTCCTGCTGTACAAAGAAAAATCACAACAGAATCTGATTTTTTTAAATGTGTATATACAATTCTTTTTATCTGAAAATTGATTTTATTAATCTCCATCGATCTTGTCTCATTATGAAACGAAACATCATTAAATACAGAATATTGTGCTTTAATATTGCTGATCTCCTGAGATTCTTTTAATAGCTCCTCAATCAGACCTGTTACAATCACACGGTCTTCCCCCTCTTTATACCCTAAAACAGTCTCAATCTGAGAAACATTTAAGTTCAGATCTTTAAAGTCGAATTGATATGTTGAAGTACCCATAATAATTTTAAGGTTTTAAGCCCCCTTTAGAGCCTGCCCTGAACGAAGTGAAGGGGGGTTTGGGGGCAACCAAACCTGATTCTGTCACAATCCGTTCAACTATTGATTCCCAGGTTAGTGTCATAATATGGATTCCATTTATCCCCTGTTTCCGTTTAACAGAGTCAATCACTTCAAGAGCTATTTGAACACCTTCTTCAGGAGCTGAATCACCCGCCTTCTCCATCCTCTTAAGGATTTTATCAGGCAGACTTACACCAGGGACTTTTAGATGAAGATATTGGGCAATCTTAAAACTTTTAAGAGGTGCCACACCAACCAGAATAAATATCTTATTCAGAATATTTCTTTTATCAAGTTGTTCAAGCCATAAGTCAAGCCGTTCAGGTTCAAAAATAAGGTTAGTCTGGAAAAACTGTGCCCCTGCATTTATCTTTTTATGATCTTTAATTGCCTGTAATACAGGATCTGATGCGAATGGAGAAGTTGCAGCTCCAAGAAATAATTTTGGAGGATTTTTAAAGTTCCTTCCATCGAGGTAGTTCGACTCATCTCTCATTTTCCGAATGATCCAAAGCATTTGTACAGAATCGATGTCAACGAAATTCATGGTACTTGTCGGAGAAGGGCCGATTATGGAATTATCTCCGGTAATACAGAGAACATTTTTAATTCCCAGGGCGTTTGCCCCAATAATTGTCGATTGCAGACCGGTCCTTGTTGTGTCACGGGCAGCAATCTGAAAAACAGGTTCAGCTTTTTGATCAACAGCTACCTTACAACATGCTATACCTGACATCTTTGGCCGGACTGAAGAGGAATCTGTAAAATTAATTGCAGTCACAAAAGGTTTAACCATCTCGATGTCTCTGATAAGTCTATCTGTTCCTGTACTCAGTGGAGGTGTCACTTCAGTGGCAACAATAAATTCACCTTCACGGAGTTTCCTCTCGAGATTGGAAACTGGTCCTCCTGAAGGTGCAGGATGATATTCGGCATCACCTTGCCACCACTCCGGCTGACGGATTGTCTTAAAAACGCTATTCCAAACCTCACTCTTTTCTTTCTTGTCTTTCGATAAAATTCCATTTATAAACTTTCCTGTACCAACCTTCCTGACCTGCCTGATCACATCGCCCCATGTCTCAGTTCCAACTTTATTCCAGTCCAGGGGTGGCAATACTTCCAATAGCATCTCCTCTCGCCCTGTTTTGAGCGCTCTCTTATAAATAGCATACCATATACACTTGCGTGTTTCATCAACATAGCAATTTTTTTCCGGGGTAATTCCTCCACAGGGACCATTTCTCATCCCTTTTGGGCATTCCATCGGGCATATAAATGCTGTTTCCTGAAGCAGGCAGTTGCCACACATACGGCAACCAAACAGGGGTCCTTTTACACAAATCTCAGCTTTAGCCAAAAGACGTCTGCCGAATGATTCTTTTTTAAACGGATAGAAAGCTGGCTGCCATCTTCGGGCAGGTTTAATACCTGACATATTTTGATTTTGAGCTAAAGCTACATATTCCCGACAAGTTATACCCTGTTCTGAAAATACTCTACAAACCTGACAGCAAAATCATCTCTTCCCAAAACCAGGTCGGTAGCCCGAACTGCAGCCGTTATTTTTTCGGGATTAGCAATCGGGCATGTAAGACCATTAAGAATTGCCAGTGACATAAAGGTCGAGTTAATTGCCTCTCTGCCAGGCAAACCAAAGGATATGTTGCTGGCACCCATGGTTATGTTAAGTCCCAGTTTCTGATGGACAAGTCTTATTGTTTCAAGAGTCACCAAACAGGCTTTTGAGTCAGCGCTTACAGCCATTGCCAGAGGATCAATAATTACATCTTCTTCTTTGATGCCGGCTTTAACGGATCTCTCAAGAATCTTTTCAGCAATAGCCAATCTTTTTTCAGGATCATGAGTTATGCCGTAATCATCCATTGTCAACCCGATTATTGCAGCATTATATTCCCTGGCGATATGAAGAAGAGCATTCAGAGATTTCTCTTCACCATTGACAGAATTAATAAGGCATTTGCCTCCTGCTACTTTTAATGCTGCCTCAATTGCTTTCGGATTTGGAGAATCGAGACAAAGGGGAATATCAAATTTGTTTCTTATTGCAAGAACAGTCTGAGGCAACAGCCTGACATCATCAACACCGGGAAAACCGACATTTACATCCAGGATATCCGCACCGGCGTTTATCTGATTTTCAGCCAGTTCCAGCACATAACCAAAAATCCCTTCCTGAAGATCGAATACAAGTTTTTTTCTCCTTGTGGGATTAATACACTCTCCGATAATAATAACCGGACCGTTAGTGTCAATAGTCACTCCCTTAGTTTTTCCCCGAAGTGTCGTCTTCATAATAAACCAGTTCTTCTGCTAAGAGACAAGTTGCTTCAGATAATTTACTGCACCCTGCGGATCGGGTGAATAAAAATCTGCTCCGATTTTCTCGCAGTATTCCATAGTCACCGGAGCACCGCCGACAAGGATTTTCGATGATGAATACTTTTCCTTTATAACTGTTACTATTTTTTTCATGTTTTCCATTGTCGTGGTAAGGAGGGCCGATAAGCCAACAATGGCATTTGGATGTTCATCCATGGCTTTCAGAAATTTTTCTGCTCCTACATCTACTCCCAGGTCGATCACTTCCCATCCGCCTCCTTCAATCATCATTGCAACCAGGTTTTTTCCAATGTCGTGGAGGTCTCCCGATACGGTTCCAATAATAAACTTACCTTTTCTTTTGGTTTCACCTGACTGAAAAAATGGTTTCAGATGAACCATAGCGCTGTTCATAGCTTTTGCTGCCATAAGCATCTGGGGAACATAAATCTCTTTCCTGCTGAATTTATTACCGACATTTGCCATGGCAGGTATGAGAGCATTTTCAAGGATTTCATCAGGTTTAATTCCTTCTTCAAGGGCTCTCTTTGCCAATTCATCAGCGCCATCCTGATCTTTCATGCCCGGTGGGTATGGAGACGCTTTATTTATCTTCCCGTTTTCAATACACTGCGCAAGTTTATCAAGTAATTCATTCATAGTTTTACTTTTTATAAATCGGTATCATACAGTTGATAATAATGAAATGGTGATACATTTCTAATTTACCACCAAAATAATTCAATATTTTATGTTTGCAGCCAAAATTAAATAATAATTTGCATCCTGTGACCGATTGCATCCTTTTATTGTGTCTTTCGTAAAGTCAGAATAGAAGAAATCTGATTTGATTATTAGCAATTTTTTGATCTTTCAGCTGCTATTATGTTATCCAAAATATATATCTTTAAACTCATCATTTATAGAGTAGATAAACTTCCCCGTTAACAAGACCAGTAACAATGTATAATTGAAACTTAACTATGAAATCATTAATTATTCTTATGCTCAGTAGTTTAGTAAATATCGCTTCAGCACAGAATACTCCTGTAGGAATATTCCAGGTCAATTCCGATATAGGAAATCCCAAAAAAGCCGGCTCAGCGCTATATAATCAGGTTGATCAAAGCTACACCATGACGGGTGGCGGATATAATATCTGGTTCGAAAGAGATGAATTTCATTATCTCTTTAATAAAATTAAAGGTGACTTCATTCTGACAGCCAATTTCGAGTTTATCGGTAAAGGTACAGAAGCCCACAGAAAAACCGGTTGGATGATCAGGGAAACTGCAGATGAAAAATCGGCTCATCTCTCTGCCACTCTTCATGGCGATGGGCTTACCGTTCTCCAGTGGAGGGTTTCTGCAGGAGCAGCAATGAGAGATCCTCAGGATGAAATATTTGCCAAAGATTCTGCATATAATGTTATACAGATTGAAAGGGCCGGAAAAAAAATTACTATGCGTGCCGCTCAGAGCGGAAAACCGCTTGAAACAATTGGTTCTCATGATATGGAAAACATGCCGGATGAAGTACTGGTGGGTCCATTTATCTGTTCACACAATGCAGATGTAACCGAAGCAGTTAAAATATGGAATGTAAGAATTGATAAACCTGTTGCAGAAGACTATAATCCAGAAGAATCAGGATATCTGGGTTGCAGAATGGAAACCATGAGTGTAGAGGATGGCAAGAGGAAAGTTATATTTGAAAAACCAGACAGATTCGAAGCGCCAAACTGGATGCCTGACGGGAAAAAACTCCTTTTCAATATGGATGGTTCATTATTTAAATTACCTGTCGATGGAGGAGAGCTTGAAAAACTTAATACAGGGTTTGCTAATAATTGCAATAATGACCATGGTATTTCATTTAATGGAAAGCTGCTGGCCATAAGTCATTCACGGCCGGGTTTGCCTGGTGGAGGCTCAACTGTTTATGTTCTCCCTCTCCAGGGCGGTGTTCCTGAATTGATTACTGAGAATACTCCTTCATACTGGCATGGATGGGCACCCAATAATAAGGAGGTAGTGTATGTTGCTATGCGTAATGGCAAAACTGTTTATAATATCTACAGGAATTCAATAAAGGGAGGAAAAGAGGTCGCTCTTACTGACATTAAAGCCGGGGAGCATGTTGATGGCTGCGAATATTCGCCCGATGGAAAATACATCTATTACAATGGACATTATACAGGTACTATGCAAATATGGCGCATAAAACCTGATGGCTCTGGCAGGGAACAATTGACATTTGACAATTACAATAACTGGTTCCCGCATATCTCCCCTGACGGGAAATGGATGGTTATCATTTCTTTCCCTCCTGATATTGACCCGAACAGCCACCCGTCATATAAACATGTTATGTTAAGAATATTGCCTGTATCAGGAGGAGAACCCCGTGTGTTAGCTTACCTTTATGGAGGACAGGGAACAATCAATGTTCCTTCATGGTCACCGGATAGTAAACAGATTGCTTTTGTCAGTAATTCCTGGAAATAAAAAGGAGTCGGAAGACCGAAGTCGGAAGCCAGAAGACAAAAGAAGGAAGCCAAAAGTTATAAACTGGCTTCCTTTCTTATTTTTATACTATGTTATAATATAGTTCTTTACAGTTATCTCTCCATATACAGTTTCGAGGAACGGTTTGCCGTTTTTCAATCCTATATTTCCGAAACCGGTTTCTGTTGAAATAAAACTGGTAAAGTCCCCTATCCGTGAATCTATGAACATCTCCTGAGTTACAGCATCATAGCTTACACCTGTAAGCCCCTGCAGCATTCCATAACTCGACATTGCCCTGGCATACCAGTGACCGCATTCATATTCATCAAAAGGATTTCTGACTCTGCCATCATATCTGTCGCGGGCCGTACGCACGATCTCAAGTCCCTTTTTAATTTCTCCCGCCATCATCAGGTGAGATGCAACCTGGTATTCAAAGCCTGTCCATACTTCATCACTATAAGGAAATGGAAGTGAGAGAGCGCCTCCCTTGGGCCATGTGCACAGTAGTAATCCCCCGTCGGTACCCATGGCATATGAAGGTCTCTGCCGGTTAGAATGATCAACAAGGCTCTTCCTGAAATTATACTTATAAACAGCATTAAGATGACTTGCAATTTTAGATGAATCTACAATATCTCCAAGACCGCATACTTTAGCTATCCATGTTCCCAGTACACCATCTGCGAGGCATCCTGTTCCGTACTGATATTTCGGACCCTCCTTCAGAAGAAGGCTTCTGGATTCAGGTGGAGTTGTATTTTTCGGGTCATTAAGGGAAATTTCAGGATCAGGGGCATTCAAACCTTTCCATATTATCTTCTGATAAAAATATTCTCCGTTGAAGAGATGGTTTTCAATTGCAACCTTTCCCTTTTTATACAGAGCTTCATATTTCGAAACATCCTCTCCAAGATATTTACCTGTCTCTGTCATAGCTTTCAGGGCACCGAGGTAAAAGCTTGAACACATCCCATCAGGTCCCCAGAATTCTATATCATAAGTATTATGATGGGGTTCCTCGAGCGTCCCTGTTGATCTTGGATCCCAGGTACTTATGCAATAGTTAATACTTTCAACCATTCTGGGGTACATCTTTTTCAACCACTCAGTGTTTCCGCTGATCCGCCAGTCACGGTACATTTTCATTATGCCCCCGAGCTGACCGTCCGAAGCAGCATAAAAGGTTGTTGCAACAGGTCTGACAGGTAATGCCGACCTGAAAGTCTGGTGACCTGCAGCATCTTGGCTTGGGAAGAATTCTGTTTCACGCATTGTCCGTTCAAGCTTAGGAAAAAGATGAGGTACAGCCTGGGCATAATTCCATACATGCTGGCATGAACCGGCGCAGCAACCCGAATTATCACTACATCCTTCCCAACTCCATATCTTCCCATCGGACTGGCGAAGTACCGTCGGCGACTTGAGTATTGTCAGGTTCGCAGCTACAGCTTCTGTGACTTCGGGAGGCAGAGTTGTATTATAAAAAGCATCACGGAAGAGTTCTGACTTTTTCTTAAGATCCGAATAATTTGTTCTCCAATAGCTTGCAATATCTTCAATATTTGAAAATTTAGCCGAATACCAGGGTTTATAATATGGATCCTTACACGAACAGTTTGGTTCATCACATTCCTTCTCCTTTGCATTCTCTGGATCCATGCCATATCTGATCTTAGTATCGGGGACATACCATGCCATCATTAACCTGATGTTTTTTGTCTCTCCGGGTTTAATACTGAAAGGAACATACAGTGAGGCGCCCGGAGCTCTGCCGTTGACAGCATTTGTCCGACGTGTTTCTCCCTTCAGGATGGTGTTCCAGGTCATTGAGAGAGGATCCCACCAGCCACCTCTGAACCAGCAGAGGTCGATTACAGTTTCCGGATCACTGGTGAAAATGGCAAAGTCTCCCTTATTTTCAGGTTTATCAGAAGAGCCACCCTCCGAAAGAATAAATCCTCCTTCTACAGCCCTGACCCTTTCAGTATCTCCATCAATTGCCATAAAATTAACTGAGTTATATGAAAATACTGCACTAATATTTCCGCGCCCTGTATTCTTAAATGAGTATTCAATTGCACCTACAGGAAGGCTTGAATTGTCATGATCGGTTGGGATGAAAGGACTCCATGCTGTAAGTTTCACATCCATTGGAATATCATTATCGGACAGATCAATAGATGCATACGGGAATCTTGCAAGGAATTTTGCTCTTTCAAACCTTGGAAGACCGTATGTGGTACCAGGTGATCCATTTCCTGAATCGGGTCTTCCGAATTTCTTCCAGTCGGGAACCATTCCTTCAAGAACCTTCGTGCCATTTTCAAGTCCCTGAACAGAGATCGCTGCAAACATGCACGGTTCGTTGAACATCTCAGGGTGATTGCGGACCGACATATGAGAAATTGCACCTATCCCTTCAATACAGAACATTCCGGCTCCTATTCCACCTAAAGGAAACGCAATACGATCGAGATATTTACCAGAATAATATCCATTATATTCAGGGCTGTCTGCTTCATCTTTCCTGTCGGTATCTGCGCTTTTCCCGGTACAGGAAGTTATGAGGTTTGCAGAGCCTATTGTACCGATACCTGCCAGAGTTGTATTGGTTATAAATCTGCGACGGGTAAGTCCATTTTTGTGTTTCATCCCTGAAAAATATATATAAGATTGAAAAATTGATAAATTAAAGCCGAACTTTATAAAATTATGAAAAAATGTTAATATCAGGGCAGATTACTTTTGATAAAAAAAATATCTATTTTTCTGCCGGGAAAATATATTCATTTACAATGCGTTCACGAGTTTACGCAGTGATTTCAGTTCTGTTATTTGGAATACTCTATTGTTACACTGCAATAGGAGTATTTATAGTTTTAATTCTCAGCCTGTTAAATATTAAAAGACCAATTTCTTTTCTGTTTCAGATGTGGGCTAAATCGGTGTTTCTTATAATCGGGAAAAAATTCAGCATAAACGGGAAAGAATACATCAGAAAGGATAGAAGATATCTGCTTGTTGCTAACCATGCCAGCCTTTTTGATATTGTCGCAATAACGTCATTTTATCCTGGTATATCGTGGTTTGGGCACGAACGACTTCTCAAAATTCCATTATTCGGAAAGCTATTGAAAATGACAGATTATGTCCCATTTAAAGAACCAAACTACAGGAATACAAAAAAAATGATTGAACAGCTTGTTCATAAGTCTGAATCTCAAACTATTGCTATCTTCCCTGAAGGAACAAGGACACTCAACGGAAAAATCAATGAATTCTACCGGGGATTCATCTGGTTGTTCAGGACCAGAGACATAGAAATTCTTCCTGTAACGCTGAACGGTTTTTATAAGTTGAAACCCAAAAACCGGTTTTTTATTAATTTCGATTCAAAACTTGATATCGTTATTCATAAACCGATAAAAAGAGAAGAGCTAATCGAAAAAAGCGATCATGAAATAATAGAAACAGTTAAAGCTGTCATTGAATCAGCGTATCATTAGTATCAGATTTGAAATAAATTAGTATTGTTTAAATATGAATATAGGATTCCAAAGCGCTCTAAAATCAATTTATTTACCCTATCCCCAAGGGGAGTAAATTGATTTTCATCGCTCCCCATGGGGCCGGGGTAAACGATGAAAATCAATGAATTAATATGCATGATTTATGATTCTCATTTAATTAAATTTCCAAAATATTGAAATGATCTGAAATGGATAACGAAAAGAAAGAGTGGGTTTTTATTATCAATCCTGCAGCAGGAAACGGGTTCGCAAAAACCATTGTCCCAAAACTTGAGGAAATGATCAGTAAACATAATGTTGATGCCGAACTGGTCTTCACTGAAAGAAAGGGACATGCCAAAGAATTGTCAGAATCATACTTCGAAAAAGGATTCAGGTATATAATTGCTGTCGGCGGAGACGGAACACTAAATGAAGTATCAAGGCCTTTGATTAATAAAAAAGATGTTACAATCGGGTTAATTCCTGCTGGCACGGGAAATGATTTCAATCAGATCATGGGCTTCCCGGATAGATTCGGAGACAGGGAGTGGGATATCTTTTTTAAGGGAAAGGAGATTGCTATGGATGCCGGATTGTGCAATGGAATGATATTTCTTAATGGTATGGGATTAGGATTTGATGCGCAGGTGGCAGCTGAGAATTATACAGAAACGGGGAAAGTGAAAAAAGGGAGCAAACATAAATACATCTGGCAAATTATCAAAACACTTCTGTTCTTCAGAGAAAAAAGAATGACTGTTATTACCTCCTACGGAAGACATGAAACAGATTGTTTTATTAATACTATTGCAATTGGAAGAAGGTTTGCCGGGGGATTCCTTCTAACTCCAAAGGCAATCGCAAATGATGGATTATTAGATGTTTGCATGATAAAAAGACTATCCCTCCCTGAAAGATTTTCCATCCTGCTCAAAGTGCCTGAAGGTAAACACACAGATGACAGGAGAGTAAACTATTATCAAACCAAAAGCATTAATCTTGAATTTCCGGAGACAGTACCATTTCATGTTGACGGAGAATTGTACTTTTCCGATAAATTTGATGTGGCTCTACTGCCTGAGGCATTAAAAATAATATATAATCCTGATGGAAACCACTTTTTCAAGAGAGAGTAATCATATTAGAAACTATATCGCATTCTTTGACCTCGACCAGACAATAGCGAGATCAATCAGTGGAAAAGCCTTAGTCAGAGGAGCTTACAGGAAAGGTCTCCTAACCCATTGGGATCTGATAAAGGCAGTTTTTCTTTCTATAGCTTTCAGACTTAAACTCAAAGATCCCCTTAAAATAATAGACGATATGGTCAGCTGGGTCGAGGGTATTCCTGAAAAAACAATGATCGATCTTTGTTCTGAAGTATTCCGCCATGTACTCGCACCATCTATTTATAAAGAAGCGAGATCTGAAATAGAGATCCATAAAGCGAAAAAGGCAAAAGTAATTATCCTATCCTCAACGCTGATAACAGTATGTCAGGAAATGGCAAAGAATCTCGGCATAGATGACATCATCTGTACCGAGCTTGAAGGCAGGGATGGATTTCTCACAGGGCGCCCCGTTGGTCACCTATGTTTTGGTGAAGAAAAGGCTGTAAGGTTAAAAGAGTATTGTAAAAAAAACAACTACTTACCATCCGACGCCTGGTATTATGGCGATTCAATTGCAGATCTTGCTGCACTTAATTCAGTGGGTAACCCTGTTTGTGTCAATCCCGATAAAAAGCTTAAAAAAACAGCAATAAGCAGAAACTGGAAAATTGTCAGTTGGAATACTTAATTCACCTCAAGTTTTTGCCAAACCGGCAGAGTTGGAAATTTTTCATGGGGTTCTGCCTGATACCAGAAACATGTTGAAGCAATATCTGATTGCTGTTTCAGGTACCTTCCACCCTTATGCCAGCCGAGATCCTGAATAGTTATCCTGAGATCTGATTCAAACCTGACTGGCTCCATGATATGCCATCTGTAAAGGCCAAAGCGTTGCATCACATTGTAGTGTCCATCTCCTCTTATTACCTGGTGTAATCCTGAGTATGGAGTACAGAATTCCGTATATACAGATTCCTCAATCCCTGAATTATTTTTCTTATTGGTATCAAAATCATATGAACCACAGAAATAATCTTCTGTCCCGGTTCCACATATAGTCGGAAACTTGCCATCACCATCAATATAAAACTTTATCTCGCCTTCACCCCACCAGCCATTATTGTTCACTCCCCATGCCAGGTATACTCCGACATATTGACCTTTTCCTTTTATTCCGTCATTAATAGTATAAACAGATGTCTCATCAGGATTTGCCCTGCGGAACTGAGCATGAAAATAACCTGCGTCGGAAGGTACTTCGGTGAGTGTATAGTCAATCTGGTAAAATAATGTCATTGCATCCTGATCATTAATATTCTGCATTGTGATCCTGCATTTCTTACGGAAAGGCATAACCCAATAACAATTAAATGCGCTTCCCGGGTTGACACAAACAGCTGAGGAGACGAGAGGAGCATATTTATTCCACCCCATTCCAAAAAAATCGCCAACAGGACACTCAACTGATGGTTCAGTTTCATCATCCCAATAAATTCGCATTATTGAAAATCGCCAGTTTCCGGTTGGTGTCATCCAGATGTGCTGTATGGCACCAGGGCCATCGATTTCTCCTATTGTGAAAGTTTCTCCCGGTTTTATTCTTACATAAGGGTTTACTTTCCATCCCAGGCCAAGATCCCGGGCTGCATAAGATGCATTGGCAGTGTTATTTTTGTCTTTGTCAGCAGGATCTGCCATTCCGGCTTTTCCTTTCTCTCCGGAAAAGTTTTCAGGACTGATTGAACGGGTCTTTGCGTCGGATAATCTGTACAGATTTCCCATGTTCATATCGAGCCCGTTAAATTTATTCTGGGCTGATAAAATGAACGGAAGAAAGAAGATAATTAAAGCTGATGCTACAAATTTTTTCATCTTTTATAATTTTAAATTCAATTTTCCAATTAAACCTAAAATTATAAATTCTCAGGGAATTATGAACTGAAATATTCTATTTATGTAAATAACATATAATGAGTATGGAATAGATTTTTTAGAATACATACCTTACTGAAATAGCACCTTCTGACCACAAGCCATAGTATCCTATCAGATTTAGAGCTGGTTTCCAGTCAATACCTATATTAATCGGAGCTTCGCTGAAAGTGTATTCAATTCCCAATATCCCATCAATTCCAATTACGGTATATACGGTACCGTTAGTCCCCCATGATACATTATCTCCGTTGTAGAATCCTATATGCGCTCCTCCTCCATAATACCAATACAGGTGGTCAACCTCAAATGCTTTATTATGTACTTCATATAACCCTGTAGCACCAAAACCCTCCCATCTGAAGGCGAGAATTCCCTCCAGGGCTGCTTTGCTGCTTTCAAAATGTTTAACAGTCAGGCCCCACGAACTTCCTGCCCTTAATCCGAGACCTGTTTTATATTCCTGAGACTTTACCTGTCCTATAATACTAATGACCAATAAAAAAGCAATAATTCCTCTTCTCATAATAATATTTTTAAATATGGCGGCAAATTTAAACAATTAATTACTTTTGAATAATTAGTCTGATAGATAGACCTTGCTGTGAATAAATTTATAATAAATTCCTATGAAAAAACAATTCCTGACAATCATTGTAATGGCAATTCTGATCTCATGTAACGGACCTGTGAATAATAAAATTGCATACCCTTTAACAAAAAAAAGCGATGTTATTGATAATTATTTTGGAACAAAAGTTCCTGATCCATACCGTTGGCTAGAAGATGACAAATCAGCAGAGACTGTAGTCTGGGTTAAAGAGCAGAATAAAGTCACATTTGACTATCTTGGAGCAATTCCATACAGACAGGAAATAAAATTGCGGCTCGAGAAAATGTGGAATTTCGAAAAATACACTTTCCCACAAAAAGAGGGCGTCTATACTTACTTTACCAGGAATGACGGGTTGCAGAACCAGTTTGTTGTTTATCGTCAGAAAGACAATAGTGATCCGGCAGTATTTCTTGATCCCAACAAATTTTCAGCTGATGGAACGACGTCTCTCGGGGAAATGGAATTTACAAAGGACGGCAGTAAGGTTGCATACTCTATTTCTGAAGGCGGATCCGACTGGAGAAAGGTAATCGTTCTGGATGCTGAAACAAAAGAGATTAAAGGCGATACCCTTAAGGATATTAAGTTCTCCGGTCTCTCATGGCAAGCCAATGACGGATTCTATTATTCCAGTTATGACAAACCAAAGGGTAGTGAGCTTTCGGCGAAGACAGATCACCATAAACTCTATTTCCATAAACTTGGTACAAAACAGACAGAAGATAAAGTTGTATTCGGATCTGATATCGTCAGACGATATGTAAGCGGTACTGTTACTGAAGACGGAAGATATCTCGTAGTAGCTGCATCGGTGTCAACAACCGGAAATGAATTATATATCAGGGATCTCAGAAAACCGGGAAATAAATTCACCACTATTGTAGGAAATTTCAATAATGATCACTCAGTGCTTGATAATGACGGATCGAAGCTATACATTGTAACCAACCTTAATGCACCTGACAAAAGAGTCATAACCGTTGATGCAGAAAACCCCGGAGTTGAAAACTGGATTGACCTGATACCTGAAACAGAAAACGTGCTTGAGCCTGCAGCAGGATCAGGATACATCTTCGCTCATTACATGATTGATGCTATATCAAAAGTAAAACAATACGATAGAAATGGGGTTCTGGTCAGGGAAATTAATTTGCCCGGAATCGGGACTGCATCTGGTTTTGGAGCTAAAAGGGTTGACAAGGAAGTGTATTTCTTATTTACAAACTATATAACGCCAGTTACTATCTGCAAGCTTGATCCTAAAACCGGGAATTCCGAAATCTATAAAAAACCTGTTGTAGCATTCAACGGAAATAATTATGAATCACTGCAGATATTCTATAATTCAAAAGATGGAACAAGAGTACCTATGATAATCACCTGCAGGAAAGGAACCCCCCTGAATGGTAAAAATCCGACAATTCTATATGGATATGGAGGGTTCAATATCAGCGAAACACCCTGGTTCAGTATCCCTGTTGCTTTATGGCTTGAAACAGGTGGTATTTATGCTGTTGCAAATATACGGGGAGGTGGTGAATATGGTGAAAAATGGCATATGGCTGGGACAAAAATGAATAAGCAGAATGTATTTGATGATTTCATTGCTGCGGGTGAATATCTTGTCGAAAAGAAATATACTTCATCTGATTTCCTGGCTATAAGAGGCGGATCAAACGGAGGTCTCCTGGTCGGAGCAGTAATGACTCAGCGCCCTGATCTTATGAAAGTTGCGCTGCCAGCTGTTGGTGTAATGGATATGCTTCGATATCATACTTTTACAGCCGGTGCCGGATGGGCATATGACTTCGGGACTTCAGAGGATAGTGAGGAGATGTTCCAATACATTTATAAATATTCACCCGTTCAGAATGTAAAAGAGGGTATAAAATATCCCGCTACTCTTATAACTACAGGAGACCATGACGACAGGGTCGTTCCGGCCCATTCATTCAAGTTCGCAGCACAATTGCAGTCTAAACAGGCAGGGAATAATCCTGTTCTGATTAGAATTGAAACCAAAGCCGGACATGGTGCCGGAACACCTGTAAGTAAATCCATTGAACAATACGCTGATATCTTCAGCTTTACACTTTACAATATGGGAGTTAAAAAATTACAGTAGAACCAGAGTCTGGATTGAATGAGGCAGAATTTTTACTTCCGCTGCATTGTGACCGATACACAGATTGTAAGTGATTTTCAGATTGCTTTGATTCATCACTATCACCGCAATTTTACGGTCTTCATTAAGAAAAGCCGTCGTGAGTAACTGGCTCCGGCTAGCTGCGCTCATTATCCTTTTAGCTCCCGGATCGCTGAAAATAATATTTGTTCTTTGAACCATAAGATCACGGTTATGATCCCTGACAATTATTTTTTTATCTCCCAATCCTGCGTTCCGGATTGTCGGACCTATATTGTTGCTCAATACCTGATAGTTGTGGGATATATAGACCAGTTCAGGAAAGGTTAGCAGAATCAGATAAGCCGGTAATTTTCATAGTATGTATTGATACCAAGATATTTCTTTATGAAGATCTTACCTCTATATCTAAATGATAACCTGTTGAAAGAAATATCATGTTCAAAGTTCCAGTTTTTGTTCTGAATCCGTTCCTGCATTACTTTGGGATGTGTTTCCTTAAATAAACTTAATGAATCTATTGAGGAGTAGTCAAATTCTTTACCGCCATTTGAGTCTTTGGATTTAATACGTTTTAAAAAGTTTTTCTCCAGGTAAAAGGAATTTGCGTTAATCGCTTTTTTCATCATTGTTCCGGGTTCTTTTACCCAGCCATAGTGATAAACATAAGCGTCAACAGGTTTTACATTCAGTTTCTCATTTACACTTTTCCTGAAACCCTGGGCATCTCTGAAGGAGTAGATTGCTTTATTATTCTTTATTACCCTTATCTCATTGTTGTACCATTTGGGCGATATACCAATATAATCATAAGAACCATAAAAGTGCAGGTATTTGAATAACAGACCATCTACCATCTTATCATCTTTCCATTTCTCCATCGATGAATGGATAGTATCCAGATATTTTTCATGTATCACTTCATCACCCTGAATGTAAAAAGCCCAGTCGGAGTACATTGATATCGTCTTGAATGCTTTGTCTGTTTCGGCGGCGAAAACCCTGCCGCCTTTCTTCATCTCCTGAGAATCATTCCAGATCGTCTCAATTATTCTGATTTTTTGTTCATCAATGTTTTTTATGAGATCAAGTGTATTATCATCAGAATTGCCTACAGCCACAACAAAGTCATCACAAACAGGGAGTATTGATTTAATTGCTTCAACGACAGGATAATCAAATTTAGTCGCGTTGCGGATAAAGGTAAAGCCGGTAACTTTCATATTTTTTCTGTAAACGAGTTTAAAAATTGAAATACTAAAGTCGGACGTATAAATATATGAAAAAAAAGCTTTTCAGAGAGAATTCAATATTTTATCAGACGTCAAAGGTTTAACAGGCTGGTGGCTGCGGCCATCGAAAAAGGACTATTTAAAAATACTCTTGAGATATTTTTTTGACCTTATTCCAAAACTGAACAACTTTTCATTATTTGGAAAATCCTGATGCCGGTTTGGCGGCAGATCAATTATTGCCCTGAACTCCTCAGGTGACCAGTCAAGCTTTTTAGCAACAAATTCCAGGTCGTTCCCTATCTCATTTTCAGAATATACACTTTCTTTCATTTTCTCAAGAGCATCATCTCTTGTGATCTGCCCTGATATTATAAGACTGGACAGATGAGCCCTGCGTTTATCAAAATTGAATTTCAGTGGCAGGTAGTAACTCTGAAAGAATTTAGTAAATCTTGATTCATAATGCTTTCCTCCATAATATTGCCATCCCATCTCACTTTTCATTTTTTCTATTGCATCGTCTTTCCGGTAATCGATATAATTTAAAGGGTTGATAATCTTCATCTTTTTAATAAACGTATAATAGATATATCGTTGAAAGAAATTAATATGCGGATAATCTTTCAGCTTTCTTTCTCCGTACCTGCTATGAATTGCTTTCAAATGTCTGTAATCCATAGCCTGGTAACCCCAGTTTTGCGGCATTATACATTCTGTGGCAAAATTCAACCCGTTGAGTACATACTTTATTTTGTTTTTATCAGCAAAATTGTACAAAGCAGAAAAAATTGCATGGTCCTGCGGGATATCCTGGTCAGGCAGACTTGCCTTAAAAAAAGAACGCTGCAGATCTTTCATCTCTTCCCAGTTAACAACAAAAGTATGGAGCTCTATATTAAGTTTTTTTACTACACTTTCAATGTTCTTTACAGCTTGCTCTGAATTCCAGCCACAGTCGATATGAACAACCAGGGGGCGCAATCCCTTATTTACGGCAAGATAAGCCAGGTAGGAGCTGTCGACACCACCGCTCAAACCAATAATACAGTCAAATTCTTTACTCTTCTCCTCATATTTTATTCTTTCGAAAATTCCATCCAGGAATTTTTCTCCGTCATTATCAGGGAACCATATTTTTTTGGCCAGATCAAGAGCTGAATTGCAGTGGTTGCAATTCCCTTTATCGTCAAACTTAATTTCGGAATCGGAAATATCCATTATACAACGGTTGCATATCTGGTATTTATCTATAGTCATCGTGATTACTCGAATAAATTTGAAATTTCGGAATATGATGGATAGGTTATCAGGACTGCCCTTCGTCTGCCATGAAAAACAAAAAAACTCCCGGCGGCGACTGCAGACGCTCCTCCCTGTTTGAAAGCTAAGCTGAAATCAGTCAGCTTTCCGGCTCCTCCGCATGCTATTATCGGAATTTTAACTACACTCGAAACACTTTTGATTAATTCAATATCATAACCTTCCATTACCCCGTCCCTGTCAATGGAATTGATTAGAATTTCTCCGGCACCTTCACTTTCAATTTTTTTTGCATATTCTACAGGAGCCATACCGGTGCTCTGCGTACCTCCTTTAATATAAACCACATTCCCCTTAAGAAATTCCTTTTTAACATCAATGGAGACACCGATTGTGGAGCTTCCGAATTGTATTACTGCCTCTTTAAGAAAGTTTTTCCCCAGAAAAGCCTGAGTATTTATTATTACTTTTTCAGCACCTGATTTTATAATTTTCTCTATCTGTTCCAATGAATGAATTCCTCCTCCGTAAGCAAATGGCATAAAACATTCGCTGGCAATATTCTGAATTAATGCATAAGGCGGCTCTTTTTTTAACCTGGTAGCATCAATATCGAGGAAGAAGAGCTCGTCAACCTCCTTTTCATTGAATATTTTCACGGTGTTTATCGGATCGCCAATATATGTTGATTCCTTAAATTTTACTGTTTTTACCAGTCCGTTGTTTCTGAGTAATAAACAGGGAATAATCCTCTTTATCTTCATATCAGTAAAGATCAGCAAAGTTTTTTAAGAGCTTCATTCCGAATTTATGACTTTTCTCTGGATGGAACTGTACCCCCAGGATATTTCCCCTTTCAACTGAAGAAGTAAATTCTATTTCATAGGTGGTCGATGTTAAAATATCTTCCTGATCATTTGCCCTGAAAAAATAAGAATGAACAAAATAAAATCTCGCATCGGGATACATTTTGTCAAACAATTGGCTCGTTTTGTGTTGCTTTATAAAGTTCCAGCCCATATGAGGAATCTTATACTCTGTGCTGTCTGTAAATCTGAAGCGGACTGTTTCGGCATCTATCCAGCCCAGTCCTGCCATTGATCCCTCTTCGCTACCTCTCGACATTAATTGCATACCAAGGCATATACCCAGAACCGGTGTTTTTTCATCAATAACTTTTTTAGTTAATATTTCAATCAGATCCAGTTCAGTTAAATTCTTCATTCCTGTATTGAAAGCTCCTACTCCGGGTAATATAAGTTTTGTTGCCCTGGCAATTTCATCTTTATCGGAAGTAACAACTGATTCTACACCAATTCTTTTCAGTATGTTATGAATGGAACCTAAATTGCCGGTTTTATAGTCAACGATAGTAATCATGAAGACAAAAATAGCTCTTTTTTCAAAGTGGTCAATATAAATAATTCCAACCAATAAGATAGATTTTGAATAGGAAAATTCAATTCAAAATTGTTGTATATTTACTTAATGTATGAACCTGTTAAAAAAGGTACTACTTCCAGTTTAACAACAAACATCCGGAAATAGTTAGTTCAATTGTTATAAAAGATCAGGAACAGGTTTCCTTTCACTACAATATTACAATAGTATATTATTTGAAAGAACCCGATATAATATATGGCCCCACTGGATTATAAACGAATTGCAGAGCAATTTGGAACTCCTCTTTATATTTATGAAACCGAAAAGATCAGAGAGAATCTTTCTTCCATTATAAATTTTATAACTTATCCAAAAATTAAGGTTTATTATGCAGCTATGTGTAATAATCAACCCGAGATTTTGAAAATTATTAATGATTTAGGTTTAGGTGTCCAGGTAAATACCGTTCACGAATTAAATTTAGCAAAAGAGGCAGGTTTTAGTTCTTCAGAAATTTCCTTCACATCAACTGGAGTAAGTAAAGAGCTGATGAAAAAACTTATAGAAGAATGTGTCGAAATCAACCTGGATTCAGTTGAAGAGGTAGAAAAGTTTTGTACTTTAGTAAATAACAGAACTTTTGGCGTCAGGGTAAAAATTGATAAAAAAATAAAAATGAATTCAAATGAAGCCACTAACAGTTTTTTGGAATCAAATGTGGGAATAGAAGGAAAGTATTTTAACAAAATAAAGGAAATTGCAAAAGAAACAGGAAACAGGATCACAGGAGTTCATGGGTATTTGGCTTCAAATGTTCATGATTCAAAACCTTTTATTCAGTTTGGAAAATTCATTGTAAATGTCGCGTCTGAATTTCCTGATCTGGAATATGTTAATCTTAGCAGCGGTTTTGGAGTTAAATATTCAGCTAAAGATAAGGATTTTGATTTTCAACATGTTTTGCATTGTTATTCAAATCTGTTGAGAAAACTCTCTAAAAGGATCAAGAGAGAAATAGTTCTTAAAATAGAACCAGGAAGGACACTAATGGCTGATGCAGGATCTTTATTAGTCAGAATTACAAACTTAAAAACACTGAATCCTGATAAATCGGAAATATCTGTTAATGCTGGTTTTGGAGAATTTGCCAGGCCTAAAATCTATAATTCCTATCATGAGATTGAAAATTCAGAAATAACGGGAAAGTCAAAAAAGGTTTATGATATAAGGGGGAATACTGTTCTGCAAAACGATTTCCTGGGGCAAGACAGAATATTGGAAGAGGTAAGTGAGGGGGATTACCTTGTATTAAAAAAGGTCGGAGCCTATGGGATTGTTATGGCTTCAGGATTTCCCGGAAAGAAATTGCCCAAACAAATACTGATAAATAAAGATAAAATTGAAGTAATAGGCAAAAACCGGACAAATTGACTAAATCTCTCCAGCCAGATAAAATTGACATATAACTTGGATAATACTATTAATTATTAAATATGATTAAGCATTATCAAAAATCTTAACGAAATACACCTAATTCATGAATTTATGAAAGATCATACATTTTCAGTTTCACGACGCCGGTTTCTGCAAAAGGCAACAACTGTTGCCATCGGTGCGCCATTTATTTTCAGATCCACAGCCAATGCTGCATCACAGAACAGCAAGCTCAATCATGCCTGTATAGGTGTGGGAGGAATGATGGGAATGTCCGACCTCCAAA
>Ga0315273_10002636_pt1 | contig 21255 bp, 21 predicted proteins | sample YL17G02_0_MG_FD_205753 | JGI IMG/M metagenome (GOLD analysis project Ga0315273, IMG submission 205753) | Sediment microbial communities from Yellowstone Lake, YNP, Wyoming, USA - YL17G02_0 | ecosystem: Environmental > Aquatic > Freshwater > Lake > Sediment | place: USA: Wyoming | collected... | reverse complement strand
ATCCGGTCGATCGTCGCGCGGAGCGACTCCTCCGAGAGGAACGAGCCTTCGTGGCGGGCCACCAACCCGCCCCGCTCAACGTAGATCGACTCGAATCCGTTCACCATGATCTCGGAGACGGCGGGGTCGGAGAGCAGGGGAGTGATCGGCCCGAAGGCGAAGATCTCGTCGAGGATCTCCCGCCGCAAGGCGTCCCGGTCCGCGTCCCCCGGCGACAGTCCGCACATCTCCGCCTGCAGGTACTCCTCGGCGCGGTCCCGCCAGCGGCCGACATCCTCCGAAAACGATAAACCCGTCTTCCTTGCGTCGAGGCGCGACAACACGGCTTGGTGCAGCGTGCGTCGGATGTCACCACTCATACGAGACCTCCTGATTTATGTTGTGCTTTCGGGTTCCTTGTAAACGGCTTGTCAATCCATCAGCCGGAAGCGGAGCTGCTCCGTCTCTTTCGCCGCTTTCCGTTCCCAGCTGGCGGCTTCGGCGGCGGCGTCCCCGGACACCACGGTCGGGGTGATGAAGATCGCGAGCTCCGTGCGGTTTTCGCGGAAGCTGCGCGACTTGAACAGCTCCCCGATCACCGGGATCTGCCCCAGTAGCGGGACCTTGGCGACGTCCTTCGCCATCTCGCTCTTCACCAGGCCCGACAGCATCACCGTTTCCCCCGGTGGGGTGGAGAAGAGGGTCGACACGCGTCGGGTGAGAAATCCCGGGACGTCCGAAGATCCGCTTCCGTGGTCCACCGCGCTTACCTCCGCGTTCACCTGCGTGCGGATCTTTCCCCCTTCCGCCATGGTGGGGTGGATCTTTAGGATGATGCCGTACGTCTTCCACTCCACGGTTCGAGTCTCCGGCGTGATGATCACGATCGGGATTTCCCCCCCCGCGAGAAAGTGCGCTTCCCCGCCGCTTTCGCACGCGAGGCGCGGATTCGAAAGGATCCTCGCCTTTCCGTTCGCCATCAGGAGGTTCAGGCGCGCCTCGAAGTCCGTCACCACGGCGAACGTCCCCCCGCTCCCCGTTCCCGCGGCGAACGTCGCTTTCGCCTGGAGCGCATCCGGCCAGCGGATGCCCAGTTGGGCCGTCTCACCCCGGCCGATCTCGATGATCTTCAGGTCGTAGAGAAGAAGGGTTCTCTTTTCCTCGGGCAAGGAGAGCCGGAGGTGGACCCCGGGGTGGGCGCGGGCATACGCCTCGAGCACGGTTTTATCCTGCGACGCCGCCACGGGACCGCTGAGGATCACCGAACCGCCCGCCTCGACGACGGTCAACCCGGGGAAGGCCCCCGCGAACTCCCGGGCATCCTCGGAGATCGATCTCTTTCCGGACCCCACTTCGACGCGCCACACCGTCCGCCCGCTCTTTTCCCAAAGGACAAGGTCGGTCTCCCCCTCCTTTCTCCCGACCACCAGGATTCCCCCGTCGCGGGGAAGGGGCTGGGCCTCGATGATTTCCGGGTTTCCGACGGAAAGGCGCGACACGCCCGAACGTTCGATGATCTGCTGGAATCCCGGGCGGATCCGGATCGTCTCCGAGGCCAGGGATACATAGCCTGGAGCCAGGACAAGGATCATGGAGAGGCCGGCGACGGCCGGACCGGCGCGCGGAAGGAGGCGTCTCACTCGCGGATCTCCCTCGCCGCGAGGATCGGCGAAACGTATACTCCGCCTTTCCAGACCTCCACGGCGCGGGACGTCACCGGTTTCGCCGGAGAGCCGTGCGCTTCGGCCGCGTTGTCTCCGGGGTTGCGAAGGAACCAGTGCACTTTCCCGGAGGCCCGTGCGATCCGGCTCCCTTCCCCCGGGGTGACCATCAGGGTGACGGTGGCCGTCTCCTCTTTGTCGGAGGGGTGCGCGAGACGATTGTGATCCCGGTTCACGGCGATCACGGGGATGTCCCGAACCCAATCGGCGGGATTCGCCCCGGAACGTTCCACGAGCAGGTCTACCCGGTCTCCCGGGTGCAGCAGGCCGGCGAACGACGATGCCGCGTCCACCCCGAGCGTCATCGCCCTCCGGCCGGGAAGGACGGTCCTGGAGAACGGATCCGTGTCGTACGGTTCCTCGACGTCGGTCCACAATACCGGCTCTCCGGGATCGATCGCCGTCTTGGCGCGCCCCCCCACAAGAAGTTCGAAATCGGAGGCGGGCACGTTGCGCTGCCCCGTCCCTGAGGAGGGGATCGCTTTTTTCGCCAGGTTCCGCTCGCTGAACGTCTCTCCGGCGGGAATCGGCACCGAGGCGACGACCACCTCCACCGGGTTCGCCTGTCGCAGGATCTCCTTCTCCACGGTCGCCACCCTGCGTCCGGCGGCGGCCAGTGCGAAGCCGCACAGGAGGAGACCCGCTAGGAGGGGGAGCAGCGTCCGGACCTTACCGGCCCATTTCCCGGAAAAGCAGGAACGTGCCTTCCGCTTCATCGAGGCAAGCAATGGCGGTCTCCTTTCCACGATCGGTTTGCAGCACGTGCGTCCCTCCGGGGTCCACCCCGGTGGTTACGGATTTCCAGCCGGAGGAGAGCAGGCCGGAACGGATGGAAGGTCCGGGGGTGGCCAGCCTTCCGAAAACCAGGTAGACCGGCGTCCCCTCTCCTTCCATCCGGAGGGTGTGCTCCGCGGTCAGTCCCGCGGGGAGCCGCGGTGCGTCGATGGGTCGCGGCCGGGGGGATTCCTTCAGCCTCCCGGAGAACGCGGGGTGCGAGGGACCCGATTCCTCCGGCAGGACGAACTCGTCGGGAAGGCGGACACCCAACCTGCCGAGCTCCCTTTTCAGAAGGGAGCCATCCTCCGGCGACGATTCGTCCGGGACGAACGATCTGCCGTCGATGACCGCGCGGCGGGTCGAGGAGATCTCGTTCCAGCGTGCGTTGCCGATTCCCCCGAGGCGAAGCGACACGAACAGCGTTGCCGCCACGGCGAGCCCGGCGAGAATCTTCCGGTTCATCGGAGCACCCCCGTCAACAGGAGCCCCTGGACGGTCCGCCGAACCGTCGAGCCGGAGGGGGTATCCTTCCCCCAGCAATCGACGGCGCCTTCCGCCTCTCGCCGGAATGCGTGGGGCGGCGGGTCGAGAAACGCGCCGACGGGTTCTCTTCCGAGGGAAACGTCCACCGCCGCGATCGTTCTGCCTGCCAGGCCGCGGAACAGGGGTACCTCGCCGATCAGGGGATCGTTGTGCGCCTCGATGCGCACAACGTTGTCCCCCGGGTGGATCGTCCCGGAGAGTCGGGGCGCGATACCCGACAGGCGCCTTCCCGCCCGCAGCATCTGTGCGTGCGAGGCGCTCTCGCCGGAAGAGGCGAGTGAAAGGTCGCGATAGAACCAGTACCCTCCGGCGAGCAGGATCAGGAGCAGGGGGAGCAGCAGCGCCGTCTCGACGAGCGATTGGCCGCAGGGCGATGTTCGGCGGCTCTTCATTTCTTCCCCCGTTCGGTCAGCCTCGATCTCCACGTCATCTCCGCCATTCCTCCTCCGTACGGTTGCGCCGTCGCCTCTTCGAACACGCGCCGCTTCCCCCGTTCGTCGAGGAAGGGGATGGGCAGGTCCGGAACCGTGTGGACTCCCTCGAACCGGACGAACTGGCGATCCGGGAAATCGTCCTCGGGTTCGAGCATCCGTATCGGCCCCTTGCTGGTCCCGGCGATCCCGCGCAGCGCCGTGTCGAGCAGCGCGATGACCGCCTTCGTCGCGCTCTTGAGGATCCGTATCCTCTTCAATTGGTTCAAGACGCCGGTGATGGGCGCGATGGCGTCCGCGAGAGTGATCGGCGCGCCGGGGGCCAGGTGGAGCTCGAGCGTATTTTTCCCGTCATGCGGGCCACGGGGGTTCAACGGGAACAGGATTCCGGCGACCTTCCGCCGGTTCGAAAGGGCGGCGACTTCCCCGAGGATCAGGTACGGCGCCGCCTTTCGGATCTTTTCGGACCAGGAGACGAGCAGGTGCGCCGTGTCCCAGTAGCCGGCGATGAGCCTTCTGGCTTCCCTGGTGCACTCCGCGAACGCCGGAGCGCCGAACCCGAAGGCGGCGGCGACGGCCAGGGCCGCCCACACCACGCACGTCCACCGGATGACGCGGAAACATTGGATCGCCCCGTCGTTCAGCGCGGCGATCAGGTTCAGGCACCGCGCCTCCCAGGTGGCGGCCGACAGGGCGATCGCGTCGACCGAATCCGCCGTGGTCACCCGCGCTGCCGCGACGTGGTGCAGGCGGATCGAGGCGAAGACGACCACAAGGAGGGTGGCGGCGACGACCAGAAAGAGGGCCGTCGCCTGCCCGCGTTTTCCCCCTCGCAGTTGTACCGCCTGTCGCGAAAAATATCCGATCACGGTCACTCCACCGTCACCCAGCGGGTGGATTGCAGCATCAGGTAATAGCGCCCCCCGAGGCGGATCTTCTTCCCCGGGGAGAGGGCGAACAGGATACGGTCGATCCAGGGGACGACCAGTTCGACGCCGTGGGTCAGGCGGACGCAGAGGGCCTCGCCGGCGTCCGCGCGGTTGGCCCCCTGCTCGCCGTCCTTCGTTACGTCGAGGGCGGTCATGGCGGCCGATCCGAACGATCCGCCGGGCCGGTGCCGGCACGCCTGGAACGCCTCGAGGAAGGCCGTCTCGCGCGCCTTGCGGAAGTCTTCCCTGGCGACGCGCGCGAATTTCCGGGCGGCGAGGTGCGCCGCTGTGTCGACGGCGCTCTTCCCCGCCCAGAGGAGGGACAGCTGAACGATCGCCAGCATCAGAAGGAGGAGCGGAACCCCCGCGAGGAGGAACTCGATCATCGCCGCCCCCCGCTCACTTCGAGCCGGCATAGGTGGAAAGGTTCTTCTGGTTCGCTTCCGTTCCGGCTTTGTCCGCGAGCGATTTGACCGTTCCCGTCTCGCTTCCCGACATCGCCTTGACGATCGTGTTGAACTGGTTCCGGAGCTGGTTGCCGAAGATGTTGACGATCCCGATCCCCGCTACGGCCACGAGCGCCACGATGATGATGTACTCCGTGAGCCCCTGTCCCATGCGGTTCTTCCCGAGTGCCTTTCTCATCTCTCCACCTCCTGCGGTGAATTTGGATGGGTGGGGGAGGAGCAAGGGGCGTACCCGGACGCGGCAGGGGGCAGGGCCACCGAATCGCGCGTCGGATCGGAAGGTTACAGGGAGGAAAGAATCGGGGGTGGTTGTGTGGGGCGAAAACGGTCCGGATTTCGAACGCTAAGTTCGGTTACCGGTCGAACTCCGCGGTGCGGATCCCGTACTTCTTCAACTTCTCGAACAGGGTCGACTTGGCGATCCCGAGCTCGCGCGCGGTCTTCGTCTTGTTCCCCATCTGGCGGGCGAGTTCGCCGAGGATGTTCGTCCGCTCCGCCTGCTCCCAGCGCGAGAGCCCGGACGGCGTTTCCGTTTCCGCGCCCGGCTTCGCCGCCTGGCGCAGGAAGGAGAAATCCGGTCCGGTCAGTTCCCCGCTTTCCGCCATCACCACCGCCCGCTGAATCGCATTGCGCAGCTCGCGCACGTTCCCGGGCCAGTCGTGGGAGATCAGGGCGTCCAGTGCGGCGGGGGAGAGGCCGGGAAGATGCCCGGATGTCTGGTTCCCCATCCCCGAAAGGAAGTGCCGGGCAATCGGGGAGACGTCCTCCCGCCGGTCCCGCAGGGGAGGGATCGGAACCGTGATGGCGCCGACGCGAAAATAGAGATCTTCGCGGAACCTCTTGCGGGCGATCTCCTCCCGAAGGTTCCGGTTCGAGGCGGCGAGGATCCGCACGTCGGCCAGCAGCAGGTCGTTCCCTCCGACCCGCTTGACCTCTTTCTGTTCCAGGGCACGCAGAAGTTTTGGTTGAAGGGTAATGGGCAACTCCCCGATTTCATCGAGGAATATCGTACCGCTGTTGGCGAGTTCGAACGCCCCTTTCCGTTGCGCGGTGGCCCCGGTGAACGCCCCCCTTTCATGCCCGAACAGCTCGCTTTCGATGAGCTCGGGCGAGATCGCCCCGCAGTTGACGACGACGAACGGGCGCTCCCGGCGCGCGGAGGCGTCGTGGATCCCCCGGGCGACCAGTTCCTTGCCGCTCCCCGTTTCCCCCTCGATAAGGACCGGCACGTCGGACGCCGCGACGCGGCGGATCGTCGCGACCAGTTTCCGTACATGGGCCGATCCGCCGATCAGGCCGAACGGCGCCTCGACAATGACCGTGGGCCCTCCCGTCCGCTTCGGATCGCGAAGCGGCTCCGCTTCGACGGAACCGGTGATGGCGGTGGCCGTCCCCGGGGGAACCGTCGACTCCTCTCCCGCGGAGGACCCGGAAACCGGGTGATGAAAGTGGATCCGGAACGGCCCTACCTGGAACATCGTGCCGTCTTCCAGGGCCAGCTGGGTGATCCGCTGGCCGTCGGCGTGCGTGCCGTTGCGGCTGCGGAGGTCCGCGAGGAAATATTGAAGCCCGACGCGAAAGACCTTGGCGTGGAGCCTCGAAACGGACGGATCCGGCAGCTGGAGATCGGCCTCGCGCCCCCTGCCGATCTTGACCTCTTTCTGCCCCAGCCGTACCTCGACCGTCATCCCGTTCGAAATGGTTACGGAAAGTCTCGCTCCCGGATCGCACTGCATCATCGTCCCCTCCGCCCCGTTTCTCTTTTACCTAGCAAAGGGGGTGCCGGACAGGGACGGTATCCCTGCGCCGACGGTAAAAACGGCGCAACCCGAGGGCGAACGCGGGGAGGAGGAGGATCCCGACCGGGAAGAGCGCCGATCCGGACGGCGCCTCGCCGCCGGCTCGGGTGATGGAAAGGCATCCGCCGCCACCGCCACCGCCGCCTCCCGCCACGGGAGGAGAGCCTGACGTCGTGACGGATGCTTCGTTGGAATAGGCGCTGACGGTTGGCGTGACGTTATCCACAGCCTGTATCCGGTAGGAGAAGAATGTTCCTGAGAATACGGTATTGTCCGCGTAGGTGCCGGTATTTGCCGGAAGAGTAGCGATCACAATATATGCCCCCCCGGTCCCGACCTTCCGTTCAACGCGATATCCCGTTTCGAGCAACGACATGTCGGTCCATGAAATGTTGATCAGGGTGGAGGATGCGGCAACGGCGGTAGCATTCCCGGGGGTCGCAAGAAGTGTCGTGGCTGTGGATTCGTTCGAATACCCGGAATCCCCAAGGGAGTTCCGTGCCTTTACGCGATAGGTGTATGTAGTCCGTTCGATGAGGGGGGGGGATGCATCCGTGTAAGCGGGGATATCGTTTGTCGATGGGGTTGCGATGACGGAGAACAGACCGCCCCCCGTCTTTCGCTCGATCACGAAGCTTTCCTCGTTGGAGGAGTTGTCGGTCCATGCAAGGGAGATGGCCGATCCAGACAGGGGCGCAGCCGTGAGGCCGACGGGGGCCGACGGTGCGGAAAGTGGCGGAAGAACGAACGACCCCCACCACGTACCCCAATTGTTCCTCGGTGTGGCGGCGTACTCCTGCACCGTCCAGAATCGCAGGTTTCCGTTCGGGTCCACCATCGTCGCGCTGTAGTCGCCCCAACGGTTCTCTGTCCCTGACAATGTCTTGAAATAAGGTAACTCCCCCGCTTTGAGAAGGGAGACCGGTTGCATCGTTCCGCCGGGATCCGCGAACCTCCGGGCCGTGTAGTACCCTCCGACGAATTCTGTTCCGGAGGAGCCGCTCATGCCGATGGCGACGTCTCCGTTGGCATTGACCCCGACGGAGGGGTAGTAGTACCAGCGGTTCAAGTCACCGATCCGTCCCTGGGAGAGGACCGTGGCCGTGCGGGGATTTATTTGATACCAGGCGACCTCCGTCCTGGGCGCGGCCTGGCTTCGCACCGTGTGGACGGTCCAAAGGGAGCCTGCCCGATAGACCACGTTCTGGAGGCGGGTGTCCGACGTGTCGATCGTGTTGTTGTCCCCGAGTTGAGGGGCCCCCGGCAACGCATTCACCGAAGCGTACGGCGCCACGGAAACCGCGGTTGGAGCATGCCAGGTCGGCGTCCCGGAAGAGATGTCGATCCGCGCCATGCTGAGACTGTTCGCGGCTCCCTCGAAGAGGAAATATTCGGCGGGCGCGGGACCGAAGGTGTGGGCGGGCTGCATGTTGAAATCGGATCCCGGAGGGTTCAGGAACTCCGTCCAAGCGATGGTCGCCGAACCCGATAGAAGCTGCGGTTTCGGGAGAACCCAGACCTTGCTGTATTGGAAGGAATCGAGGTTGCTGAACATGTTGGCGCTGACGTACAGGTTGCTCCCGTCCAACCCGACCCCCGGGAAGTCCGCCCAGTTGTTGAATTGCTGCGCGTTGCTGTCCAGGTCCGCGTCGATGGCCCACTTGTTCCATGGTCCCGTGGGATCGGAGGTGGCGGAAACGGCGACCAGGATCCAGGAGTTCGGTGAGTTCGGACCAGTCAGTGCTCCACCCAGGGTCACCGCAAAGAACCGGTCGCTGGACGTGTCGTAGATCACCTTTGTGTCGAACGGGAAATTCGCGGGCTGGCCCGTTCCGGTCCCAAGGGAAGACCAGAAGGCTTGCAGATCGATGGTCTGGAGCAGGTTCCCCGCCTTGTCGAACACCCCGAAATCGCTGTTCAGGAGGCTCACGAGGTGGGTGGGGCCCGCCGCGCCCATCGTGTCGGGGGGAATCACGTCACCGGGGTGAGGGTTTCCAAGGCCCGCGAAATTGCTGTCGAGCGTGGGCGCCGAGGGGGCGGGAGACGAAGCGGGGAAAGGGGCCGCAAGGGCCGGCCCTTCCGACGGTAACCATCCTTCTCCTGCAGTCCCGGATTGTCTTTGGATTCGATGAAAGTGGATTATCCGATTTCCGGGGACCGCCCCTGTCCGCAAGGGGGCGAGCGCACGGATCTGGTCGATCGACTCCCGGACGAACGGGACGTTCATCGTGACTTGCACGCCGGTCGAGGTCGTCGGCCCGGATCCCACGGAATTCCCGGATGCAGCGACGGCGAGGAGAATCACGATGGAGAGAACGATCCACCGGAGGAAGGGGGTTACCGCGTGGAAGTCTCGGAAATATTTTCGGGTGTTCATTCTGCCCTCATGACGTTGTCATTCCCCCCGGGGGGAATCTTGTGGGAGTGGATCGCCTTGTCCATCCCGGCGGGAGGCGGATTCGTCCTCTCCCGGTCCCGTATTTCCGGGATCGTCTCTTTCGAATGAGGAACTTCCTTCGTGACCGCGACGCCGGCACCTCCGGCGTTCGCGGCGTTGTCCGCCTGCGCCGATTTTCCCCCCCCCGTTTGACAACACCGCTTGCAGCAACCGGGCGCCACCGACAGGGAGAGCAGCAGGATGCCGATGAAAACCGGAAGGAAAACATTTCGGCACGCAGGGATCAATCGGTGTCTCCCATCGAGCGGATTTCCAATTAAGACGCTTTTTCGATGTAGATGATTCGATCGCTCTCCAGCAGCTTCGGGAGACCCGACATCGGGCCGGTGACGACCCAGTTCGGGCCGGCCCGGGTGACGACGCGGAATCCGGCCGCGACGACGTGCCGTTCCTCCGCCGCCCCGCCGACGTCCACGAGCCGGAGCAGGAGATTCACGTCGCGGTCTTCGGTCCCCGCGCCGTACCGCGACATCATGTCGAGCTCCAGCGACGGGTCCAGCCGGGCCAGGAGCCTTTGCGGTCCGAACCAGGCCGCCTTCCGGAGGGAAGGGTCCTTGAGGAGGGGAACGATCTGACCGGGGGAGAGCAGCAGAATCGCGGTTCGACCCATCTCGTTCAGGACCGTGAGCGACGACCGGTCGAGGGCCTTCGACTGATCGAGGAAGACGTCGTTGCGGTAGACCGCGATCGCCGCGAACCGCTCGGCCCCGCCCGTCTCCGCCTCCTTTCGGAGCCGCGGGTCCGCCTTGGCGCCGAGAAGTTCCACGTCCGTTGGAGAGAAGGTCGGCCGCTTCTCCCCGAACATGCATCCGGGCGCCAGCGGCAGGATCACCGCGAGCAGGAGGAGGGAAAGGAGGCGCCTCCGCTTACGGTTTCGGGGTGAGGTATCCGACACGGAGGGTCACGTCGAGGTAGCGGGGGTCGTCGTAGCGGCTCTTGAGGGACGCCGAGCGGATCGCCACCGGTAGGGTTCCGGCCGACAGCCGCTGCAGCGTCTTGACGGCCTCGAGGTAGGTGAGGTTCTCGATCCGGACGTCGAACGACTCCTCCCGGAACAGATCGCCGTCGCGCGCGCCGCCCGACTTGATGTTCAACGCCGCCTGCGGGATCCCCGCTTCCTGGAGCGCGGAGGTGATCCTCGACAGGGGGGCTTCCTTGACGTTGGCGGCGGCACGGACGATCCCCGCTTTCGCGCCGGTTTCCCTCTGGATCCGCTCGATCTCGGGGCGCGCCTTGCGCACCTCGGCGAGGTCGGCCTCGGCCGCGGCGGCCGCGCGCGCCTGCGACCTGATACGCGAGATGCCCGGGAGGACGACGAAGGTAAGGAGAAGAAGGACGGCCGCCGCGGCCCCGCCGATCCCGAGGACGCGCTTCTCCCGGTCACGAAGCACGGCGGTCCCCTTTCTTCTCGACGAGGATGGTGAATTTTATCGACGTCCCCTTTACGCTTCCCCCGGACTCCTGCACGGTCGCCGAATAGTCGGGACCGAACGCGCCCGCCAGGCCGGCGCGGTACGTCTCGACCAGACGCGCGTCGCTCCCCGCGTCCCCCGCGATCCGCAGGCGGCCCCCCTCGATCGAAACCTCACGCACCGCGATCTCCCCCTTGGGAAGCGATTGGGAGGCGAGTTGGAGCATGTCGCCGGGCGGCGGCGCGTCGGTCCCGAGCTCCTTCTGCTGGCGCCGGAGGGAGTCGAGCTTCGCGCGGATCTGCACTCCGGGCTGAACGACGTTGCGAACGTCCGGCGCGACCGCCGCGAACTCCTTCTTCACGAGGTCGCGCGTCCGGGCCGCCTTTTCCCCCTCGGTCCAGCCGGCGAACCAGAAAGCCCCCAGGGCGAGGAGGACGGCGACGCCCGCGGCGACCCCGGTGGCCAGCCTCCAGCGACGATCCCGCTCCCGATCCAGCGCGGCCTCCGCCGACGTACGCAGCGAAAATCCGCCCCCGACGTCCGGGCGAAGCGGCGCCAGCGCCGCCCCGAACGCGGCGAGATAGGCGGAGGAAACTCCCCCGGGAAGCGGGATTCGCTCGGCGTCGGGAAGGGCGTCCGCCAACGGCGCGGGCGTCTCGCCGATCAGGAAAACCGCGGGCGGCGCGCTGCCGGATTCCCCGGCGGCTTCCCGAACCGCGCCCAGGATCTCTTCGGGGCGGTCGGCCATCGCCTGGGGGAACTGCCGCGCCGCCGTCACGCCGCCCCTCGAGACGCGCAGCAGCAGTACGTCGTTGAAGGTCGAAAGGTAGATGCCGTCCCGCGGCGCCCCGGCGGTTTCGGGGGCAAGAAGGAGGAGGGCGACCGGATCGGTGACGACGCGGTCCACCCGGATCCCGGCGGCCCCGAAACGTTTCGACGCGCTTTCCACGAAAGATCGGCGCGCCGCGACCGCGAAGAAGAACCCCGAACCTTCGCGCGGGGCCGGCAGGAGGTCGGACAGGATCTCCTCGTCCTCGATCGGAAGGTTCCCCTCGAGTTCGGCCAGGTGGATCGCCCGCGCCCTCGGCAGGTCCGTCACCGGGAGCGTCATCGGTCGGAGGAACGTGAGCGGCGGCGGCAGCGTCAGCACCGCGCCCGGCAGGGGGACCCCCGGCAGCGCCTCGCGGAGCGCCTCCGAAAGCGCGACCGCGTCCTCCGGGGTCCCGAACGGTTCCGCGCACGGAACGGACACGGCCGCCGCGACCCTGGGAGCGGGTGCCGATCCCTCGAGCGCGACGGCGTGGATCCGGTCGCGGGAGACGGAGATTCCGATCGTGTACATGGTCCCCTGTCAGAAAAACTGGAACTCGCCCATCGGGGCGGACAATGTGCCGACGATCCTAAGATTAGCATTCTTTGCGTTTTTCGACAGCATGTCGAACAGCGCGGCGACGCGGCCCTCGAACGGGTTCCGGATCCTGAGGTGGAACGTCATCGTCGACTGCCGGGGGGAGAGGATCCGGGTGATCTCTCCCGTGCCGTCCACCTGCGATCCCTCGAAGGTCCCCGCGAGTTTCGGGATCCGGAAGGCGCTCTCGCGGACCAGAAACGAGAGGGAGACTCCGTCGATGCGCGCTTCGCGGACCGGGGAATCGGGCGCGGGGACGGGAACCTGGAGGAAGTGGAGCGTCCCCGAGCCGTTCGCGGTCACCTGTCCACGGCTCACGTTCCAGCGGGCCTCTACCTGCCGGATGGAAAACCCGGCGCCGGAGGAGGAGAAGACCGAAAGCGGGAGATCGGACGAGGAAACGCCCGAGAGGAGAATGTGTCCGCTCCCCGGGTTCCAGAAGGCGGGGGAGAAACGCAGATCCCCGGAAGCGGCGCCCTTCCGGACCCGCAGGCGTGCGGGCTCCCACCGGAACAACCCGGTCCACTCCCACGACGCGACGATCTCGTCCAGGGCGATCGGCGGGTTCCCGGGGAAGGAGAGGGTAACCCCCGAGAGACGGATCCCAAAAGGGAAGATAAAGCCGGCCTCCTGCGCCGACAGGCCGACTCCGTGATCCCGGAGCATGGGCCGGAGCGTGGACAGGATCGCGTCCGACGGCAGCGTGAGGGCGACCGCGGAGGAGAGCGAGGCCAGGAACAGGAGCGCGCCGATCGCTACGATCGCGCCGCCCCGGAGGCCCCGCGGGATCCGCCGCTTAACCCGCATTTCTCACCAGGGTTCGTAGCGAGGTGGTGGAGAGGGGCGTGGATACAAGGCGCGCGACCGAGGGCCCCGGAGGCGTAGTTGAGACTACGGCGAGGAGTCCGACCGAGCGCAACGCAGTAGACATCCCCATATCCGCCGCCGTAGTAGAAGCCTGGTGAGAAATGCGGGTTAGGCCCTGGCAAATGCCTTCCGGGCCGCTCTCCGGAGCGCAAGGAGGGCCGCGGGGAGCAGGAGCACCGCGGCGCCCGGGATCCGGCCCGCCTCGCCGCCGCGCGGGTCGTCGACCATCGAGCAACCGGACTGCGTCGTGGGGTTGGCGGGCCCGAAGGTGCTGGTGACGTAGAGGTTGCGCGCGCCCGTGACTCCGATGGCCGGTCCCGACCAGAAATGCACCGTCACTCCGCCGAAAGGGAAGAACGCCGGCCGCGTGTAGTCCCCGGGGAGCTGCGTGGCGAAAGCGACCTCGCCGGTGCCCACGGCGACGGGGGTTGTGGACAGGCCGAAGCCGCTCCCTAGTGCCGACACGTAATACCTTCCCGGTGTGCCGTGTCCGTCGGTGCCGAGGAATCCGTATCCCGAGACGTTCAACCGGTTCTGGGTGTCAACGACCGCCCCGGGTTGATACGCGTCAAAGTTGGAGGGCAACACGACTTCTCCCGGGGGGGTGAGGAAGAACGAGGTATTCGCTCCGACGTTGTTGACGTTCACCGGGTTCCCGTCGGGCGTCACGACGTAGGGGGAGATCTCGACGAGTCCGACGGATCCCGCCATTCCCGTCGATCCGAACGGTTCGCTGGCGGCGAAGATCCAGATGTTGCCGGCGGTGGACAGGAGCACCTGGGGAAATCCCCATCGGTAGCCGCCCCAGAGGACCTGGGTCGCTCCGATCGCAAGGTTGTCCGTGACGCTGGGCGAGACCGGATGCACAAATGCGTAATAGACTCCCGTGGGAGCCGTCTGCGTCGGATCGCTCGGGATGGGGCTGTTGGCCGCCCAGACGATGTGGCTGTAGTTGTTGGCGTCGAGCAGAATGCGGGGGAGGGCCGCCACGCCGGTGCTGCTGGCCGTCTTCGTCAGGAGAATCGTATTATTGACCACCTGGGCGTTATCCAATCCCACGCGTGCGTAGTACACGTCCGAATACGGCGGAGCGGACACCAGCGACGGGGACGAAGAAAACGCCATCACCATGGTGGCGCCGTTGGGCACAAGGGCGAGGGAGGGATCGGTCAGTTTCCCCGGGATTCTCGCGCCCGCCGCGTCCCGGATCTCGTCCACGCGCTGGGACGCCACGACGCTGCCGACGATCGTCACCTTGGCGAGGAACAGTTTATAGGTATTGTCCCCGACGGGGATCGCCTGGAAGAGGATCATCAGTTCATTCGCGGAGCGCAGCGCGATCTGCGGATGGCGCGCGTCGGTGTACGCGTCGCCGTTGTCGATCGCCACGGGGTTGGTGATGAGTACCTCGCTGCGGGTGGTCGTACTGTTCGCGAAGTTCGCCGACCCGTTGACCGCCGCGAAATAGAGTCTGGTGCTCAGCGAAGGGTTGTCGGCGCCGGCGGCGTTGTCGCCCACGAACGCCACATAAACGATCGATCCGTTCGCCACGACGGAGGGTTGGTCGAACACCCAGTTTCCGGATCCCGGCAAGTTCACCGGGAAGATCGCTTCGGCCCACGCGGTCGCGGAGAGGCCCAGGGTGGCTGCGAACACGAGCAGGAAACGGCTGCGTCGAAAACCGGTCATCGGATCCCCTCCGGGGGTGGCGGTAGGCGGGTCTACTCGAGACGCCAGAAGCGCCATTGTATCTCATTTCCCACGCGAATTCCGACGGCGTCGATCGTCCGGACGGTTCCCCCGACGTCTCCGGACGAACGGACGTGGAAATACGTCGACCGGACATCGACGAGATTCCTGATCAAGGTTCGGGGGTACATATCCCGCAGATAAGGGGAGACGTTTCCGATCTGGCTCGCGGCCGTGAACGGGTGGTCCTTCCGGTATTCGATGATCTCGTCCGCGGTCTTCGCGTCGATCGCCCCGCCCTCCGCCATGTCCGTCCCGGCCGAGAGGGACATCAGCACTTCCTTCGGCGCGGTGTTGATGTTCACCATGCCGGAGGAGGAGACGGTCACGAAGGGGAGCAGCTTTTCGAACACCTCGTCGGTCACTCCTCGCACAAGGCGCAGTTCGCCGATCGTGTCGAACAGGTCGTTCTTCGCCCGGTACGGTTTCGGAAGGCCGAGGTAGTACGTGCTCTCCGCCCCGCCGACGCGGGGGTTTTCGTCGTTGTCCAGCCAGTCGACGACGGCGTCCGCCACGGCCCGGTCGATCCCGAGGGTGTCGAGGAGGCGCTGGAACACGGCGAGGCGCCGCTCGTCCGGAGCGTTCCCGTTCGGCAGCATGAGCCGGTTCAGGTCGATCTTCCGTTCCTCGTCCTCGATGGTGACCCGGACGTCCCCGTCCCCGAGCGTGATCGGCAAGGCGGCCCGCGACCAGATCTCGTCGAGGGTGTCGTACTGGTTATCCCGTGCGTCCTGCCGCAGGGCGATCCGCGCCGCGCCGATCCCTCCTTCGGCCAGCAGGATGCATCGGATCGAATCCCTCCCGTACGCGCCGGTCTGGGCCGACTGCGCCCCGATCCGGAAGACCTCGTGGGCGAGGGCGACGACGAGCACCAGGATCAGGAGGGTGACGAGGAGGGCGATCCCCTTCTCGTTTTCGCGCGACCGGGTCACGGTTTTTCCAGCCGGCGCCGACCGGACCAGGTCACGGTCCCCTCCTGGCCGGCCAGGGGGATCGCGACCTCGCGGCGGTACGTCTCCCCGCCCGCGTCCACCAGCGTGACGGCAGCTTTCTTCGGCAGACCGGTTTTCCCCGCTCCCCCCGCCGGCCACTCCTTGACCCACGTGGTCCCGTCGTACAACTCGATCCTGAAGCCCCGCAGCCGATCCGCCACCGCGGATCCCCTGGAGGGAATCTTGTTCTCGATGAACGGGAGGTCGGATTGCTCCCGGTGCAGGTCGAGGGTGACGCCGTCGGCCCCGATCCTCGGGAAATACCGGATCTTGACGATTTCCGCGGGCGGGTGGCCCCGATCCCCGTCGGGAAGCTGGAAGGCCGTGAAGGTGAGGGTCGCCGCCGGCATCCCGGAGAGTTCATCCTCGCGCAGGGAAAGGGCGGACTCCTCCCGCGCCGAGGTCGCGAAGGCGCCCATGAGGTCGGTGCCGACCCGGTCGAGGACGAGGCGTATCTGGCGAAATCCGCGCGATCGCGTGGAGAGCGTCTCGCGCACGCGGGCCGCCCCCGTGAACGCCGAGAGCAGGAGCAGAAGAACGACCGAGAGCACCGAGAGGGCGAGCAGGATCTCGAGGAGGGTGAATCCGAGCTCGCATTTCTCACCAGGGTTCGTAGTAGAAGCCTGGTGAGAAATGCGGGCTAGGCGAACGTGCGGGCGGGTCATTTGACGGCGACGCCGGCGAGGGAGACCCGCTCCTCGCGGCCTCCGGCGGACCAGGTGACGGTGACGTGGACCTCCCGGGCGTCGGGGTGCGCGGCCGGACGGATCGAGCGGTTCCAGGTGTACGCCTCCATCGGGGCCGCGAACTTTCCGGACGATTCCCCGGTTTCGGGCCACGCCGCCGTGGACTCCCGGACAAGGGTCTCCCCGAGGCAGGAGGCGACGGTCCACCGTTCCGACCGGTCCTCCGCGGCGATCGCGCCGGAGAGGACCTCGTACGCGAGAAGGAGCGTGATCGACAGGATGGCGAGGGAGACCAGCACCTCGAGCAGGGTGAACCCGCGGCGGTCACCCATCTTCCCGCACCGTCCCCTCGAGGATCTTCATCGAGCCGTCGAACGGGCTGAGGCGAAGAGTCCATTGGGAGGGCGTGTTCCCCCCCCCGTCGTCCCGGAAGAAGATCCGCGCCGACGTGACCCGACCGCCGGGGAGATACCGGATCTCCGTGGGGAGATCGAGCGGGCGATCCTCCCCCTCGATCCGGATCCCGGTCACCGAAAGGCGGGACCCGAACTCCCGGGCGCGTTTCTCCTCGCTCGGGCGGTCCGGACGGTGGAACTCGTACGTCCCGGCGGAGGGGTGCAGGACGAGCCGGGTCTCGCGCTTCTCGAAGAGGGAAAGGTCGTACGCCGCCTCGGATCCCGCGGAGAGAGCGCGGAACACCGTGTCGCGGTCGGGCTCGCCGACGTGCGAAAGCCGCGGGAGGGCGACCCACAGCACCAGGCCGAGAACGAACAGCACGACGGCAAGCTCGACCAGCGTGAACCCGCGGGGAGGCCGCCCTCTACTGTTCATCCCACGAGTTGACGTCCGCATCCTCGCCTTCGCCGCCCGCGGTGCCGTCCGCGCCGTAGGAACTGATGTCGTAATCGCCGTGCGCCCCGGGGCTCACGTATACGTACGGGTTCCTCCACGGGTCTTTCGGCAGGCGGTCCATGTAGCCGTCCTTCCGGTAATTCCTGGGGATCCGGCCGGTGTCGGGGATCTTGATCAACGCCTCGATCCCCTGCTCGGTGCCGGGGTAGAACCCGTTGTCCAGCTTGAACAGCCCGAGGGCCTGCTCTATGTTCTTGATCTGGACCCGCGCCTGGGTCTTCTTCGCCTCCTCGGTCCGCCCGATCAGCTTCGGCACCACCAGGGCCGCCAGCAGGCCGAGGATGACGATGACGACCATGATTTCGATGAGGGTGAACCCCGACCGGTCCCGGAGCCTAGTGTACCGTCTCGCAAATAGTTTGAAGCACCGAGAGCGTCGATGCGCCGCGCCGGCAAGGCGCGCAAGTGAAGGCGTACCGGGAGAGTACGGCGAACTTGCGGAACGAAGCTGGAGCGGATGCAGCGGCGCTCGAATGCCAAGATATTTGCGAGACGGTGCACTGGTCCCGTCCCTTTCCGATTCCATCGGGTTCCTCCTATCGGACGATCTGTGAAATGTCGAGCAGCGGCAGCAGGACCGACACGACGATGAACGCGACCACGGTCCCCATCACGAGGATGATCAGCGGCTCGAGCAGGGAGAGCAGGCGCGAAAGGCGGGCGTTCGTCTCCTCGTCCATCGCGTCGGCGGCCCGGGAGAGGAGGTCGCCGAGCGCCCCGCTTTCCTCGCCCACCGCCACCATCTGCACGAGCGTGAGGGGGATCTCGGGGTGCGGCCGCAGCGATTCGGAGAGGGTCGCCCCTTCCACCACGCGGTCCGCCGAGGCCGCGATCTGTTCCGTGATCACCGCGTTCCCGACGACGGGCGCCACGATCCGCAGCGCGCGGTCGACCGGGATCCCTCCCGAGATCAGCGTGGACAAGGTGCGCGCGAACCGCGAGAGGGCGGAAAGGTGCTCGAGCCGCCCCACGAGGGGGAGGCGGAGAAGGAGGGTGTCCCGGGCCTTCCTGCCGCGCTCCGTGGCCAGGTACCTTCGCGTTCCGAGGACCGCCCCGGCGGCCAGGAGCAGGAGCGCCCACCACGAGGCCGCGAGAACGTCGGTGACCCCGATGAGGATTCGCGTCGGCAGGGGGAGGGCGTGCCCGAGGTGGGAGAAGATCCCCACGATCTTCGGGACGACGAAGGTCAGCAGGAACACCACGACGAGCGCCGCCACGACCGCCATCAGGAGCGGATAAGTGAGCGCGGAGCGGACCCGGTTCCGTGTCCGGGCCTGCTCCTCGAGGTGGTCGGCGAGGCGGGACAGGGAGAGCGGGAGCGTTCCGCTCTCTTCTCCGGCCCGCACCATGCTGGCGTAGAGGTTCGGGAACGTCCCGGGGTGGGCCTCCACGGCGCGCGCCAGCGGCGCCCCCTCGCGGACGGCCACCTGCAGGTCGACGAGGACCTGGCGGCTTTCCGGCTCGTCCACCTGCGTCGTCACCGACTGCAGGGCGGCCACGAGCGGGACGCCCGCCCCCAGCAGCGTGGCGAGCTGCCGGGTGAGGAGCGGGAGGAAATCCTCCCTTCGGAGGAGGGAGGGGAGGAACCCGCCCTGGCGCTCGGCCGGCCCCTCCTTCAGGGTGAGGGGGAAGATCCCTTCCGCGTGGAGCTTCCTGCGCGCGAGGATGGCGCTGTCCGCCTCGAGGACCCCCTTCCGCGAGATGCCGGCCCGGGAGATCCCGGTGTAGCGGAACGTCGCCACGGTCCGCTCACTCCTCCTGCGTGACGCGCAGGACCTCTTCCACCGAGGTCACCCCGGCGACGACCTTCTCCGCCCCGGCCGCGAGGATCGTCCTCATCCCGCGGGAGACGGCGAGCGACCGGATCCCGTCCGCGTCGGCCCGGGTGAGGATCATCGACCGGATCGCTTCGTCGGCGGGGAGGATCTCGAACAGCGCGACGCGGCCCAGATATCCGGTGTGGAGGCACTTCTCGCATCCGCCCGGCCGGTAGAAGGGGGTGTCGGGAGGCGAGGGGAGCCCCACGCTCCGCGCGTCCGCGGCGGCGGGGGCGTAGGGGGTCTTGCAGTCGGGGCACAGGCGCCGGACCAGCCGCTGGGCGACGACGCCCGAGAGGGAGGAGGCGACGAGGAACGGCTCGATCCCCATGTCCACGAGGCGCGTGACCGCGCTGGCCGAATCGTTGGTGTGCAGGGTCGAAAGGACCAGGTGCCCGGTCAGCGACGCCTGGATGGCGATCTCGGCCGTCTCCGCGTCCCGGATCTCGCCCACCATGATGATGTCGGGGTCCTGGCGCAGGATCGAGCGCAGGCCGTTGGCGAACGTCAGCTGGATCTTCGGGTTCACCTGGATCTGCCCGATACCCTGGAACTGGTACTCCACCGGGTCCTCGATCGTGATGATGTTCTTGGTGCCGGAGTCGAGGTGGCGCAGGGCGGCGTAGAGCGTGGTGGTCTTCCCGGAGCCGGTCGGGCCGGTGACGAGGAGGATGCCGCTGGACCGGGAGAGGAACCGCTCGAACGTCGCGAGGTCCGCGGGTTCGAGGCCCATGTCGGGAAGCCCGAAGAGGATGTTTCCGCGGTCGAGGAGGCGCAGCACGGCGCGCTCGCCGAAGGACGTCGGGACGGTGGAGACGCGGATGTCTATCTCCCGTCCTCCGAGGCGGATCTTGATCCGCCCGTCCTGGGGGAGGCGGCGCTCGGCGATGTCGAGCCCCGCCATGACCTTGACCCGGGAGACCGCGGGGGCGTGCCACTTCCGGGGGGCGGAGAGCATCGGGTAGAGGATGCCGTCGACACGGTTTCGGACGACCAGTTCCTTCTCGTACGGTTCGAAGTGGATGTCGCTGGACCGCTCCCGGATCGCCCGGAAGAGGACGGAGTGGACGAAGCGTATGACGGGCGCCTCGTCGGGCGACTCGAGAAGGTCCCGCGTCTCCTCGATGGCGGCCGTCGGGTCGAGATCCCACTCCCCCGGGAGCCCCTCCACGATCTCGTTCTCCGGGGAGTGCGCCCGCTCGTACGCCGCGTCGATCCGGGAGAGCACCTCGCCCGCCGGCGCGCAGACGATCCGGGAGGATCCGGCGAGGAACCGCATCTCGTCGATCGCCTCCCGGGCATCCGGCTTCCCCCCCGACAGGAGGACGACTTCCCCGGACGGGGTCCGGCACGGGAGCAGCAGGTGCCTCCGGGCGTAGCCGATCGGTATCTTCGCGAGCAGCGCCGTCTCCGGGTGGAGTTCCCCGGGGTCGAACGGCGCGGGCGACGCGGGTCCGGTCACGGCTTCTTTTCCCCCCTCGATTCGGGGAGCGCGCGCTTCACTTCGTCCCCCCTGGTGGGGTCGAAAACATCGAGCATCTTCCGTTGCCGCTCCTCCAGGGGCTTCGAAAGCGTCCCCGGCTCCTGGATGATGTAGGGAGTCAGCATGATCAGGAGATTCGTCTTCTTTTTCTGTTCCGAGGTGTACCGGAAGAGATACCCAAGGAAAGGAATGTCGCCGAGGAAGGGGACCTTGGACACGTTCTTGGTGAAATTATCCTGCATGATGCCGCTGATGATCACCGTGTCCCCGCTCTTCACCAGCACCGTGGTCTTCGTGGACCGTTTCGTCCACGTCGGCCCCACGGTGGCCGACTGGGACAGGGTCAAGGCATCCTGCTTCAGGGCCGACGCCTCCTGGTAGATGTCCAGGCTCACGAATTCGCTCTCGTGGATGTGCGGCGTGATCCGCAACGTGATGCCGACGTCCTTGCGCTCGACGGTGTTGATGACGTTGCCGAGGTTCGCCGCGTCCCGGGAGTTGCTGGTGATGAAGGGGATGTTCTCGGCGACGATGACCTCCGCCTCCTTGTTGTTCTGCGTGAGCAGGTGGGGCGCCGAAAGGATGTTCAGGTTGTTGTTTCCCTGTGACGCCCGGAGGACGGCCGCGATGGCGGGAACCTTCGTCCCGTCCGGCAAGGTGACGCTTCCGCCGACCCCCCCGGCGACCAGCCCGGAACCCGGAAAGATGAGGGGGGATCCCGCGGAGATGCCGGCCAGCAGGGCGTTCATGCCGCCCTGGATCCCGTAGTTCGCCCCCCCGATGAGTGCGCCGTTCTGCCCCCCCCCGACCTGCGCCGCGGCGCGC